>Ga0116148_1000587_pt1 | contig 44669 bp, 40 predicted proteins | sample AD_UKC055_MetaG_FD_89786 | JGI IMG/M metagenome (GOLD analysis project Ga0116148, IMG submission 89786) | Active sludge microbial communities of municipal wastewater-treating anaerobic digesters from USA - AD_UKC055_MetaG | ecosystem: Engineered > Bioreactor > Anaerobic > Digestate | place: USA...
GCAGTTTGGAGAAGCAGGGGGAGTTGTCATTGGCAAAAGTTGGCTGGGGGCGCTTGATTTGGGAAAAAACGCCGCTTTTTTTTCTGACGGCTGTCTTTAGCGCCGTCACTCTGTATGCGCAACATAAAATAAGCGTTATGGCCGACTTAAGAGTTTTTCCTTTTACTATAAGAATTTTTAACGCAATTCAGTCATATTTCTTATATATTAAAAAAATGTTCTGGCCGACGGATTTGTTCGTGTTTTATCCGATGGGCGATGTTTCAATCTGGAATTTGTTGTTTGCCGCCATCATAATCATCATTATTACGTTATTTTGTTGTCATTATTATAAAAAGTATGCCTATCTTGCCGTTGGCTGGTTTTGGTTTCTGGGAACGCTGACGCCGGTAATCGGGCTGGTTCAGGTTGGCGCGCAATCCATGGCGGATCGTTATGCTTATATTCCCTTGATTGGCCTTTTTCTCATGTTCTCCTTCGGCCTGGCGGATTTATCCAAAAAAATACCTGCCAAAAAACTGATTGTGGCAATGTCTTGTTTTGTTCTGGTCATTTTAAGTTGCCGCGCTTATAACCAGGTTCAATATTGGGAAAATGATGAGCGGTTATACACCCATGCTATCCAAAAAGGAGGGCCGCATGTTATTCTCTTGAAATATCTGGGACTTGCCATGCTGGACGCCAACAAGCCGGAAAAAGCGGCGGCCCTGTTTCGTCAGGCGATTTCCAAACAAAATAAAAATATTGAACTGTATAATAGTTTAGGCGTCGCATTGATTATGATGGGAAAATCCGCGGAAGCGGAAGAGCAATTCAAAAAAACCTTGCGTTTCAATTCCAAGGCTTATCTTGCCCATAACAACCTGGGCATGATTTATCTGAATCAGGGAAAAGATGATGAAGCCATAAGGCATTTTCAAGAGGCCATCCGATTACAGCCGCGACTGGCCAACGCGCATTATCGTTTATCCACAATTTACCGGAAACAGAACATGCGGGAAAAAGTGGATGATCATTATAACGAGGCCATCCGCTACAACCCGGAATTTAAAAGACTGAAATAGAAAATTTGGTCTTTTCAGGCTTAACATCTTGAAATAATACAAGTAAGGTAGATGGAAAATCTTGTCTAACATAAATAAAATATCAGGAAATAAGCTGCGTGGCGGAAAAATTCTTTTTCTGTGCTTGATTTTACTTTTTCTTATTTTGGAGTTCTTGCTGGCCTTAACCCCGCCCATCGCCCGCGATGCCTTAATCCACCATCTGGCCATTCCCAAACTCTGGCTGATTCATGGCGGTTTTTATGAAACGCCCTGGGCGGAATATTCTTATTATCCGATGAATCTGTCTTTGCTTTATCTGATCCCCTTGTATTTTGGCAATGATATCATCCCCAATTTTATTCATCTGGCCTTTGGCATTGGCACAGGCGCGTTGCTTTACGATTATTTAAATAAAAGGTGCGGGCAGCTTGCCGGTTTGCTGGGAGCTTTGCTTTTTATCAGTCTGCCAATCATTTTGCGGACAGCCACAACCGCTTATGTGGATGTGGGTCTGGTGTTTTTTGTTACACTCAGCTCGCTTGCTTTTCTTTACTGGCGGGATGCTAAATATAAGAACAACGGTTGGCTATTGATTTCCGCCGCGGCGATGGGATTGGCGCTGGGCACAAAATACAGCGCCCTGCCCGCCTGGTTTTTTCTGACGCTTGCTGTTGTTTTTATATATTCCAGAGATACGGGCCGGCAAGGGAAAGCTTTGCAATATGGTTTGTTATCTTTTCTGGTTTCGCTGGCGGTATTTTCTCCCTGGATGATGAAAAACGCTCTTCTGACAGGAAACCCTCTGTTTCCTTTGTATAAAAGTGTTTTCGGTGCCGGCGGCGCAAGCTCATTAAGCTTTTCTTCTGTGGTTTCTTCAGATGTGGGTTGGGGTGTTTTTAGAATAAGGCAAATACTTTACGGTGACAGTTTTTGGGAGACTTTGCTCATTCCGCTCCGGTTTTTTCTTCAGGGGCAGGATAATACGCCACGCTATTTCGACGGTGTGTTAAATCCTGTTCTGCCTTTTCTGGTTCCATTTGCGTTTATGAATGGCAAATTAAAAATGGAAAAACTCTTTTTTCTGACTTTTGCCGTGTTTTTTATTCTTCTGGCATTTTTTACGGACAAGCACAGAATACGCTATATATTACCGGCTGTTCCATTGGTGATTATTTTGACGGTAGTGGGTTTAAACAATGTTTTCAACTGGATCATGAATCAAAAAAGGACATGGCGTTCTTTGGGGCTGACCGTCTTTGTTTTTGTGTTGGCGGGCATGGTAGGATTTAATGCCGTCTATGCGAAAAACTATTTCATGCAGATTGCACCGGTGGACTATGTTGTAAACAAGGAATCCCGGGATCAGTTCATTTCAAGGCATGTGGCCAATTATCCTGCTGTGCAATTCATCAATCGGCATACACCGGAAAATTCAAAAATCCTGCTGATTCTTTTGGCCGGCCGGGGATATTACCTGGATAGACCTTATGAAGAAAATGCTTCTTTTGGAATGAATATCATACATCATCTGGTTTCCTCTTCCCAAGAGGGAGAAGAGGCATTTCGAAAATATCTAAGATCTTTGAATTGTACGCATATTTTGATTCGTCAAGATTTGTTTCATCAGTTCGTCCAAGATCATTATTCCGCTGAACAACTCAAAAAATTATATACTTGTCTGTCGCGGACAACAACACGAATATTTCGGGATCCCTACTGTGAAGTGATACAGTTGCAATGATGGAAATGCAATGATAAGGAAAATACACAGGCAGTCTGATGGAAAAGACGCTTATGCCTGCATAAGGATTATAACCACTTGGCATGGATGATACGGGTAATGGCAGAAAGAACTTTATGTGGTGAAAATCACCGTTTTCTGAGAGGCTGGATTCTTTCAGTATGGATGAAAAAAATTGATTTCCGGGAGTGATCTTGTCTAATATCGGAGTGAAAACATTTTGCAAAAATTATATCATCCATTTTCTGAATACTTAAGTGATTGAAAATGAAAGGGATGTTTTTGAAGAGACGGTATTGGGAAGAAAAAGGGAATATGGATTGTTTGATTCAAGCTTGCAACGGGTGGTGATGTTGAGGTGTGGCATGTCCATTGCTGAAGTATAAAAACCACAAATGTGAAATAGGGGAGGGAAAATATGAATAGGAAAGGTTTTACCTTGATTGAATTAATGATCGTCGTGGCGATCATCGGCATTTTGGCGGCCATTGCCATTCCGCAGTTTACGGCTTATCGAATTAAATCCTATAATATGAAGGCCAGATCTGAATTGAAAAGCGCACATGTGGCCTGCCAGGTTTATTTTGCGTCTGACGAAACTGCTTCAGACTGTGGAGTGGACGGAATGCATACTCAGAAATTTTATAATTCAAATGATGTGCAAATCACGATTACCAGCACATCCGCCACGTCCTGGGCGGCTACGGCAAAGCATGATTCGGGCAACTCCACCTATACCATTGATGCAAATGGTAAAATTACACCGTAGTTGACCGTTGAAGGGTCTGCGACAAAATGAAAAAGAATTTCCTTTTTTCTTGAAATGCGGATGACTTTAAGCTATAGGAAACGCAACTTGGGCGGTTAACTCAGCGGGAGAGTGCTACCTTCACACGGTAGAAGTCACTGGTTCAATCCCAGTACCGCCTACCATGAATATCAAAGGATTGGCGATGAATCGCTAATCCTTTTTTTATGATGGGCGAGGGGAGACGTAAGGATGTATAAAAACAAAAAAGTTATTGTCGTCATGCCTGCATACAATGCGGCTCAGACCCTGAAAATGACCTATGACGAGGTTATGGCGCAGGAGGTGGTGGACGGTGTCATCTTGGTTGATGATGCTAGCTCCGATCAGACATCGGCCATTGCTGCGGCATTGCCCCGAACCAGAGTTCACGTCCATAGAAAAAACAAAGGATATGGCGGCAATCAAAAGACCTGTTATCGCATGGCCCTGGAAGAGCAGGCGGATATTGTGATTATGGTGCATCCTGATTATCAATATACGCCGAAGCTGATTCCGGCCATGGCTTCGATGATTGGGAACGGTTTATACCATTGCGTACTCGGGTCAAGAATTCTGGGTGGGCATGCGGTGAAAGGCGGAATGCCTTTATGGAAGTATGCGGCCAACCGCTTTTTAACACTTACAGAAAATCTTCTGCTGGGCGCGAAGCTTTCCGAATACCACACGGGGTATCGAGCCTTTTCCCGCGAGCTTCTGGAAAAGTTGCCTTTGGAAGGAAATTCCGACGATTTCGTTTTCGACAATCAGATGCTGGCCCAGATCGTCTGGTTTGGCTATACCATTGCCGAAGTGAGCTGTCCGACGAAATATTTTGCAGAAGCTTCTTCCATCAATTTCAGGCGAAGCGTCCGGTACGGTCTCGGATGCCTGGAAACGGCGATGTGCTTTCGTCTGGCCAGGGCGGGATGGATTCGTTCTTCTCTTTTTCCGGAGCATCAAGCATGATTCCTGATCACGAAAACCGTTTCGAGAATTTTTTTGCCAATGAAAAATACCTTTCTCTGAAGAATTATTTATACAATTATCTGGTCCGAAAGCGGGCGGTCGAAAAGGCGATGGAAGACGAAACAAAGGCGCTTGTTCTGGAAATCGGCAGCGGCATTTCACCGGTTTTCACATCCTGGGATCAGATCGTGTATTCCGATTTGTCCGCCACCGCCCTGGAAACGCTGAAAAGAACTCATGGCAAGGGGCGGTATGTGGTTGCGGATGCCATGAATTTGCCCTTTGAAGATGAATCATTTTCTCATGTGATCGCCTCGGAAGTTCTGGAGCATCTGGAAAACGATCGTCTAGCGCTTCAGGAAATTGCCAGAGTGACCAGGCAGGGCGGGACATTCATTGTAACCTTTCCCCATCGTCATTTTTATTTTGCCCACGATGACCGGTACGTTCATCATTACCGGCGCTATGAGTTGTCTGAAATGACGGCCCTCCTGGAGGAGGCTGGTTTTTTTCCGGTTTCCGTCCGTAAGGTTCTCGGCCCGCTGGAGAAGCTGACCATGCTGCTGGTAACCGGGTGCGCTTCGGCCGCGCGGAAACTCGGCCGGAGTTTCTTTGAAGAAAAAACAGATGCCTCTCTTCCCGATTTTCTTATCGGTTTTTTTAAGTGGGCCAATCGGTTTTATGCCATTTGGGCGCGCCTGGATGCGATAATTCTTCCTGTATCTCTGTCCACGGTTTTACTGATCAAGGCAAGGAAAAGATAAAAAAGACCAAGGGAGCTGCTCACAGCCGGCAGCTGATCGTTTGCCGGGGTGATCAAAACAACGTTTGGAGCATTTTCAGACATGGTTCATAGAAATGCTGACCGAGCCGCCCCGTCCGAAGATGTCATGCAGGTGAACATACCCTTTGAGCTTTTGTCGTTCATTGACAACGGCCAAGCAGGTAATTTCAATCTTTTGCATAAATTCAACGGTTTGGGCAAGTGAAGCTTTTTCGTCAATGGTTTTTGGATTGTGGGTCATCACTTCGTCGACCGTCAGGCCGTGAAAAGACAGTCCCCGGGTAACCATACGCCGGACGTCACCATCGGTCAGAATGCCAAGCAACTTGTTTTTCTTATCGGTGATCAAAACAAATCCGACATTTAGCCGGTCGATTTCCGCGATGGCCTGTAGAGCAGGCGTTGTGGTAAAGGCGTGCGGAATTCTTTCTCCGGTAATCATGGCGTCGCGGACGGTTGCCCGAAGCCTTGCTCCCAAACTGCCGCCGGGATGAAATTTGTAAAAATCCTTTTCCCGGAATTTTCGTTTGTCGATGAGCGCAATGGCCAGAGCGTCTCCCATAGCCAGAGCGGCGGTGGAGCTGGAGGTTGGCGCCAGACCGAAAGGACAGGCTTCCTTTGCCACGGACACGTCAATCACGATGTCGCTGCTTTGGGCCAGAGATGAATTCAGTGCGCCGGTAAAGGCGACAATAGGGGCTCCGATGGCTTTGACCGAACTGATAATCGGAATTAATTCACGGGTTTCGCCGCTGTTCGAGATTGCCAGTAAAATATCTTCCTTAGTCACAATGCCTAAATCACCGTGGATACCTTCCACCGGATGCAAAAACAGCGCCTGCGTTCCCGTACTGGTCATTGTGGCGACGATTTTCCGGCCGATCAGACCGGATTTGCCGATACCGGTGATAATGACCCGTCCCTTGCATTGATAAATCAAATTGACGGCGCGGGTAAAGTTCCTGTCGATTTTATCCACAAGGCGTAAAATGCTCTGGGCTTCGATTTTTAAAACATCTTTTGCACGATCTATGGCTGATTGTTGATGGCTCATACGGTATCCTGCTTTTCGTCAAGGATTTGATTTTTTTCACGGCGGCAAAGCACTAGCAAAAAAAACCTGGCAAAACAAGAATCAATTTCTGCTGATGTTCTTTTCTCGCCACCAGCAGATTTGATGGAAGACGAAAATTCCCGCCAATACGCCCAGACTGTTGGCGGCAATGTCTAAAAAGGAAAATGAACGGCCGGGAATGAATAACTGGCCGATTTCCAGCAATACCCCCAAGATGATCAGCGAAAAAGAGAAAAACAAGGCGGTGCGTCGAACGGAAAAGGACAGCATGGCCAGCGCCGACAGCCAGGCATAAGCGGTCAAATGATAGGCTTTGTCTGCATTCCAGAAATCGACCGGAAGTTCAACCTGCGGCAAAAGCGAAACATAAATGACGGTGCCCACCGATAAGCACCAGATGATCAAGAAATGTAAAACCATTTACCTTGTGGTTCTCCGGCGATGACGAAACGAAGAGGTGTGCCTGTCCTTCACGTTTTGTAATGCTTCAACGGGCGGATGCATCAGAGATATTGCCCTCTTTGATCAGCATCGTCGCCGGATCCAAAAGCAGGGTTTCCTGTTTTGCCGTTGGCGACTGGCCTTTGAGGGCCTTGAGATAGACTTCCGGTCCTTGCGAAACTAATTGTACCAGAACATCAAATAAATCAGCTACATGCAGAAAAGAAAGAGGAAGGCCGTCTTCTTTGGGCGGCTCATGGCGGTGGGTATGGACGGTAAACCAGATACGCATGGCGTACTTTGCGGCCAGTTCTTTTAATTCCAGAAGCAGACCGCGGCCGGATTCGTCAAATTTCAATCCGTCGATAATCACGGCGTCGGGTTTGAAAATATTCTGTTCCATTAAATCGGACAGACGTTCCTCCAGCTTCGGTGCGCTGAATCCCTCCACCCGGAAGGTCATAATGAACCGGTAATTCAAGATTTTTTCCCAGTATTCCATAATGTCGGCTGTGTCGTACTTTGATGCCATATCGTTGAACAATTCGCGGTACCACAAATCCACTTTGCTGACCGCGTCATTGAGACTGACGTGCAGAACAGGTTTTTCATGCATCATCGCATGTAGCGCCATCTGAACCAGAAGGGCGGTCTTGCCGACACCGGCGTGCGCCAGAATTGCTCCCAGACTGCCTTTAGGCAGAATATAGTCATTTTCATATCCCAGATTCAATAGCGGATTGCGCTCAATCATTTCTTTTCTAATCATGATCATATCCTCGTAAGTTAAATGGATAACATTGTCTTTCTGTCGTAACGCTCTGCCAACCGCCATTACCTATCGCCCATTGCCGCCTCTGCTTTTTAAGCCGCCGTCTTTTTGTTCTGTGCCGCCTCCAGGGCGATTTTTTCCGCGATCGACTGCGGAACCTGGCGGTAAAGGGCGAATTCCATGGTGAATTGCGCCTTTCCCTGAGTGGCTGAACGCAGGATGGTTGAAAATCCGAACATTTCTCCCAGTGGAACCTGGGATTCAATGACGCACATGACCCCTTCGTCCTGTGAGCCGATGATCATTCCACGGCGCTGGTTGAGAAGTCCCATGACAGCCCCCTGAAACTCGGTTGGTGTTTCAACAACCACTTTCATAATCGGTTCATGAACAACCGGTTTGGCGCGAAGATAAGCTTCCCGGAAGGCACCACGGGCGGCCGCCTGGAAAGCCATGTCTGAGGAATCTACCGGATGAGATGCGCCGTCATTGATCACAACTTTCACACCGGTGATCGGGAATTCCAGCTTAGGCCCTTTGGCCATGCTTTGTTTAAATCCTTTTTCGCAGGCGGGAATAAACTGTGTGGGAATGGAACCGCCGAAGATTTTGTTTTCAAAGATAAATTCTGCGTCGGTGACCGGTTCAAGATATCCGGCTACGCGCCCGAACTGTCCCGATCCACCGGTCTGCTTTTTATGAGTATAGTTGAAATCCGCCCGCTGTGTGATGGTTTCGCGATAGGCCACACGCGGATGTCCGGTGGTGACTTCGGCGTTATACTCACGCTTCATTCTTTCCACGTAAATATCCAGGTGCAGCTCGCCCATGCCTTCGATAATGGTTTCATTGGTTTCCTGGTCAACATAGGTTTTGAATGTGGGATCTTCCTTGGAGAAACGGTTCAGTGCCTTAGACATGGCCATCTGCGACTTGTTGTCTTTGGGGACGATGGCCAGAGAGATTACCGGTTTGGGCACGTACATGGACGTCATGGTCATGTTGATGCCCGGCGAAACAAACGTGTCACCGGATGAACACTCAATGCCGAACAGAGCGCCGATATACCCGGCGCGCAGCGCATCGACATCCTCCATCTGATCGGCGTGCATCCGCACGACGCGGCCCACCTTTACTTTTTTTCCATTGCGGACATTGACAATGGTGGAGCCCTTTTCCAGGGTTCCTTCATAGACGCGGATATAGGTCAACTGACCGTACTGGCCGTCTTCCAGCTTAAAGGCCAGTGCGATAATCGGCTTATCCGGATCGCTGTTCAACCGAACCGGCTCTTCATGATTGTCCATGTCCAAAGCAATGTTTTCCACTTCGGAGGGAGCGGGCAGAAGATAGGTTACACCGTCCAGCAGAGGCTGGATGGCCTTGTTTTTATATGCGGAACCCATATAAACCGGTGTAAGTTCTCTTTTGAGCGTTCCTCTGCGAATAGCTTCGTAAAGCATTTCCGCAGGAATTTCTTTTTCCTCCAGAATGGTTTCCGTTAGTTCATCGGAAAACAGGGAGGCGGTGTCAACGAGTTCGTCCCTTTTGGCTTTGGCCTCCGGCAGAAGCCATTCCGGGATCTCCTCAATACGGATGTTCTCCCCATTGTCGCCATCAAAATACATGGCTTTCATGGTTACCAGATCCACCACGCCCTGCAGGTCTGTTTCCAGTCCGATGGGAATCTGCATGGCGACGGCGTTGTGCCCAAGCTTGGAACGAAGCTGCGCGATTACCCGGAAGGGATTGGCGCCGCTGCGGTCGCACTTGTTGATAAAGGCGATGCACGGAACCTTGTAACGCTTCATCTGGTGATCCACGGTGATGGACTGCGACTGAACGCCTCCGACGGAGCATAAAACCAGGATGGCGCCGTCCAGGACACGCAGGGACCGTTCCACTTCAATGGTGAAATCAACGTGGCCGGGCGTGTCGATAATGTTGATTTCGTGACCTTTCCACTGGCAGTATGTGGCCGCGGAAGCAATAGTGATGCCTCTTTCTTTTTCCAGATCCATAGAATCCATGGTGGCGCCCACGCCGTCCTTTCCTTTGACGTCGTGGATGGCGTGAATTCTTTTTGTGTAAAAAAGAATGCGTTCGCTTAAGGTGGTTTTGCCGGAATCGATATGAGCGCTGATTCCAATGTTGCGTATTTTTTGATCTTCGAACTTCATGAAAATATCCTCTCTTATAAACATCAATCACAATAAGGCTTTGGACTGTTGCGATAAAAAAAGCCCCCGCATTTGGAAGAGTTTCCGCCAGATGGGGAGCCACCGAATCAAGCCTTAGAAACAAGAAGGGGCCATCTATCTCTTGAGAGAAATTTTGTCAAGAAAATGTTTTGCCGACAGGTAATAATTTCCTTACAGCTTGTTCCGGATATCATTCTCATCGGGTGCCTGATCATCCAGGAGCGGTGCTTCCAGAAGATGCGAAGGAAGGAAAAACTTATTAGCGATGAGTGTTGGGATGACGGCGCTGGCAATGACCGCTCCGACAATGAAGGAATATTGCGCTTGGGTGATAATGTGATTGTTCAATCCGTAGAGCGCAGAGATGGTTCCGAAGGTGAGTCCCGTGGACATCAGCAGGGTATAGTACCATTTTTCCTTGTTATCTTCCCGGAAGTGGCGGATGGCTGGATACAGGCCAAATATTTTGGAGGCCACCTTTCCTCCCAGAAGAATCAGAAACAAAGCTGGAGCCGCCATGAGTGCCGGAACAGATACAAGGGCGCCGGCTCTCAGGAAATACAGAGGCGTTAAAAAGCCGACCGTCAGGGTTCTTAACCGTCTGACAAAGTGCCCGTCCTTTTCCATGGAATTGGCCAAAACCATTCCCAAAATGTAAGCAGGAAGCACCGGTTCGCTGCCGGACCACTGGGCAAGAACACCGCATGCCAGTAAAATAAAGATGATTCATTTTGCGCGGATGGCCGCGGTTTTATGTGCATAGCGCCGTATTAAACAATCCGTAACGGGTTGGATGGTAAAAATTAGGAAAATCGTTGTTGCAATGAATATGATGGTTTTATAGGTGAATGGCGCAAATATGAGTCCCAGCGCAATAACGGTTCCCAGATCGTTAACAAAGCAGGCTCCCAGGATGCCTTTGCCGAATTCAGTCTTGTTAAAACCGTATTCGAGCATGACGGAATAGACTACCGCCATCGATGTGGTCGAAAGAGCGATTCCACACAATAAACTGGCTTGAAGATTCCATCCAATCAGATAGTAGGCCATGAAGGCGCATCCGGTAAAAGGAGCGGCAAATCCGATCAGCCCGATCACCGAAACTTCCTTGAGTTTGGCCTTCATGGCATCGGGATTCAATTCCGCCCCGGCAAGAAAGGTCAAAAGCATTGCCCCGAGGCCGGTGCAGAATTTCAGCCAGTCAGCCTGAAGAGAAAGTTTGTCGAAATAGCCCAGTTTAAAAGCGGCAAAGCCAATGACACACCCGACAACAATTTCCATGAGCGCGATAGAAATTTTCAAGCGGCTGGCTAAGGCGGTGGATAAGACGGCGGCAAGAAACCAGAAAGCTGCGACGAGATAGATACTTTCCATATGATCACTCCTTCGTTTCCGATTTTCCAGGAGTCATCAGCAACATGGCATTTAATGGCGAACTCCATCGCCCGTGTCTCAATGAGGCTTTTTTAGGCAGCGCTTGCTGCACTATTGAAAATTCTCGTGTTTGTCAATGAGAAATACCAGAAGTGACAAGATCCATGGATGCGTTGTGACGTTGGATGATTTCTGGAAAAGATCATGATGGTACCGGGCCGGGCAAACACAAATAATTTTGCCGAAGAAATTCTCTTGGTTGACCGGATCTGATTCAGTCGATATAATGTCGTCGAAATTCAGGGTTCTTTTATTTCGAAAGAAGCGATGCAAAATGGGAAAAATGAAATGGCATATTGTCTGGGGGATTGGAATGACGGTGGTTTTCCTGATCCTGCTGATTGTGCGGCTGGAGATATTTCAGGAAAAGCCCACAGCCATCGAGCCGGACCGGCAAGTTGACATATCTCGCCCGCCGGTATCCTGGATGAATATTTACCAGGACAGGAAAAAAATCGGCTTTATTCGTCGCACCTTTCATAAATTGGATAACGGTCGGATTCAGACCGAAGAAAATGTGACTCTGCAGATCAATACGATGGGTGTGTCGCAGATGCTCAATATTGCAACAGAAACGGAGCTGAATGCGGATATGACCTTTTCATCCTTTCATTTTTTGCTTCATTCCAGTTTGTTTCGCTTCCAGGCCAAGGGGTATGTTGAAAAGGACAAGCTCATTGTTTATGCCGGCGTTCCTTCCGCCTTGGAAAAAACGGTTCTTCCGGTCAAAAATATTCCCCACATTAGCGGGAATATCTATGAAGCCGCTTTTCGCGGCCGTCTGGGAATAAACCAAAAGCGCAAATTCAGCATTTTTGATCCATCCACGCTGGGCATGCGCGAAATATCCGTAACACGACATCCGGATGAAGTTATTCTGATTATGGGAAAGCGCATTTTGACGCAGAAATTTTGTGCGGATTTTATGGGCGCGAAAAATTGTGCCTGGCTGGCCAAAGACGGGGAGACGCTAAAGGAATCGGGCATGCTGGGAATGACGCTGGAAAAAGTCAGTGCAAAGACGGCGCAGGAAGGTTTGAGCCAGGGTGGTTCCGCCGATTTTACCGAAATCGCATCGATTCCATCCAATGTTCAGATTGATGATCCTTCCGCTATAAGTTCCCTTGTTGTAAAACTTGAAGGATTACAGGAGCTGCCGCTTGGTATTTTCGGAGGCCGGCAGAAGTATTCCCGAGGCATATTAACCATTACCCGGGAGTCGGCGTCAGAAAGGACGTCGCAAGAGCCAGACGCGAGTTTGCAGAAGTATTTGCAGCCGTCATTGCTCGTGCAGGCCAATGCCCCGGAAATCAAAAAGCAAGCCCAGGCGATCGTTGCCTCCGCCGATGCTTCTCACGTCAAGATCAAAAAAATTGTCACCTGGGTACATAAATCCATTGAAAAAAAACCTTCTCTATCCGTTCCCAACGCCTTGGAAGTACTGAAGAATAAAACCGGCGACTGCAATGAGCATGCGGTGCTGACCGCCGCCCTGCTGCGTGCGGCGGGCATTCCCGCGCAAATCGAAACCGGCCTGGTTTATATGAAAGGCCGCTTTTATTACCACGCCTGGAACACGGCGTATGATGGTCGGTGGATTACGGTGGACACGGTTTTGAATCAGATTCCCGCCGATGTCACCCATATCCGCCTGACGCGCGGCGATGGAGGTGAACAGCTCGATTTGCTGGGCGTGATGGGAAAATTGAAATTGGAGGTGCTTTCTACAACCAAATGATTGAACTGACCAACTTGACCAAAGATTACGGAACCACCCTGGCGGTGAATAATTTGAGCATGTCGGTTTCCTGTGGAGAAATCTATGGATTTATCGGTCCCAACGGGGCGGGGAAAACCACGACCATTCGCATGATGGGCGGTATCATTGAGCCAACGTCGGGAGAGATTAGAATTTCCGGAATCAATGTGCGAAAAGACCCGGTGGAGGCAAAAAAAATTATCGGATTTGTTCCGGACCGGCCGTTTCTTTATGAAAAGCTTACCGGCATGGAATTTCTCAAGTTTGTTTCCGATTTATATCATGTCGATATAAAAGTTTTTGTCCGCCGGTCGGAGGAGCTATTGAAGCAGTTTGCGCTTTGGAACTGGGCCAATGAGATTATCGAAGCCTATTCGCACGGCATGAAACAGAGGCTGATTATTGCCGCTGCGCTCCTTCACGACCCGAAGGTGATGATTATTGATGAACCCATGGTGGGACTGGACCCGGAAGCCGTCCGCATGGTTAAGGACATTTTGAAGGGGCTGGCGGCCAAGAATGTCACGGTTTTTGTCTCCACGCATACGCTCAGTCTGGCCGAAGATTTGTGCGACCGGATTGGCGTTATTTCCAAGGGCACTCTGCTGGCGCAGGGCACCGTTCCAGAGTTGAATTTGGCCGCCAAAACCGGCGAGGCCCGCCTGGAAGAAGTTTTCTTAACGCTGGTGCGGGAAGCGTAAGGGGTTTGAAGCTATTTCTTGAGAACACCTGTTATGCGGTAATTGAATTCAAAGTTCAATGCGTTGCTCCAATCCTGGTCAAAAATACCCTTGTAGCGGGTTCCTTCGGCCACACCCACTGGTTTTCCGTAGGTGTAGAACCAATTGACAACCGGACTTCCTTCAAAACCCAGCTTGATCCAGTAGTTTCCCATGGCCATGTCGGTCTTGTTCCTCTGGAAAGCAAAATCGGTCCACCGGTAGCCCGGCTTTTCGGAAAGGCTCTCCAGAGGGATCATCTCGCTGGTGGTGATGACTTCACCCGGTTTGCCGTTTTCGTCCCGGCAAACATCAATCCAGAGTTGTCCGTCTCCGCCGAACTTGTGCAGCGCCAGACTGACTTTATCCAGCATCAGAGGTTTTGAAATTACAAACGCCTGGGCGTATTGGGTGCGCTTGGAGGTCACAAATTCAGCGGTTTCCACCAGAAAACTCCGGGTCTTTTCAAAATTTCCGTCGCCTGCCGGAACCGCGGGGACCGGAGGAAAAGCAAAGTCAAGATTTTCGGGAAATTCAACATTGCCAAACATGATTGGGCCTTGTTCCGGCAAAGGAACTTCTTCGATACTTCCTTGTTCCGCTTTGAAAGCCACTTTTGTTTTTTCTTTGAGCCGCGACAGAAATGAAGGCTTTGCAGATTCTGTGTCCTCTTCCATGCCGAAAGCGACTTTGATGCCCGTCCAGAGATTGCTGAAAAAATTACTTTTGCCGGATTCGGGTGACGGGGTTTTTGCAACCTCCTTTGCTTCACTTGCGGATGCAGCTGGGGAGGAAGGCGAAATGGTTTTGTTTCGGCCGGTTTCGGCCTTAATGAAGGGGAACAATAGAAAACTTTTCGGTCCCGCTGCTTCCTTTCTGCCTTGCAAAACGACCTGATCATCCAAAAAGTCGGCATGGATTTCTTCACGGATGGACGGCTCTTGTTTTGCGCTACCTGTCCGTGACCAGCGGACAAGACCGTCGTTGACGGTTTCGTCATTGTCGATGCCCGTCTCAATGCGAATGAAACGATTGACAACAAACATGGCTGTCTGTTGAGAGTCGAAAGGAATCCAGCCCAGATCGGGAAACCAGACTTCAATCCAGGAGTGGCGGCCCTTGGCCATTTTGTAGGTGAGCAGAGCATTTTCCCGTTTGATATCCAGAGGTTTGTTCAGCGTAAATCCGTTGACAATTCGAACCGGAATGCCGGCGGCCCTTAAAAGCGCGGCGCTCAAGTGGGAAAAATTCTGACAGTTTCCTCTGCCGGTGGATAGGGTGGAGATGGCGTCGTATTTTTCCGGAATGGTCACATAACTGATATAATCGACCACAAAGGTGATGATTTGCTGCACTGCCGCAAACTCCGTATGCACATCCGCAACCAGTTCCGCAGCCAGTTCCTTGATGCGAGTATCGTTTGCCTGCACTTGATCGGTTGCCTGAAGATAATAGGAGACATTACCCGGCACTTTTTCCAGAGGGAAAGGATCTGTAGTATCTATTTTTTCAAGACGGGTGATATTGACGACATCAAAGGAAAGCCGGACATCAATGGAGCGGGGCGGCGTTTTCCAGATGGCGGTTATTACCTTGTTTCCTCTGGCATCGGTTCGTGTTTTTCTGTCCGCGGGCGGCGGCGTGAATTTCAGGTTAAATCCGCGGACATCCTGCTTGTAACTGGGAGAGGCAAACGTTTCCGGGACAACAAACGCCAGAGAGAGATTTTGCAGTCCGGCAACGTCGGTGACGGTTTTTTCCAACTCAAAATGGATTTTGGAGTTCATATCCCCGTTTACGGTAATGTATTCCGTCCAACCGGGATTGGCCGATAAAATGAGCATAAGCAGCGTTGCGGTCAACAGCATTCTAATCTTCATCGTTTTCCTCCCGTTTGCCATGGGTGCGTTTCTTTAAAAATCCTGGTCATATTCGATCCAGTTCCTTTCTGACTGCCGATGCCAGTTTATCCAGAACGTAGGGTTTGCGCACATACGCACCGGCCCCCAGTTTTTGTGCGGTTCTGACACGGTCGGTTTCGGAAAACCCACTGACGATAATGGCTTTTTGCTTCGGGTTTACTTCCTGCAGACGTCGATACGTTTCCAGACCGTCAATGCCTGGATCCATGATCATATCCAGGACAACCAGATCGATCTTGTGGTTTTTGACCCATTCGACCGCTTCTTCGCCGCTTGCCGCGATGTGGGTTTCATAGTTAAGTCTTTTGAGCATGCTTGACGCCAGCTCCCGCTGCTCCGGGATATCATCCACGATGAGAATGGATTCTCCGCTTCCCTTGTATGCCTCGGAAGTTGCAGATTTGTTTTCTATAGCCATTTCTTGTCTGGTGACGGGGAAATACAAGGTGAAAGTCGTTCCAATTCCACACTCGCTTTGAACGTCAATGTAGCCGTTATGGTCTTTTACGGTTCCCCAGACTACCGCAAGTCCCAGGCCTGTTCCGCTTCTTCCCATGACTTTTTTGGTGTAAAACGGCTCGAAAATCCGGTGCAGGTTTTCAGGGGCGATGCCTTCTCCCGTATCGGAAACGGTGAGAATCACATAATCGCCTTCTTTGACTTCATCGTATCCGGAAACGGGCTGGTCCAAATACTGATTGCGAGTACGAATGGTCAGCACGCCGCCATGAGGCATGGATTCGACGGCGTTGAGCGCAAGGTTGATGATGCTTTTTTCAAGATGAATTTGCGATCCCAGAAAATTGAGCAAATGGTCATCGCAGTCTGTTTCGATGCGAAGATGTGGACATAAAGATGATAACCTTTCGAATTCAGGAGTGTTTTGGCAATGCTTGATGATGGCGTTGAGGTTAAGAACCGTCAGATTCGGAACAGTTCTTCTGGCCAGGGTCAGCATGTCCTGGACAATGGCTGCCGCTCTTTCACTGGCTTCTTTGATGCGGGTCAGATGTGGCCGGATGGAGTTTGACGGGCCGGCATCATCGAGCAGCATTTCCGAATAGCCGACCATAATGCCCAGCACATTGTTCAGATCGTGAGCAATGCCTCCGGCCATCGTGCCCAGCGCCTCCATTTTTTCCGCCCGCTGAAGGCGTCTGGTAATGTCCATGCGCTGTTTTTCCGAGTTCCGCAATGCCGTAATATCTACAATGATACAGCCCAGAAAAGGCGTTTTCCCCTCCCGTTCAATGCGGAACTTGCTGGTTTCGAAAAAACCGTTCAGGCCGTCGATCGTTTTCCACTCCTCCTCGTAACGGAGAAAACCCTTGGACAGAGCCAGACGGTCGTTTGCAATCATCGGACCGGCGATTTCCGGAGGAAAGATTTCATCGGAAGTTTTTCCCATCCACTCTTCCGCGGGGAAAAGATCCAGGAAAAGACGGTTGACGTAAATGGGCTTCAGGTCGCTGTCCTTGATAATCACGGCCGCCGGAACATGATCCATGAAAGAGCTGAATAGAGACTCTGCCTCTTTGAGACTTTTTTCCGCCAGTCTACGTTCGGTAATGTCGATGATGGACCCGAAAAAACCTGCGATGGCGCCGTCGCATCTGTGGGGAACGATGCGCACACTGACATAACGCTCCTGTCCGTCTTTTTGAACTTGATTTTCAAATGTGACGTCTTTTCCGGAAAGGGCATCCAGATAGTAAGGCAGCGCCCGATTGTATGCTTCTGGTCCCAGTAAATCGGCCACCCTTGTGCCGATGAGTTCTTCCTTGCTTTTTCCATACCATTTAGCGTAGGCCTTGTTGGTATAGACGAAGCGTAAATCCGCATCAATATACGCAAGAAGAGCGGGAACTCCGTCAATAACCAGGGAAAGTTGCTCTTCACTTTTACTGAGCGCTTCTTTCTCCCGCTTACTTTCTGTAATATCCTCGATAATGGCGACCGTGCCGGAAGACAAATCGTCCGAAGACAGGGGCGCGGCGGTAATGATGACATCGCGCAACACACCGTCGCTTCGGCGCAGTCGGGTTTCCACGGACTGAATGCTGTTTTTCAGCAAATTCGCGTAGAGTTCTTGTCCCGCCCTTTCAAATTCTTCCTCGCTTTCATACAACATTTTGGTATTTCCGCCGATCAGGCTTTCTTCGGAATAGCCGAATTTTTCGCACCAGTAGGGATTTGCACTTTGATAGACGCGGTTTTTCATGATGCAGATGCCAACCGGCGCCACAGCGATAATGCTTTTCAACTTGGCTTCGCTTTTCCGCAGCGTTTCTTTTTCCTTTTCCAGAAGCCGTTGTATTTCTTCCCGTTTCGCGATTTCTCCGGTCAGACGGTCGTTATACTCCTGCAGTTGTTGCATTTTGTCTTCCAATTTTCGGGCGATGGCTTCGTAATGGCGGAAAATAAAACCATGATCGTCTGGCGAAGGGCAGGGTTTTTCTGAAACGCAAAAATCGGCGGCCTTTTTTTCCAGAACCGTTTCCAGTTCTGCCAGCAGTGTCTCCGGTTCCAGCGGTTTGACGAGAAACCGATCGGCGCCCAGAGAAAGACAGAAGGCTTCATCCTTGGGATCTGTATAGGTGGCTGTATAAACGATCAGAGGAATGAGGCAAAGCTGCGGGTCGCTTTTCCACGCGCGGCAAAGCGCAAAACCATCCATGACGGGCATCAAAAGGTCGGTCACGGCAACATCCGGCGGGTTGGCGCGCGCTTTTTCCAGAGCCTCCGCACCGTTTCCTGCGGTGAGAGTGCTGTATCCGTTTCCCCGGAGCAGGACATCCAGCATATAGACATTTTGTTCCACATCATCAACGATCAGACAGGTCTTCATTGTTTAAGCCCCAAAATTTATTACGAAAATCATCCTTCTTTCAAGATGCTCTTCATGTGGTCCATTCGCTTCTGAATCAGAGCCTGCGTGCCGATGTCCTTGCGGTAAGCGACGGGACCCTTGACGGATTTTACTCCTTCTTCGGCGATATTCCGGGCTTCCTCCAAAGTATCCGCAATGCCGACAATACCGATCGCCCGGGAGGTGCTTAAATACAAACCATCTTCCTTCTGATCCACGGAAGAAAAATAAAGCCTGGCCGCGCCGGCATCGCCAAGTTCGATTTTGGCGCTGGTGGACGCTGCATCGGGATGATTCGCGGGTAGGCCATATCCTTTGGGCACAACGTATTTGCAGACGGTTGCTTTAGTGTCGAAGTCAATTTTCAGACGATCGAGCGTGCCTTCAAGGATATGCCTGCATACTTCCACGAAATCCGTTTTCAGAAGGGGCAAAATATTCATGGCTTCCGGATCGCCGAAGCGCGCATTGTATTCCAGGAGCTTTGTCCCGTTTTTGGTGGCGATAAAGCCGCCGTACATAACACCCTTATAGAGGCTTCCGGTTTCCGTATGCAGTGCGGCAGCTAATTTTCTTGTAATATCAAGACCTTCTTCAATATGCGAGGGTTTAAGAAAGGGCAGCGAATGATCGGGAAAAGAGTAGGAACCCATACCGCCGGTATTGGGGCCGCAGTCTCCGTCAAACCGCCTTTTATGATCCTGAACCAGCGGAGTGCCGACCACGGTTTTGCCGTCGCACAGGCACTGCAAGGAAAACTCTTCTCCGTCGAATTTTTCTTCAACGATTACGGAGCCTCCTTCTTTGAGCATCTGTCGGCATAGATTCAGGGCTTCTTCTTTTGTGGTGAAATGATCTCCCTGTACCATCACGCCCTTGCCGCCCGTGAGTCCGTCCGGCTTGATGACGATGTTCCCGATTCTATGCATAAAATCTTCAAGACCCGCGCTGTTGGAAAAAACCTGAAATTGGGGATTGCCTGGGATTTTGTATTTATTCACCAGATTCCGGGTGAAGGATTTGGACGTTTCCAGGCGCGCCAAACTCTTGTTGGGTCCGACGGACGGAATACCGCGGGCGGCCAGCGCATCGACAACGCCGTTGTTTAATGGGTCTTCCGGCCCGATCACGGCAAAATCAATTTTATTTGCCAATGCAAAATCCGTTATCGTCTGAAGATTTGCATAGCTGCCCAACTGAATTTTTACCGAAAGGGAAGCCATACCGGGGTTATTGGCTTTCATGAATGAAAAAAGACGGGGTTTTTGCAGGGAGCGGGAAATGGCCTCCGCCATTGCATGTTCCCTGGCCCCGTTTCCAACAAGCAGAATATTGGGCATGGTCAAGGTCTCCTGAAAGAATTTTGTGAAAATATCGGCATAAGAATAACGGAAAAGAATCGTTTCGTCAAACAGATGCTGACTTCGAAAAAAAACTTTATTTCATGATGCCTTATCAGCCTTTTTGTTGTAGTCTTGTTTAGAAAGAAGGACTTGGTGTGGACATGGAGAAAGGGGACGTCTCCGACGTTCGTTGAAGATGTGAAAAGATTGCAGAGAGGTTCAATAACATGAAAGAAAAATTACCGAGGTTGACTGAAACCGTCCAGGGAGCAGGTTGAGCCTGTAAAATTGGTCCGGGTGACCTTTCCGATATCTTATGCGATTTGCCGCTGATTTCCGATCCGAATCTTCTGACCGGGTACGAACACGCGGAAGACGCGGGCGTGTACAAACTTTCCGACGAACTTGCGTTGGTGCAGACGCTCGATTTTTTTACACCCATCGTGGACGATCCTTACATGTTCGGTCAGATCGCCGCGACCAATTCCATTAATGACGTTTACGCGATGGGCGGACGACCGATAACGGCGATGAATATCGTCTGCTTTCCGATTAAGACGATGGACAAAAGCATTCTGCGAGACGTGCTGCGGGGCGGCCTGGATAAGATGCGGGAGGCGGGGGTCCTTCTGGTTGGCGGCCACAGCGTCGAAGACCAAGAACTCAAATACGGTCTTTCCGTTTCCGGCCTGATCCATCCGGCAAAAATCTTTTTGAATCGGGGGGCGAAGCCCGGCGATCGGCTGATTCTGACCAAGCCGCTGGGAACGGGTATTGTGAGCACGGCCATCAAGGCCGGATCGGCCGGGGAGGAGATGATCCGTCGGACGACGGAGGTCATGGCGATGCTCAACAAAACCGCCTCCGAGCTGATGCTGGAGGCAAGCGAGATTCACTCCTGCACGGATATTACCGGGTTTGGGTTTTTGGGTCATGCCTGTGAGTCCATCGAAGATTCCTGCGTGGGACTGGAGATCTTTTCTTCGGCGCTGCCTGTGCTGGACGGTGTGCAGGATTTCGTGGAAATGGGCATGATTCCCGGCGGTCTTTATCGCAACCGGAATTTTCGCCAGGCGCAAATTGAAAAGAAACCGTCGTGTCCGGAATGGATTTACGATGTCTGCTTCGATCCGCAAACGGCGGGAGGCCTGTTTTTCAGCCTGCCTGCGGACCTGGCCGATGCGCTCGTGGCGAAGATGCGGGCTCGGGGCGTTGAGGAAGCGGCCGTTGTGGGCGAAGTTGTGAACGATCATCCCCGCAAAATCGTCATTTCGTGACGCTTTCTGTGCCAGCTTGTCCGTGGCAAGGAAGTCAGATCGTGTTTTTCTCGTTTTTCAACGGAAAGTAACGTCATCCCACATATCAGCCGGGGGCGGAAAACTGTCGGCAAATTCGATGCTCAAACGCACCAATCCATCAAGACGCTTGGGGATACAGAAACGGAGCTTGCCGCCGGGGCTGTCCCAATCGTTTGCGCGGACAAACTTCCCATCGCGGACATCCTGAAAAAAGTTTTGTGAAAGCTCGCCTCGACTGGTAAAGCTTGTCGGGTTGCCGTACTTCTCCAACAGGATGGATTGAACCAACTGATAGGTTTGGAGCATGTCCTCGGGGCGGTCCATGGCGCCGAAATCAATGATGACCACCGCTTTTTTCAGGATTTGATTATCCTGGATCAATACCAGCCGCTGACGATGTTCGATTTCCTCCAACACTCTGGTTTCATAGGTCAGATAAACATCATCGCGGACAGGGTTGACAATACCTTTCGCTTTGAGCAGTTCAACGGCCTGCTCGGTTTTCATGCCGGGCTTCAAGGAGGTAATGTCTAGATGGACCAGGGCGGGTACGGCCATATCTCCTTCTTCCTCAGGCGCAGGCGGTGCGGACACTGCCTTTTTGTCCGGCACCGTTTTGGCCGGTTTGTCGAAATTAAAAGTCCAGTAGGCGCCCAGTTTATAGCTGTCTGTTTGTTGTCCGGGGTCGGGATCTCTTTTGCCGTATAGGATTTCCACTCCCAAAACGGAGCGTGCCGTGGTGAAGCGGTAATTGAAACCCTGGTTGACCGTTGCTACATTGACGCCGCTGTCGAAGGGCCGTCTCAATTCGGACCAGGAAAGATTGTAGTCCAGACTGTGGGCGCCGCTTTTCAATCCCAGGATCAGCGTCGGCAGAATTTCTTCCGTTTTGGCGGTTGGATGGTCTGTTTTACGATAGAGAATACCGGGGGTGACAGATCCGGAGACACTGCCAAAATGTAAAGAGCGGTCCGCGCTGAAGCTGATTTGACGGGTTTTGACGTCAACGCCTCCTGCGGTGCGGTCGGAAAGGTCCTGAATCTGTCCGCCAATTTGCCCAGCCCAGCCTGCAATTTTGGGGATGTTGATGTTGATGTTGATCGTGCTGGTGATCCGGTCAGTCAGTTTGTCCTCACTGGTGATGTCCTGCCCGAAAGCGTCCAGAGAGCCAAGAGGTCCATTCAGATTGAATCCGTAAACGATCGTGTCGGTCGGGTTGTCCATTTCGTAGTTGCCGGTGGTTTTTTGAGCGCGGGCGCGAAGCTGATACCCTTTGGGCAAGCGCCAGCCCAGGTGTCCCTCTGTGTTTTTCGTTGCCGGAGAGATGGAGGCAGCGGCAGGACGGTAATCCCGGCCATAGGATTCGTGGCGAAACCGGTAGGTCAAAGGCCAGTTGCTGGAGCCGGAACCCTGAAAAAACAATCCTTTGTCATTTTGCTTTTGTCCGCTTTCCGGTCCGTTCCAGCCGTCGTGATCTCCAGAAAATCTGGATAACTCGCCTTCCAGAAGCAGCTTTTGACGGACGGCTTTCACGGTTGCATTGCCGGCGGCGCTGAAAATGACCTGGGAGCGGCTAAACGAGCCCTGCTGGTCATCGGCCTGACGGCTGTTCTGGACGGCGTTTAAACTGAATTTACCAAACTTCGGGTTGTCGAGAAGATAGGAGATTCCGTTGAAATAGTTGTCGGAGAGATGAAAATTGCGCCAGGAGGATTGCCTGGCTCCGGAGGTAATAATGAAAGAATGTCGGCTGTCGGTGTTCTGGAAGGGCTGGAGATCAAGCTGGAGGCCCTTCAGAGAGCTTTGCAAAGTTCGGTAGGTAAAATACGAAAAAACGTCTCCCATTTCCAGACGCAGGGGGATGAGAAGGTCTCCCTTGGTTTTGGTCAAATTCAGCCGTTCGGGAACCATTCCATAGTAACTGCTCCGGTACGGTGATTCGTTGAGTACGCCGGTGATTTCGCCGCACCAGGTGTCGTATTTGCTGACCGATTTACTGAAGTTGAGATTGAGCTCGTCGTAGGATCTCAATCCGGTGAGCGGGTATGTGGCCTGAGTTTCGTCTCCGGAATTTCCATAATAATCCACTCTGAGAGTATTGCTTCCGTTGATCTTCCAGACATCAAAAGATGTTTTTATCAATTCCCCCGGTGTATCAATATCTTCCGCGCAAAGGGGTGAGGCAGCAAAAAAGAAAGACACAAAAATGATTGTTACGATTAAGCAGTTTGCTTTAATCCAATTATCCGTTTTTTGTTTCATCATTCCTCCACGCAAAACCGCTAATTTCATATTTTAACAAGAGAATTCACGGTTAGACGGATATCATTGCCGGCCAGTTGCTGCACGGTAAACTGGATGCGGTAATTAACGCCCGAAACTTTGTGCCGCACTTCGAGTGTGTAAGTTCCCACACCGATTTTATAGACTGTGTCACCGCCCGGCCAGACCACAGCGTCTGACGAAGGAGGTTTGGTCATGGTATAATCCGACTTGCTGCCGGCTGTTCCCACAACGATGCTTTTAGCTGAAAACTGGTCATACATGGCAAAAAAAGTTTCGTAGAGTAAATCCACCATGGACGGAAGTTGTTCCACCCGACAGACCGTGGCGTTATTCTTAAGATAACAGCCGACACTGTCTTTGAATGCCGCCAGATTGGATGTTCCGGTTGATGGAGAGCAGGAAATGGCAAATTCCGTTTTACTCGCCTGGCAGACACCGCCGCGAATGCAATTGACCAGGTCATCCACGCTGGCGACGACCACGCCGCCGAAATTGAAGACGGGCTGGACGGGATTGAAGGGATTGTTACCGCTGATGTTGTTGATGCTGAGAATTTTGAAAACTGCTTCACCTTCGGTCGCGGAAGAAGACGAAGGTATTGTTTCCTTTTGTTTTTCCGGATCTTGCGGGGCGACAAAATACTGTCCGATTCCGGCAAAGGGTTGCTGAGTGTCTGTGTCGAGCACTGTCGTCTGGGCAAAACCGTTCAAAGTATTCCAGAGGATAAAAAACAGGATGAAAAGCGCCGGTGGTAAATTATTTTTAATATTCATTTTCTTTCTCCGTTAGCGATACAGGATGCCGCCCGGCGTTGTGATGGATTTGCCGGTGATCACAAGCGGCGTCTGAGGGCTGGAAAGGAGGATCAGTTCCACTTTTAGCGTCATATCCGGGTTGAAACCTTTCTTGAGGCCAACCAGATTGTTGAAGCAGCCTCCTTCCGCGACGGAAATGGTTTCTACTGGAGTGATGTTTGCTGCCAGTGTTACGCCTCCAGCCTGTTCCAGACGCCATGAACAAAAGGGCGTGCTGTCGAGCATCGCCAGATCGCCTTTAACAGCCGCGCCAATTTTGACGCTGTCTGAGACAACCACCAGTTCCTGCCCCTGCCGATCCAGATTCCGGATGATTTCATTGAATTTCTTTTGATCTTCCCGTTCGGTTTTAATTTTTTGCTTTTCCTGCTCTCTTTGCGACCGGCAATAGTCTTCCACCGGCATGCCGGGATTAAAACCGAAATGATCAATCAGCGGAATCATTTTTTTCTTGCAATCCGTGATGGATTCCAGACTGCCCAGATCGCTGAGAGCCGTCTTTTGCAGAACCGTGAACGGTGGCGTGACGGGCAGGAGCTTGATGTTGACTTTACAAACGACGGACTTGATATTGAAGGATGCGACAACGGCATTATTTCTGACCACGGATACCTGCGCCATTTTCAGAGTGGTGTCCAAAACGCTTGTGTATCCTCCGTCGGATGGGACAAATCCGGTGTTTCTGCTGGCCTCTCCTCTCCAAACGGCCCGGTATTTACTCATATCCGCTGGTCCGGAGACGATTAACCGGTAACTTGTTTGTCCGCCTGATTTTGTATCGGCGATTAAAACCGCTTTGCTGACATTGATGGTTACACTGTTGGATTTTATTTCTTCATTGTTGGCCAGATAAGCCGCGCCGGACGGGTCATATTCTCCGCCTCCCATGTGGGCGGTGATTTGTGTTGTGCCTAGGCGTCCTGTCGGGCGGGCCACGATAACTTGCTTTAACAGAGAATCCGGCCCGTATTGTTCGCCGCGCAGAGAAGCGATTTCCGGATTGCTGGATTCAATTTTGACCAGACGGGAAGGGGCTTTCTGGTAAAGAGGATGTACCTCTCCATCCGGCAGGATGATCTGGGGCGATAACAGAACCATCGGGTCGCTTGATCCAAGGATCAGATCAATGGGTTCATCCACCTTTTTGGCTGCTCTTTTATTCAGGCCCGCGTGCAGCTCCAGACCGCTGATGACTGCGTCAGTGGCGGTCAGACGTTTGTTTTCATAGGTGTAAAGCGCTTTGCCGCCTTTCTTGTTGATGATTTGTAAAGAAATCGTGACCGGTTGCCCTTTCTTTCCGGCGCTCTCTTTGGTAAAAGGCGCTAGGAATTGTCCATCCGCCTGCCATTGCTGGCCTGATTGGGAAAATTCTGTGGTTTCCTTCTGCCATGCGCCGCCGCTTGCCTGCCAGCGAACCTCGTATTTGCTCATGTCCGCCGGTCCTTTGATCGTCACCCGGACTTTATGTTTTTTGCCTGGCACAACATCATTTCTGGACATGGCTTCATCCATGATAATATTGATACGGTTGGCTGTCAGCCGGTGTTCAACCGATTCGTTACCTCCCAGAGTTATCCGGAATCTCGTTTCTCCTGTTCCGCCATGGTAGGTTCCCCGGTTTTGATTAATAAAAAAAGGTCCCTGGCTGGTTACGGAAAGAGTTACGGGAGCATTGAGTTCGCTTGCGGCGTGGGCCTTCAGACCGCCGGCATCGCCATAATCAAGCAGCGCCATTGGAGAAAGAAAGGCATCTCCTGTAGCTGAAGAGAAATTTTTAGTGTCCGCGTCTGTGTAAAAAAAATCAAGCTGTGGCGGTTTGCCGTATGATTCACTGATGTCGTAGCCTGCAAAACCGAAGCCCTTGAGAGCCACTGCAGTGAATTTGATTTCGGCGGATTCTTCCCCTGCTGATTTGTATCCGGTCAGTGCTTTGTCCGAGGAAGAAAATTCCGGAACGCATTTTTGATATATACGGTAAGCTTCATCATTGGAATATTTGCGTGATGAAGTAAAACGGATTATTTTTTGTCCCGGGCTGGAAAAAGTGGCCAGGCTCAAGTCATTATCCATCTTGACGCCGGAAGAAGTTTCCGCCTTCAGATTCAAATCGCGGGCGTAAAGCGCCAGATTGGACGAAAAGTGATGAGATGTTTTGGGTAAGTCTGCCCATTGGCCGCAGTATCGTTCGCTGGACGTTTTCTTACACCTTCCCGCATTGTCTCTTTCGACGCATACGGAACGGGTGGAAGCGCTCTGGCAGCAGGATGATCCCGATACGGAAGGTTTTTTTTCCGTCCAGATGATATCTCCCTGAAGCGATACCCGAACCTGATAGGGAAGGCCAAGGCTCTGTGCCGTTACCGGATCTGCGGCGACCAGCATTTGTGTTCCGGAAGCCGTCAAACCGGAGCCATAGCCGGAAGTGAGGTTGTAAAAGGAGGAGACACTCGCGGATGGCCGGAAATTGGCCGTCAAAAACGAACCGCCTGCAGGGAAAGCAATTTTATCGGTTTTGGCCGCTGCTTCTTCAGGATACTGAATTGAAATGCGCAGCTGTTTCCCTTTGGGCAGTTCCCGCGCGATTGTTTCCGGGTCTGTCGCCGCCTGGGCCAGATAAGAACCGAATTGCTCTTCATATTTTTTCTTTAGCGCATTGAGCAGTTTTCGATAGGCAGAGAGGTTTTTCTCAACAAACTCCGATGGTTGTTCGATGATCTGCTTGGCGGTGTCCTTTTTTTCTTCACTTTGGGCTGTTGCGGGCCAGGCTACTGTCAGAAAGACAAGGATAATCAGCAGATTATTGATGTATTGGGCAGGTAAACCATTCCTCAAACAGCCCGGGCGCGGCTGATGTATTCTTGAAAAAGCGCGGGCGGAATGAATAAAAAAGCCTTCTTTCATGGGGCTTGCCTCCTTAAAATCCTTCAGCCGAACATTTTTGAACTTCTTCCTGAAGCCATTTTTCTTGCGAACCGGACAGAAATTGCTTGCGGAGCAGGGCGCATTTTTCCGCGCGGATTGCCGTGGCCGCCTCCTGGCTGACCAGCAAAGCTCCGGCTGCCACATTTTCGTCCAATCCGCCTGGCTTATCAGGAGTAACCGCAGCTTTCGGGCCGGCATCAGCTACCTGTTCGGCCTGCTTAATTTCCGGTTCGAGTTTCTTCATGGCTTCGTCGAGTTTTTCCCGTCCTGCCCGGTGCTGTTCCAGCAGACTCTTAAATTCTGCGTCATTGGCAATCTGCTGGGAATGAAAATCGTTGACGGCGCCCTTCAGACTGACATCATCGAGTTTGGCGATGTCTTCCGCAGCCCGGATGCGGTTCTGTCCCGGAGCCCAGTGGAGCATATCGACATCAATATCTCTTCCCGGTGGAATCATTTTGGGATCGGTTTTCTTGATGAGGTCCCAGTCAATTGCCTGATTGAAATCATTGACCTGAAGTCCGGCTATTTTGGCTTCATTGGTGAAGTTGTCAGCTAAACCGTACATGGCACCCATGGCGTCCAAACCTTCTTTGCCGGTTTTGTCCACTGCGTTTTGCATAGCCTGGGCCAAAACCGGGTTTTTCCCCGTTGCCGGGTAAATGCCGTCGGGGTCAATCACCACCACTTTCCAGCGGTCGCCTCCACCGGGAATTTTATCAAAACTGAAGTTTTTTGGTGTGTTGTCCATCCAGACGTAGCCGGCGTTGTTCAGGTCGCGCCGGGATTGCTCCAGCGCCAGCTGCTGCCCTTTGGTCATAATGCCGCCTTGATCTTTGATCTGTCCCGCCGCGTCGGAGGCGACTTTCTCGATTTTCTGATACCGCACCACGCCTCTTTCAGTTTCGACCAGAAATTCTCCTTCCATTTTGGCTACCCGGATGGAATCGCTTTTAATTTCATGCTCCAGAACCTGGCGTCCAAATTTGTCGTGAGCATCCTGAATGGCCAGTTCTTCTTTGCTCATGGGGCTATTGGTTTTTCTGAGCACGAGATTCGAGTCGTCTGCGTCTTTGATCACGGTATTCATGCCGCCTTTTCCCAGCGTATCTCCTTCTTTGAGTAAAACTTTATTTCCCTGGCCGTCCACTGCCTCTATCAACCGTCCGCCGTCAATGGGCGCGCCTTTTTGCAGGGTTTTGTTTCCATTGAGCAGATCCTGCATTTTCTGATTGAGTTTCAACTGCTCTTCAGCCAGTTCCTTGACGCTTTTTGCGGTTTGTTTCGCTTCGTTGGAAAGCGCCGTCGCATTTTTGGCCAGTTTCAACTGATCTTGCACCGCATCGAGTTTTTTTAAGGTTTCCGATGCCTTGACTTCTACGCGCATACCGCGGACGATGTCGTCGGTTACGCCCAGCCCTTTGGTGATGCCTTTATCGGCCAGGGCCTGCACAACCAGCGAGGCAATGTCGGAGGCCACATCCATGCCTTCTTTCACTTTTTGCGTGGCGGAAAGCTGGGTTTTTAGACGGTCGATTTCCTGTTGTACCGATTCACCCGGCTGGGGTGAGAAGCGATTCCAGGTGATAGGATTAACATCTTTGGCGATTTCCAGGGCCGCACCGGCAAGATTCTCTACCTTGTTGGCGATAAAATCCCCGGCCTGGCGGTTTAGAGCAATTACATCAATGTTGCCGATGGCTTGCGGAAGGTTTTTGACAAAAGTGACGGATTTATCAAAGGTATCCAGCGGATGTTGGGCGACGTGTTGAACCATTTGCACCGGAGCGGCCAGGGCTTCGGTGGTTTTATAGACAACTTCGAAAGTGAACTGACCATATTTTCCCAGGCCGAAACCGATGATCTGCGTTTCATCTTCTTCCGCCTTGATCTTGATTTTCAAAAGATCTCTCTCAAAACGCAGCGTGTCTTCACCATTGAGTTTCAAGTGCAGGGCGAATGGAAAATCGCTGATTTCCGGTCGGGTAAGAGCCTTGTATTCTTTTTGGGGAGCGATCCGGTAGCCCATTCCGGGCAGCGAGTCGGGAGTTTGCTGCTCTCCTTCGACATATTGAAGATTGTTCGAATTGGCAAACAGATTGTCGTTGATATTCCGGATTGTGTAACTGAGGGGTTTCATTTCCCCCAGACAGTGTTCAAAATCGCCGCTTGTGGCCAGGGTATGCAGTTCGGAGCGGTTTTTGGCGTATTGGTCGGCATTATCCTTGCTTTCTCTGGTGGCGTCTTCCAGGCGTTTTGCGTATTGATGCATCAGCCCGTCTTTTTCAAATTGTTTATAGAAATCATTGCGGGCGGTATTCCAGCGTTCAATCAGTTGTTCGTAGCTTTCTTCCAGTTTGTAGCGCAGTTCCTGTTTTCTTTTACCCTCGGCGGAGTCCGGATCAATAAAATAAAAATACTTATCCTTGCTTGCAGAATGAACCATTGCAACCTGACCTTGTTGCATTTTACCTTCGGCCAGAATGCCGTTATCTGCCGCGATTTTTTTGAGTTCCAGAAATTCCTTCATAAATCGTCCCGGATCGGCCACATTTTGAGCGTCGGCGACAACAATAAAATCGCCGATGCCTTTGTAATATGCTTTGATCCATTCAATATAAAGGTTTTCCCGGTTTTCCTGAAGGATCTGGTAGGCCCCTCCCAGTCGGATTAAATCGTTCATCAGGTTGACGACTTTATCGCATGGACGCATCAGCAGGGATTCCATATGACGGATTCGGGCTGCAAGGCTGTTATCCGGTTTTTGCGGTTCCGCAGCAGCACAAAACATGGCCGTAAACAGAATCAGACCGAGCATGACAATAATCCGCCATAAAGCAGACTGTATTTTTTTAAGATGTGATTTCATAGATTTAGTCCTATTTGGCTAATATCAAAACCCTGGTTTTGGTTTTCCGGTAGCTCTCGAGCGCTTTTTGCAGGTCTTTGACTCCTGCAGAAACGGCATTGAACATCATTTTCAAATCGTCTGGAGAAAAACAACTTTCGGTGACAAATACCGCCCAGGGAGGTTCTTCCGGCTGTGTTTTGGCCAGTGTCCAGACGTCATCCGGTTTGCCGTAAATTTTATGCGCGAACATGTCCTGATTTTTCGAAAACCCGAAGAAATGATTCATGCCGTGGCGGGTATGCTCAGTTTCTGTTTCAATCATGTTTTCAGCTCTTTCCAGAAAGTCGCGTTCCGAGGAAAAGGAAGAGCTGCGCAAAGTTGTCAAAATGGACGACGAAACCAATTGTTGAATTTCGTTTTTGCCGACTTTGCCCAATTCTCCTTTTTTAAACGAGTTTTCTATCTGTTGCAGAGAATCGGTAAGGACAGCCAGCAGTCTTAAATTGTAATTGATATTCCTCAGTTGGACGATCACCTGATCCACAAAGCGTTGTCCGCAAGCCCATCCGGCAATTTCAACTCTCAAGTCCGATATCGGATTGTAATAATAATCATTTTTTTTTGCAGGCAGCTGGATGGAAAGATACGTTTCGGGGGCTTTCAGCGTGTGGGTCTGGCTGTCGGCGAAACTGTCTTTAAATAAAAGCAAAGCGACAAGCGCAACGACCAGGATGATCAATAAAGGGTAACTTTTCGGTTTGCTTTCAATCATGGCTTTGCCTCTTTGATTTTTTCAGACATTTCGTAAAGAATTTCATTTTTGCCCGGAACGCGGACAAACCCGTTTTTGTTGTCGTTAAACTCAATCTGGGAATTGACTTCCACGGAACCGAGAGTGACCCGTCTGCGGGAGCCATCGGGGTCTGTGACGATTTTCTGCTCCAGGATTTGCATGGAACCCATGTCCAATACCCGTAATTTGGCATCTTTTGGAATACTGGTCTGCATGGAATCGCCAAAGCGGGACTTGTCGTAAAAATTGTCGGAGAGATAAGATAAAATATCTCCGTTATTCCAAGATCTTAAGGCTTTATCCACTTTACCGCGAACCACATCGGCACGGGGAGCGACAGGTTGTTCAACCGTTTTCCCGGGCGTTTTCAGATGTACGGGTGTCGGAATCACGTTGATGGATCGTAGTTCTTGAGCAGGTAAAAATGTCGGTCGGTAAAAAATTGTGGCGACGACCAAGACAAAAAACAGAGATTTTGATTTCATTGGCTGTGGCGTTCTCCTCTTGGATAGTTCAAAGCAAATGTCAGTCAGGCTTGCTCAAGACATCTGGGCAAAACTTTTTGCAGGCGAAGCGAATATAAAAAAACAAATTACGGCATGTCAAGGTGATTTTCAGGTGATTTTGGGGGTGTCCGTTTGAGAATGGGAGGAAGCGACGGTAACAGAAGACGGAAAAAAGGGCTATCATTTTTATGGTTATGCTTTTGGGGATTGATAACATCATGTTTTAAAATCGTTTTCGAGCGCGGAAAAATGCCTTGACAAAAAATGGCAATATGGCTAATTGACCAAATACGAAAGGAGAAACTCAGTATGAAGGATTCCATAAAACCCCGTTATGAAGCACGCGCAAAAATTCTGAAGGCCATGGCGCATCCCAGCCGGCTTTTGATTATCGAGGAGTTGCAAAAGCGGGAACGATGCGTAAATGAGCTCACGGAAATGATCGGCGCGGATACATCCACTGTGTCCAAGCATTTAAGCGTTCTCAAAAACGCCGGACTGGTTTCAGATGAAAAAAGGGCCAACTGCATTTACTACACGCTGCGCTGCACCTGCATTCTGGATTTTATCGGCTGTGTAGAGGAAGTTCTCTCCGCCAATGCCGAAGAGCATAAGAAAATAATAAAATCCTGCAAAAAATAGGAGGATAAAATGAAAATTGAAATTTTGGGCACAGGTTGTGCCAAGTGTCAGAAACTCGAAGATCTGGTCAACGACGTTGTGAAAACAACCGGTGTGCAGGCCGAGATCACCAAGGTGAAAGACATCAAGAAGATCATGACCTACGGCGTGATGACGACGCCGGGGCTGGTGGTGGACGGTCAGGTGAAAGTCGCAGGCAAAATGCCAACGGCGGAGCAGGTCAAAGGCTGGATCAAGGGCTAACTGTAAACAAGTGACCTCTTCACACGATGAAAGGAGGATGATCATGAGCAAAGGCAAAAGCAGTTTTTCCGTGGGATTTATCGGCGGCGGACGTATTGTGCGCGTCTTGCTGGACGCTTGGAAAAAAGAGGGCAGAATGCCTGCAAATATCCGGGTGAGTGATTCCAGCCCTGATGTCTTGAAGGCGCTTCAAACGTTATATCCCGGTGTTGAGATCCGTGAGGATAACAGCCGGGCGGCTGGATGCGACCTTGTCTTTCTGGCGCTGCATCCACCCGCCATTGGCGGCATTTTGGAGGGAGTCAAGTCGGCCTTAAAGCCGGACTCTGTCTTGATTTCGTTAGCCCCCAAATGGACAATTGCCAAATTGTCGGCGGCGCTGGGCGGTTTTAACCGGATTGTTCGCATGATTCCCAACGCGCCGTCCATCATCGGTGAAGGCTATAATCCTGCGGCTTTTTCTTCGGCCCTGCCGGATAATCTGAAAAAAGAGATTCTCCATTTGCTGAAACCGCTAGGGGAATGTCCGGAAGTGGAAGAAGGCAAACTGGAGGCTTACGCGATTTTGTCCGCAATGGGGCCGACGTATCTGTGGTTTCAGATGCAAAAATTGCGGGAGCTCGGCGTCTCCTTTGGTTTGACGGAAGAGGAAACGGATCAATCTCTGTATGCCATGATTAAAGGATCGGCCAAAACGCTTTTGAAAAGCGGCTTGCCGTATGCCGATGTCGTAAACCTCATTCCCGTGAAACCCTTGGCGGAAGATGAAGCCGTGATTGTCCAGGCCTACGAAACAAAGGTGAAAGACTTATACGAAAAATTAAAAGCATAATCACAAACCATCTATGAAAAGGAGAAATGGCGTCGTGAACATACGTTTAAAAATCTGTATCACTGTGACTGTGTTGGTGTTGGTCGGGCTTGTTTGGGGGTATGCTTTTGCGGCGGAAAAAAGTTCCGGGGCGGCCAAGGTCAAAGCCCCCGCCAGGAAGGAGGCAGTGTCGCAGCCGCAGGTAACCTTCATTGAAATAGGCGCGGCAAAGTGCATCCCTTGCAAAATGATGCAACCGATCATGAAAGAAGTGGCAGAAGAATATAAAGGACAGGTCAATGTCCTTTTTTACGATGTTTGGACGCAACAAGGAAGGATAGACGCTGAAAAATATAATATCCGGGTCATTCCCACACAGGTTTTTCTGGACAAGGACGGCAAGGAATATTTCCGGCATGAAGGATACTTTCCGAAGGAGGATCTCGTCAAGATTTTGAAAATGCAGAGGGTTAAATAAATGCTGGTTGACCTGTTTACGTCGCTCACGGTTGCGTTGACACAGACGCCTGCAATTGCTATCGGGGCGGCTTTTATCTGGGGGGTGCTTTCGGTCGTTTTATCGCCCTGCCATATCGCCTGTATTCCCCTGATTGTGGGATTTATTGACGGTCAGGGCAATATTACCACCAAACGGGCGTTTGGCCTTTCACTGCTTTTCGGTTTGGGGATTTTGATCACGATTGGGATTATCGGACTGATTACCGGACTGGCGGGTCGAATGATGGGCGATATTGGCGGTTATGGCAATTATTTTGTGGCGATTGTTTTCTTTGCCGTCGGCCTGAATTTGCTGGGCGTTTTACCGTTGCCATTCATGGAAGGCGGCGCGAATCCGAACTATCAAAGAAAAGGATTCCTGGCGGCCTTTATTTTGGGGCTGATATTCGGCATTGCTCTGGGGCCCTGCACCTTTGCCTATATGGCCACCATGCTGGGGGTTGTTTTCAGTATTGCTTCCACGCAAATCGTTTTTGCGATTTCCCTGCTTCTGTCTTACGGAATTGGACACTGCGCGGTTCTGGTTTTTGCCGGAACGTTTACGGAAGCCGTTCAGCATTATCTGAACTGGACTGAGAAATCGAAAGGCGCGGTCATTTTGAAAAAAGTCTGCGGCGTTCTGGTATTTCTTGGCGGGATTTATTTGATTGCGCTGAATGGGATTTAGGAAAGATATGAAAAAGAAGATTTTATTTTTATGCACGGCTAATTCCTGCCGCTCGCAGATGGCGGAAGGGCTAACCAATTTTTATTGGGGAGACGTCCTTGAAGCGTTTTCCGCCGGGACGAAGGCCTCTTGCGTCAACCCGAAAGCGATTGAGGTATTAAAGGAACTTGGAATAGATATTTCAGCGAACCATTCCAAGAATCTGTCTGAATTTGACGGGCAACGTTTTGATTATGTCATCACGCTTTGCGGCAGCGCCGGCGAGACCTGTCCTTTGTATATCGGTGGGCAAAAAAAACACATATCGGGTTTGACGATCCGGCCGCGGCCGAAGGCTCGGAAGAAGACGTGATGCAGGAATTCCGGCGGGTGCGCGATGAAATAAGAAAAAGGTTAGGCGAGTATTTTATGAGTATTGAAGAGTCATTCGAGAAGTGAAGGATAATAATATATTAGGGGGATGTTATGGCAGTTCTCACGGCAATTATTCAAAAATATCGCAATATCATCTCCATTGTGCTGGCGCTCCTCGGCATCGGCATCATGGCCTATTACGATTACTGTGATACGGAATGCAGCTATCTGAAGGGTGATATTTTCGGCATCGACCTCAAGTTTGTCGGTATCGCGTATATGGGATTGGTCATTATTTTTGCAGCGTTTCGTCAAACCAATTTTGTCCGGGCGCTTCTGGCCGCGGGCCTGGGCGTGGAAGTCCATCTGTATGCCTTTCAGGTGCAAAATGATGTCTATTGTCCTTTTTGTCTGGCTTTTTCTGCTGTGCTGATTACGTCGTTCATCATGAATTATGAAGTTCCAGCCGCGTGGTATAAAAACCGCCGCCAGATGTGGCTCTATTTTTTAGGGGAGGTGGATGTTCCGATGTTGAAACTGAAGAGTTTTCCGTTGCTGCTGATGAGTTTGCTGGGGTATCTGACGATTATGTTGACTTTTTCCGGTTCCGTTACACCAGCCTACGGGCAGGATTTCGTCCGGGGAATTCCGTCTTTGGGGAGCGGTGCTTATGAAGTCACTGTGTTTGCCGATTATTTCTGCCCGCCCTGCCGGATGATTGATGCAAAGGCGGAACCGCTTTTCAAAGAACTGCTCGCGACCGGCAAAGTTAAACTTACGTTTGTCGATGTCCCGTTTTCACGCGCTACGCCGGTGTATGCCAGGTATTATCTGTATGCCGTCAATGCCGATGCGTCGATGGATAACGTTCTTAACGTCCGCAAGGTGTTGTTTGAAAGCGCCCAGGGCAAGCGCATTCAGACGGAAGACGTTCTTGTTGCTTATCTGAAAGAGCAAAAGATCGTATGGAAACCCTTGAACGAAAAATCTATTTTCCCGCTCTTGAGCGCTCTCACCAAAAAAAATAAAGTGGATCAGACGCCTACTTGCGTCATCAAGTATTCCGTAACAGATGTTAAGAAATTCGTTGGGACGAATGAAATATGGGACGGCCTGACCAAATTGAAGAAGCACTTATTAGCAGATAGAAAGAATACGAATAAATGATTCCCCTGAAAAAAGAAAATAACCAGAGGCGGTTGGCAAAGAACCCTTTCAGGTGGGGGAATCTATTCTCAATAAATTCAACCATATCTAAACTTTATATTGAGCCTACCACCCAGTGTAACCTTCAATGCCGGACCTGTATCCGCAATTCTTGGGAGGAGCAAATCGGCTCCATGGATATGTTCGTTTACCGAAAACTGCTCTCCGATCTTAAAACCATCAATTCAGTAAATTCTATAGCCTTCTGGGGTTTTGGCGAACCGCTCGCTCATCCGGAAATTACTCATATGGTTGCTCTTGCCCATGAAATGGATCTGAAAACGGAGATCATCACAAATGGCCATCTTTTGGACGGTGATATGGCTAGAGATCTTATGCAGGCCGGCTTGGATACGGTGGTTGTATCCATGGATGGGACCACGCAGACATCATACGCGAATATTCGTCATGGCGGAGATTTTCAGAGAGTAATGGAGAACATCAGGACGTTAAACATTTTGCGGGCAAAGATGTCCCGAAGGAACCCGTCTGTTGGTCTGGAGTTTGTTATTATGAAAAGTAACATTAACCAACTTCCTGACCTTGCGCAAAGCGCGCGATCCATGGACGCCGACTTTATCGTACTGACAAATCTCCTTCCGTGTACCGAGGACATGAAAGATGAAATCCTTTATTGGATCAGTGCCACATCAAATTATAAAGGAAATCGATTAAGATTGAACCATGACCAAATGCTGCCTCGTTTGGATCTGCATAGAGAATACTTAAGCCCGATTCTGGAGCTTTTCAAAAGGCTGAACATGACCATGCCGGAGATTAGAAATGTCTCTCAGGAAGAATATTGCCCTTTCATTCAGAAAGGTTCTGCTGCCATTACCTGGGCAGGTGATGTAAGTCCATGCATAGCGCTCATGCACTCGTACCGGTGTTACATACTTGGCAGGGAGAAGCTTATCAAGCGTTATTTGGTGGGAAATATTGCACAAGAGAAGATTGATGCTATTTGGAAGAAGAAGAACTACCGAAGTTTTCGAGACCGGGTGCTTAAATTTGATTTTGCGCCCTGTGTCCAGTGTGGCGGGTGCGATTTTAATGAGGCAAATGAGGAAGATTGTATCGGAAACGTTCACCCAGTTTGCGGTGATTGCCTTTGGGCAAGAAATGTACTGCAGTGTCCCTGATCTCAGGCGCTGTTTGAAAAGGTAAAAAATAGTATGCCGGTAAAGATGCAAAAGGCAACGAAGAAGGCTTTAAACGATGGAACAAAAAATCATCATTTACGGCACCAAGACCTGTCCATTCTGCATTCAGGAGCGTGCTGCCTATGCTGACAAGGCTGTCTATTTCAATGTTGATAAAGACCCGGTAAGGCTCGAAGAAATGCTGGCTCTCACCGGCGGCAAGGAACAGGTGCCGGTGATTGTTGAAGAATCGAAGATAACTGTTGGTTTTCAGGGCGATGGTTTCCTGAGCGGCGGTATTCCGCTTTTCGGCGGCACCTGAGCGGTGAAATAAGGTCTCTCGATGAGGGGCAAGGATGGAAAATGGATGATTCGAAAAACAAATTCAATTTAGGGCTAAACATGAGAGGTGCAATAATGTTTGAAGTCACGGGAAAAGCAAGTGAAGTGATCAAAACGTTTCTGGAAAATCAAAAAGGACGGCAGTCTATCGGAATTATGACGCAGGCCGGTTGAGGCGGCCACGTTGGGCATGGCTCTGGATGAGTCACAGGAAGAAGATGTGGTGTTCACTGATCGGGGTGTAAATTTTATTATTGATAAGACATTGTTTGAAGAAGTAAAACCGATCCATGTTGATTTTATCGAGTCCGCGAGAGGCGGAGGTTTTAAGCTGACCTCAAATCTGGAGGCAGGCGAAGGCTGTGGCGGCTGCTGAAGCAAACCGGTGTCTTGAAATCCGGAAGAAAAAAGCATGAACGAAAATGAAATTACGCAAATACGCGTCAAAGGTTATCTGGTCGGCATCGTCGGCCTGAAAAGTGTGATTGCAGCTATGGCGTCTGATTACGCCGGAAAATCATATGAAGAAATCGGCGCAGAAATGGTCAAAAGGCTGGGGAAAAAGAATTACATTCCGGCCAGTGCCCGTGAACACTATGCCAAAGCGCTTGTTCGGGAGTTTCGCGTCTTTCTCGGACAACCGGTTGAGGAAGAAAAACTCGAAGGGCTGGAAGTGTTGATTTTAGGCCCGGGATGCGCCCAGTGCAGTCGGCTGGAGGCGGATGTCCGGGATGTGATGGCTCAAATGAATATGCCCGGCGAGTTGATCCATGTGACCGATCTGCGTGAAATAGGCAAATACGGCGTAATGGGCGCGCCTGCACTGATCATCAATAAAAAAGTTGTTTCGGTGGGAACCACACCGGAAAAGAAAAAAATCCGTCAGTGGCTGGATGACGCAACCGGAAAACATAATTGATCAGCGGGAGGAAAAGATAATGGAACAAAAAATCATCATTTACGCCACCAAGACCTGTCCATTCTGCATTCAGGCGCGGGAGGCTTACGGTGATCGGGCTCATTTTATCGATGTCGATGAAGACCCGGAAAGTCTCAACAAAATGCTTTTGCTTTCCGGTGGAAAGCGTCAGGTCCCGGTGATTGTCGAAGGCGATAAGGTCACGGTCGGATTTCAAGGAGAGGTTTCGCTTCGCGGCGGCATACCCTTATTTGGCGGAACCTGATCTGTATGAAGCGTCTCTCGGGAAGAGACACTGAACAATCATTATTGGGAGATAAATTACTTTATGAAAGAGTGGCAAAAGTTTTTATGGATTATTGCAATATTTCTGGGGGCTTATTTTATTCCCTGGGATTCCGTGCTCATCCGGCAGTCCGGCCTGGAAGCTTTTATGATGCTTCAGGAATATGCACAGCAGCATGTGCTCACTTGTCTGATTCCAGCTTTTTTCATTGCCGGGGCCATCAGTGTTTTTGTTTCGCAGGCGGCGGTGCTCAAATATTTCGGCGCGACTGCCAATAAGATTCTGTCGTATTCGGTTGCTTCCGTATCGGGTACGGTGCTGGCCGTTTGTTCCTGCACGGTGCTGCCCTTGTTTGCGGGCATTTATTCCCGCGGCGCGGGGATCGGCCCGGCAACGGCTTTTCTTTATTCCGGCCCTGCCATTAATGTGCTGGCAATCATCCTGACTGCAAGAATTCTGGGCTGGCAGATGGGTCTTGCCCGCGCCGTCGGCGCTATTATCTTTGCTATTGTTACCGGGCTTTTGATGGCCTTTATCTTTCGTAAAGATGACGCCAATCGCGAGACTGGCGAGATCTTTTTACCGGAAGAGGATGGAAAGGCCAGGGCGCTGTGGCAAGATGCGCTTTATATGCTGACGATGGTGCTGATTCTGGTTTTCGCATCATTTGCCAAGCCGACAGCCGATGACGGGGCACTCTGGCAAATGATTTTCAACGCGAAATGGTATCTGGTTGCTCTGCTATTGATTGTTTTGGCCGTGATGTTGAAGGTATGGTTTGTCAAAGAAGAACTCAAGGGATGGGTCGAGTCTACCTGGGGGTTTGCCAAGCAGATTCTGCCGCTTTTGCTGGGCGGTGTGCTGGTCGCGGGATTTCTTCTGGGGCGTCCTGGCCATCAGGCGTTGATTCCGGAGCAGTATATTCAAATGCTGGTTGGCGGCAATTCGCTTGCGGCTAATTTCTTTGCCTCCATTGTCGGTGCGCTCATGTATTTTGCTACGCTGACCGAAGTGCCGATCTTGCAGGGGCTGATCGGTTCCGGCATGGGCCAGGGACCGGCGCTGGCGCTACTGCTTGCCGGACCCGCTCTGTCTCTTCCCAGTATGATTACCATCAGCAGCATCATGGGCGTGAAGAAAACCGCCGTTTACTGCTCGATTGTGGTACTCCTTTCAACGATTGCCGGCATGGGTTACGGGTGGTTAATGGGATGAAAACCATGCCGGATTCGGTCAAACGCCGCCGGAAAAGTACATCATTTTGGAACACAATCACAAGCATGATCATGAAAAACCGGCATCGCTGAAACAAGATTATTCGGCAGACCGTCAATTCGTTGATGGATGCCGTGCCGGAGGACATTGATTTTATTTCGGTCAAAAACGACCTACTGGCGATTCCCGCCGTGACAGAGGTCAACGATCTGCAGACTTGGCAGACCGGCGCCAACCAGAAACTCCTTTCCGCCCATCTGAAGTCAGGGGAAGCATCTTCCAATCACGAAGAGATGATTCACACCATTCAGGAAATGCTGGCCCACAAATACGGGATTGCCCACACAACGCTCCAGACCCTGCCTTCATCGGCTGGAGAGATGGGACATTGCAACTGACAAATGATGATTGAATGATTGTCTCGATTGCATTTCCGCCTGGATTTTGGGCATCCGGAAAGCGCTGTTTCTTTTTTCAGGAGAATCTGATAGAGAATGCGCGACACTATCGGTCTGAAGGAATGTTGTTTGAGTTCTGAAATTATTGTTTTGCTGATTCTTTTTGCTTTTTCTGGTTTTTTTTCCTCGGCGGAGGCGGCGCTGCTTTCTCTGTCTGATTTGCATCTGCACAAGATGAAGTCGGACAATTACCCCTTTTTTCAATCGGTGGTCAAGCTGCTTTCCAATCCCCGGCGACTTTTGATTACGATTGTCACCAGCAATGAAGCGGTCAATATCAGCATTTCCATTCTGGCCGCGTCTCTCTTCATCGGTTTGTTTGGCGCAAGTGGCCAGTGGATTTCCATTGTTGTGACGTCACTTGTGCTTTTTCTGGCCGGAGAAGCGATTCCCAAAACATTTGGCGTTACGTATCCCATGCAAATCTCATCGGCTGTGTCGCCTTTGCTGCTTTTGATTTCCCGTCTGGAGTCTCCGATTGTCAATGCGCTGGAAAAAGCCCCCGGCCTGATTATCAAACGCATGGATCAGCGCAAGACCCATAGTGTGGATGTTGTGATGGAAGATGAGTTTAAGCACCTGATCGATGCGGGAAGCAGGGAAGGGGTTGTGGATGAATCGCAAAAGGAGCTGATTACTACGATTTTTGAATCCGGCGACCGGCCGGTGACGGATATTATGATTCCGCGGGTGGATATGTTTTGTCTTTCACTGGATATGCCGGTAGAGGAGATTATGCGCGAGGTGGTCGGCAAACGATACGAGCGTATTCCCGTTTACCGGGAGGACCGCGATGATATTATTGGTATTTTGTTTTCGCGAGATTTGCTTCAGTCCGCGCTTCATGACGAAACGCCTGTGTTTTTTGAAAAAATGCTGACCCGGCCGTATTTTATTCCGGAAAGCAAGACCATCAACGGGCTGCTTCATGATTTCCAGGAGCAATCTCTTCAAATTGCGGTTGTGGTGGATGAATACGGAGGTGTTTCCGGCCTGGTGACGCTGGATGATATTCTGGAGCATCTGTTTGAAGAAGCCTATGGAGATGATGATCCAGCGGCCAATTGCGAGTGTGACATTTTAAACGAAAACTCGATGATGGTGTCCGGCAGGATGTCGCTGGAGCAGGCGAATGAATTACTCGACGCCGCGCTTCCGCAAGACGAATTTGACACCATCGGCGGTTTTGTCCTGCATCTTTTTGGAAAGTTGCCGGAGCGTGGAGAAACCATCACCTATGAGGACTTATTCTTCCGTGTTGAAAACGTGGGAAGAACCCGGATTCTGAAGATCAGGATTGACAAAGGGGCGCAAACTGGACCGGAGGATAAAGCATGAGTCTGTATCTGGTTCTGGCCCTGATTTTGATTTGCGTGGCGCTGGAGGCGCTGTATTCCGGCGGCGAGGTGGCTCTTTTTTCGGCAGATATCAATAAAATTAAGTACCTTGCGGGAAAGGGATCTTTGGGGGCCAGGCAGGCGCTGAAGCTGAAGGAAAATCCCGAATGGTTCATCTCGACGGCGCTGATTGGCACGAACCTGGCAATTATTATCGCTTCCACGCTGGGTACGGGGCTGTTGATCCAATATTTCGGTTCTCAAAACGGTGAGCGGATCGCTTTTGTTATTATGCCGTTTGCTCTGTTCGGCATTATTTTGGTGCGCAGCATTTTTCAGCATTATCCGGAATATATGGCTGTCCGAGTTGCACATTTCATTCGCCTTTCTTCGTATGTTTTTTATCCTTTGGCCTGGTTTGTCGCGGTAGTGTCCAGAGGGGCGGTCAATATATCTTTTGACGAAAAAACGGATCAATCTCCTTATATTACGAAGGAAGGACTGAAATATCTTCTGGGTGAAAAAACAGAAGGAGGCGATATTCTGGCAAAGGAAAAAGAAATGGTCAGCCGGGTTTTTGATTTTTCCGAACTGACGGCGGAAAAGATCATGGTTCCTGTTTCCGCTTTGACTTTGCTGCCGCAAAATATGCCGATTGAAGAGGCGGCCCGTGTGGTTGCTGCAAAAAAATATATGAGAATTCCGGTATATGCGGAAACGGTTTACAATATTGTGGGCATGCTGCATTATTTTGACCTGCTGGGCGCGTTAATCCGGCAAAAGCAGATGCACGACAAGGTTCAAAGCATGGTGGGCGATTGCATGCGGACGGATGTCTATTACGTGCCAGAAACAAAAAAAGCGGGCCCTCTTTTTATGGATCTGCAAAGAAAACGGGAACATATGGCCGTGGTGGTGGATGAATACGGAGGCGCAGTCGGCATTGTGACGATGGAAGACATCGGCGAGGAGATTGTCGGCAGTATCGACGAGGCCTACAATAAAGGAGAAAAACTTTTCAAGAAGGTGTCGCCCGGACGGTATTTGGTCAACGGTCGGATGAAAATTGAAGATTTGAATCAGACATTGTCTGTAACGCTGCCGGAGGGGCATTATGAAACCATCGGAGGGTTTTTGGCGCACCTGGCTGGAAGAATTCCCGTCCGGAGAGAGATATTTGAATATGAAGATGTTGTTTTTGTGATTGAAAATGCCGATCAGAAATCGGTTCGGGAGGCGCTGGTGATTGTGCCGCAGCCTGTGGAATTGACGGAAAAGAAAAAATAAGGGGAATCTGCATATGGAAACAAAGGAATTCTGTGCCCTGGTTTTGGCGGCGGGGAAGGGCACCCGCATGAAATCGGAAATGGCCAAGGTGCTGCACGTTCTTTGCGGAAAACCGCTCTTGCACTATTCGCTGGAAGCGGCGCGCGCGGCGGGCGCCTCGAAGATTGTGGTGATTGTTGGTCATCAATCCGAAAAAGTTCAGGAAGCGTTTGGTGGCTCTGATTTGGTTTTTGTTGAACAAAAGCCGCAGCTTGGCACGGGACATGCGGTAATGCAGGCAGGCGCCGTTTTGAAGGATTATCCGGGGATGACAGTGATTCTCTGCGGCGATGTGCCTCTTTTGAAGCCGGAAACGATCCGTTCCCTGATTGAACATCATCTGAAGGCACAGGCCGATGTTACGGTACTGACCACCGAGCCTCCCGGACCGCATGCCTATGGCCGTATTGTGAAAAATGACCGGGGAGAGGTTCTCAAAATTGTCGAGCATAAGGATGCCACCGAAGCGCAAAGGCAAATTCTTGAAATCAATACAGGAATTTATTGCGTGGATACGCAATTTTTGTTTAATGCGTTGTCCCGGGTGAAAAACGACAATCAGCAGAAGGAATATTATCTGACGGATATTGTGGAAATCGCCCACGAGGACGGTAAAAAGGTTCACGCCTGTCTTACGGAGGATTACTATGAAGTGATGGGCATCAATACCCTGGAAGAATTGGCGAAGGCAGCGGAGTGTCTGGGGGATAGGCGATGGGCGATAGGCAATGGGCAATGGGTGATGGGCGATGGGCGATAGGTGGGTGGTGAGGATGTTAGAACTGTGTCCGGTTTGATTTCCGCTTTTCAGGGGAAGGCTGTGCTTGCGCCGCTGGCCGGCATTTCGAACCTGCCGTTTCGTCTTGTGGCTCGCTTTTTTGGATGTCCTTTGTGCTTTACGGAAATGATCAGCGCCAATGGTTTAATCCGGCAGTCATCAAAAACAATCGAGTATTTAAATACATGCCCGGAGGACAGGCCGCTGGGGGTACAGTTGTTCGGGGCGGACCCGGAAGTGATGGCGCGGGCGGCCATGCTGGTTGAGTCCGGCCATCCCGATCTTATTGATATCAACATGGGCTGTCCGGTGAAAAAGGTGGTCCAGACCGGTGCGGGCGCCAGGCTGATGAAAGATCCGGTTCTGGCGGGCCGTATCATTTACGCCGTGGTGAAAGCCGTCAAAACGCCGGTGACGGTAAAGATGCGTGCCGGGTGGAGCGCCGGTTCCCGCCATGCTGCAGAAATCGCAAAAATAGCTGAGGAATCAGGAGCATACGCAATCATTATCCACGGCCGGACGGCGGATCAGGGCTTTTCCGGGAAGGCCGACCCTGAGATGATGGCCAAAGTGAAAAGCGCCGTGAAAATTCCGGTTATCGCAAATGGCGACATTTGGAAGCCGGAAGACGCCCTGAATCTGCTTGTGCAAACCGGCTGCGACGCAGTGATGGTGGGCAGGGGAGCTTTGGGCAACCCTTGGATCTTTCAAGAGATTAACCGTTTAAACGCGGGAGGGCCGCAGACGGGACCGCCATCTCCCGCCGAACGTCATTCGGTGATTCAAAAACACTGGGACATGGAAAGGCGTTATCTCGGTGAGAAAGCCGCCATCCGTTCTTTTCGGAAACATCTGCTTTGGTATACTCGGGGATTGCCGGGTTCGGGACGGCTGAGAGAAGTTCTGGGAAAGATGACAGACGGAGACGGAATGTTTGCAGAGTTGGACCGGTATTTTTCAGGTTTGCATCAAGGGACCAACTGAAATAACTCCTTGACTTTTCAGGCAGGAATTGGCATAAATGAGGCCAAGTTTACTACATAATTTCTTGCGGCTCATTTTACGAAAAGGACAAAAAAGAAATGGAAATA
>Ga0116148_1000595_pt1 | contig 44377 bp, 37 predicted proteins | sample AD_UKC055_MetaG_FD_89786 | JGI IMG/M metagenome (GOLD analysis project Ga0116148, IMG submission 89786) | Active sludge microbial communities of municipal wastewater-treating anaerobic digesters from USA - AD_UKC055_MetaG | ecosystem: Engineered > Bioreactor > Anaerobic > Digestate | place: USA...
ATCGCGAGGTGCGAAAGGTTATGGTTCAACTGAACGTTATAGATCGGGATCATACCGGAGCGTAACTCCGGTACAAATACAAGGAGGCCTGTATGAAAGGCATGAAAAAGTTGGCGGCTGCTGCGGTTTTGACCGTAGTCGCTCTTTCGGTTGTGGTGGCCGGAGGAAAGACCGAGCAGAGCTCCGCAAAGAAAAGCACCGAAGCGAACAAGACAATTCGGATCTTCGGTGCTTTCCGCGGCGAAGAAGCGGCGCGCTTTGATGAAATCGTCAAGGCATTCAACGCGAAAACAGGGTACAACGTGGTGTATGAAGGTAGCCCTGAATTCGAGACCCAGATTCTGGTTCAGGCAGAAGCCGGAACTCCCCCGGATATTGCTGCGTTGCCCCAACCCGGCATGATGAAGAACTTTGCGTCGCGCGGCTTTATTAAACCACTTTCTGCAAATGTTGTCAGCAAGATTGATGAAAATTATGCAAAAGTCTGGAAGGATCTGGGCAGCGCCGACGGTAAGGTGTACGGAGTGTTCCACCGTGTTAATGCTAAGAGCTTTGTGTGGTACCCGAAGAAGGCTTTTGCCGCAAAAGGCTATACAATTCCGAAAACCTGGGATGAACTGCTTGCTCTCCAGGAGAAGATTGCGGCGAGCGGAACGACTCCCTGGGCGATCGGATTTGAGTCTGGCGGAGCTACCGGCTGGGTTGGAACAGACTGGCTTGAAGACATTATGCTGCGCACTGCCGGGCCTGAAGTCTATGATAAATGGGTGAATCACCAGATTCCATTCGATGATCCGGTGGTAAAGAAAGCTCTTGAGTACATGGGTTCCATTATGCTCAATCCGAAATATGTATACGGTGGACCCACAAACATTCTGACAACCGATTTCAAGGCATCCGTTCTTCCTCTGTTCGACAATCCTCCCAAGGCATATCTGCATCGCCAGGGAAACTTTGTGACTGGTTTTATGCCCGAGGCAATCCAGAAAAATCTTGAAGAAGAAGTCGGCGTGTTCGCGCTTCCTTCGATCGATCCCAAGTGGGGCACACCGGTTCTTGGCGGCGGAGATCAATTCGTTGTGTTCAACGATCGTCCCGAAGTGCAGGAGTTTATGGCATACCTGACTTCCTGGGAAGCCTGCGCTCCCTGGGCCCGAGTCGGCGGCGCGCTGTTCCCCCACAAGACACAGAAGTTTGAGGACTATGGAAATTCGATCGAGCGCGAACTGGCGAAGATTCTTGTCAATGCGACTGTGTTCCGATTCGATGCGTCTGATCTGATGCCGGCTGATGTCGGTGCGGGTAGCTTCTGGACCGGTATGGTCGACTACGTCGGCGGGCGGAAGAGTGATCAGGTTCTGTCAACTATCGAAAAGAGCTGGCCGACCAAATAATCGTTGCTTTGTAAGGCATGGCCGGAGATTGTTCTCCGGCCTTTTTTTCAGATTTTTGCGGATGATTTTTCTTCAAGATTATCCGGTTTGTCCGGCGTCCTCGTTTCCGAAACGAATCCGAGAGTATCGCTGGGCCACTGTTTTTCCCGAAGGAGGAAAGCATGACACAGTCCAGTACAATTTCTGGCAAGACGGAAACGCGGGATGCTGCGGTAAAAGGATTTGCGCTGTCCGTGCTTACTTTGTGTGTTCTGGCGGCGGGTTTTTTTGTATTGCGGTCAAACGTTTTCGGACAGATACCGATTACCCTGCTGGCAGTTGTCTGGGGTACCGGGGCGGTGATTCTGTTTTTCTATACCCTGAATATGCTTGCCCAATTGTTCCCGCCCCGTTGGTATAATCGCATCATTCCATTTGTGTTCGTGAGCCCGGCAATGCTGATTATGGGATGGTATCTGCTTTTGCCGACGGTCAGGTCCGGGTATTTGAGTTTTCTTGACCGGGGATCGAAAGCGTTTGTCGGCTTGCAGAATTATATCTATGTGTTTACCGATTTGACCATGCAGATTTCTATTCGGAATACGTTTCTCTGGCTGGTTTTCGGAACCGTGTTCAGTGTGCTGTTTGGCTTGATAGTGGCCGTTCTGGCAGATCGGTCGTCTATGGAAAAAATCGGGAAAACGCTGGTGTTTCTTCCGATGGGTATTTCCATGGTTGGTGCTGGGGTTATTTGGAAGTTTATATATGCATATCGTCCGATGGGGGCTGAGCAAATTGGTCTTCTGAATGCTGTTGTGACGGCTTTCGGTCTGGAACCAATGAACTGGCTGGGTTCTGCTCCGATGAACAATGCGTTTTTGATTCTGATTTTCGTATGGCCGTGGACCGGGTTTGCCCTGGTCGTCTTGTCGGCGGCGCTGAAGGCTGTTCCGACGGATATGCTCGAAGCGGCGAGGATTGACGGGGCTGGAGAATGGGTTGTCCTGTTACGGATTATTCTTCCGTCAATTCTCGGAAGCATAATAACGGTGTCAACAACGATTTTGTTGGCTGCTTTAAAGAGCTTCGATATTGTTTTTTCGATGACGAACGGATTGTACGGAACAGAGGTTCTTGCAAGCCAGCAATACAAGCAGATGTTCAAGTTTCTTCACTATGGTCGGGGATCTGCAATTGCGATTCTGATTTTGATTGCCGTCAGTCCGGTAATTTATTACAACCTGAAGGAATTCTCCAAAAGGGAGGTGTTCTGATGAAGACATCGATTGTTTCACGAACTTTGATAACTATTGCGCTGATGGTGGTGTGTCTTATCTGGACAGTCCCGACGGTTGGTATTCTGGTTACTTCGTTCAGAACTGCTGATGCTGCAAGTTCGACGGGATGGTGGAAGAGTTTTGCAACTCCTGAAGCTTTTACCCTGGATAATTATGTTCAGGTGCTTGGTGGACAACGGTTTACAATTGCCGATGCTGAGGGAAATACGATTACAACACGCGGAGCGACAATGACGAGCGCGTTTCTTTCGAGCATAACGGTTACCCTGCCCTCCGTTGTAATTCCGATTTTTATTGCCGCGGCGGCGGCATACGGTTTTGCCTGGCTCAAGTTTCCCGGGCGGAAGATCATGTTTGCGATTATTATTGCCCTGCTTGTGGTTCCTTTGCAGATTTCTCTTATACCGATCCTCCGAGATTACCAGAAAGTCGGTCTGAACGGTACGTGGCTTGGAATCTGGCTTGCGCATACCGGATTCGGTCTGCCGCTGGCGACCTATATGCTGTTCAACTACATATCGACGGTTCCCAGAAGTATTCTGGAGTCGGCGTTTATTGATGGGGCCAGCCATTTTACCTGCTTTTCGCGGTTGATACTTCCCTTGAGCGTTCCAGCACTCGCGTCGTTTGCGATTTTTCAGTTTATCTGGGTGTGGAACGATCTGTTGATTGCGCTTGTGTTTCTGAGCGGCGCCGGGCAGACAATGGAGGTTGTGACGGTTCGTTTGATGAATATGGCCGGTACGTGGGGTTCAGCATGGCACTTGTTGACTGCAGGTGCGTTTGTTTCGATGATTCTGCCGTTGACGGTATTCCTTGCGTTGCAGCGGTACTTTGTGCGCGGTCTGCTCGCCGGCTCGGTGAAGGGGTAGCGTAGATGTATCTCTCCCGGTTCAACGCATTGATGCCTGAGCTGCAAAAGCGGTTGTTCGCTTTGTACGGCTCGCGCTGGGACTTTTATCTACTGTTGCAGCGTTTGGTAAATTTGATGGAGCAGACTGTGGCCAGTCGAAACCCTGCACTGCTGGCACGGGATGCGGCAGCGGAAGCTCGCGGTGCGGAGAATCCGCACGGGTCAGAAACCGGTATTATGCTGTATGTTGACCTGTTTTCCGGCTCTCTGGCTGCTCTTGAAGAAAAAATTCCCTATTTGCAGCAGCTCGGTATTACGTATGTGCATCTGATGCCGCTGTTCCGGACTCCCGAAGGAGATAATGACGGCGGTTATGCAGTATCGAGCTATCGGGAGGTTAATCCCGCTCTTGGTACAATAACCGATCTTGCACGTATTGCTGAACGTTTTCATGATGCCGGCATGCGGTTGGTGCTTGATTTTGTATTCAATCACACCAGCGATGAGCATGAATGGGCTTTGGCCGCGAAACGAGGAGAGGAAAAGTATAAGGACTATTATCGCATTTTTCCGGATAAAACCGAGGCCGAAGAATGGAATCGAACTCTTCGGGAAATATTTCCGGATACCCGGCGAGGGTCGTTCACCTTTGTGGAAGCGGTTCAGGGCTGGGTGTGGACGACGTTCAATTCGTTTCAATGGGATTTAAATTACGCGAATCCCGAAGTGTTTCTTTCCATGTGCTCCGAGATGCTCGCGCTGTCGAATCTCGGCGTGGATGTGTTGCGCCTTGATGCGCTTGCCTTTGTATGGAAGGAGAAGGGGACGAACTGCGAGAACCTTCCCCTGGCTCATTCCCTGATTCAGGCGTTCCGCTATGTATCGATGATTGCGGCACCGTCGCTCGAATTCAAGAGCGAGGCAATCGTGCATCCTGATGAGGTGATCAGATATATTGCCGTGAATGAATGTACCTTGTCCTATAATCCGCTCCAGATGGCATTGTTCTGGGAAGCTGTGGCGACCCGGAAAACAACGCTGCTTGGATACTCGCTCAGAAAAAGGTGGAGCACTCCTCCTTCCTGCTCATGGGTGAACTATATTCGTTGTCATGACGATATTGGATGGACTTTTTCTGATGAAGATGCGCGGGATTGCGGTATCAACGGGTTTCATCACCGGCAATTCCTGAACAAATTCTATACTGGCCGGTTTGAGGGGGCGTTCGCCAGGGGCGAGCCGTTTCAGCTGAATCCGGAAACCGGTGATTGTCGGGTATGCGGTACGATGGCGTCTCTGGCTGGATTGGAGCAAGCGCTCGAAGTGTATAGTGCCGGATTGGAAGCAAATGATCCTGCACAACTAAATCATGCTGAACTGCTTGCATCGATGGCTGTCCGGAGGATCGGTATGATGTGTACCGTCCTGATTTCACTGCCCGGAATACCCCTGCTGTATGCCAATGACGAGATCGGGGTTTTGAACGACTACAGGTATCGGTCTGATCCGGCAAAAAAAGATGATTCCCGGTGGGTTCATCGCATTGTATCCGATTGGGAACGTATTGAAACCTTTGTTTCTGGCTTTGAAGGAAAACGGGGACATTCGCATGCGGTGGTCGTAAATGATGACAACCGGACTGGAACCTGTGTTGCTGTTGACGAGTGGTTGTCCGCCAAGCAGTTCGAGATATATAGCCGGCTGAAAAGAAGCCTGTCTGTAAGAGCGGCTGATTCGCGCATGAGCGGATTCGGTGTTCATTTCCTGAGTCTTACGGATCAGCGGATTCTTGCGTTTGAACGTTTTTCTGGCGACAAGAGCAGCAGGAAGGACAGGCTGCGTATCTGGGCGAACTTCTCCGATCAGGCGGTTGCGCTGCCGCTTCCGGAGCGGACGTCCGGAACTGATGTGTTGACGGGAACACAGCTTGAAGGCGCAGAGGTGCTTGTGCTTGAACCGTACCGTGTAATTTGGCTTTCAGAGGATTGATATGAAAAGAATTGATGTTGTTTCGCTTGGGGAGATTTTGATAGATTTTACGGCTACAGGCCTTTCCGAGGGAGGGCAACCGCTTTATGAATGCAATGCTGGCGGTGCTCCGGCAAATGTAGCAGTAGCTGTTGCAAAGCTTGGCGGTGCGGCTGCCTTTATCGGAAAAACAGGGGTGGATTATTTCGGCGAATATCTGAAAAAAACGCTGGAAGATATTGGTGTCGGAACGGCTGGACTTCGGCTTGACCATACAGATCACACTACGCTGGCTTTTGTGACGCTTGGATCAAACGGTGAGCGATTTTTCTCGTTTTGCAGAAATCCCGGGGCTGATACTCGCTTGCGCAGCGAAGAACTAGATCGCGTCTTGCTTTCAGATTCACTTTTTTTGCATGTAGGGTCGTTGTCTCTAACCCATGAGCCGTCGAAAACGGCAACATTCGAGGCTGTCCGTCTGGCTAAAGAATCTGGCGCACTGGTCTCGTATGATCCGAACTGGAGAGCCTCTTTGTGGAGCAGTCAGGACGTTGGGATAGCTGCGATGAAATCGCTTCTGGGAGATGCGGATCTTGTGAAGGTTTCCGAGGAGGAACTTGCCCTGCTGTCCGGAGTTTCGTGTGTCTTTAAAAAAGATCTCGGGCTGTATACCGATCGTCTCCTTGAGAACGGCGCTCGACTGGTGCTCGCGACTCTTGGTGCAGACGGTGTCTATTATAGAACCCGCGAAAAGGACGGCTTTGTCGAAACGTGGCCGATCAAGGTTGTAGATACGACCGGGGCTGGAGATTCCTTTACCGGGGCTCTGTTATACAGGCTGGCGGTGCGTATTCGCACACATCTTTCTGGTTTGTCAGGCGATACGCCTGCATCAGTGTCAGAGGCGTTTTCATCGATATTAGGAAATAGTACGGCACTCGAGGAAGATCTGCGATTTTCCACAGCAGCGGCTTCTTTGTGTGTTTCAGGGCGCGGAGCGATTCCCGCGCTACCGACGTTGAAGGCGGTGAATGATTTTATGGGTGGTGTGCAATGAAACAGCGTGTGTTTTCAACAAATGTGTATTCTCCTGAAGCTGTAGCCCGGAACGAAACTCTTTTTACGACGGCAAACGGGAAATTCGGCTTGCGCGGCGACTTTGAGGAGAAAAAGGGGTGCCGGCATAAGGGTACCTATATTAATGGGTTTTTCGATTCCGAACCGATTGTGTACGGCGAAAGTGCATACGGATATGCACAAAACCATCAGACTATTCTGAATCTTCCGGATCCGAAACGTATAGAATTTTCCGTTAACGGGTATCCGTTTTCTCTGAACGAAGGAACGGTCCAGTCGTTCGTCCAGTCCCTTGATTTTGTCCGGGGCGTGATGTCGAGGCGAGTGGAGTGGCAGGCTCCTGACGGCAGCGAAGTCAGAGTCGATGCTGCGCGAATTGTACCGTTTGCGTACTCTTCCGGCGCCGCAATAGAATTCTGTGTTACTGCGCTGAATAAACCGGTACGGATCGGTCTTCAGAGTTCGATCGATACAACAGTACACAATCTTGGCGCGGAAGACGATCCGCGGGTGGGGTCAAAGTTTTCATCCTGTCCGCTCATTATTGAAGATTTGACTTCTGCGAACGGTAGTATCCGTTTTACTGCTTCGACCAGGAACAGCGGCCTTGCTCTGGCCGGGGTGGCACTGCACGACTGTTCGGTGCGCGGTTCCGAAACAGCGTCTCTTCTTTCGGGTGAAAGCAGAACCGCAGGAGGCATCGGTACTGTTTCCTGGGAGTGTGTGCTGGACAGCGGAGAAAGCATTCTTCTGAGGAAATATATTTCATACGAAAGCGGTGTCAAAAAGGATCTTGCGAATGAAGGCGGTATCCGAACTCTTGCGGAGCGTGCCGGCAAAACCGCAGAAACGCTCTGTTCGTCCGGGTTCGACGTGTTGGTGGCAGAGCAGGAACAGTTTCTTGAATCGTTCTGGAATATTGCATCAATCTGTGTGGAAGGAGACGATGAATGCGAGATGGCGCTCCATTTTAATCTGTTTCACCTGCTCCAGTCTGCCGGAAGAAACGGAACGACGAGTATCGCTGCAAAAGGCTTGACCGCCGAAGGGTATGAAGGTCACTATTTTTGGGATACCGAAGCCTATGTCTGCCCTGTATTTACCTATCTCGAACCTGAAATAGCCGGAAAACTACTGGAATATCGCTATTCCATACTGCCGGCAGCCCGGCGCCGGGCTGAGGTTATGAGCCTGAAGGGCGCATTGTATCCCTGGCGAACAATTGATGGAGAAGAAACAAGCGCATACTATCCGGCCGGTACCGCGCAATATCATATCGATGCCGATATTATGCTGGCGCTCAGGAAGTATATGACCGCTGCGGGAGATGCGGCTTTCGATTCCTCGTGTGCCCTCGAGATGGGTATTGAAACAGCGCGGATGTGGATGAGTCTTGGATCGTTCATCCCTTCAAAAGGCAATAAATTCTGCATCAATATGGTAACCGGACCGGATGAATATACTGCCTGCGTTAATAATAATGCGTATACCAATTTTATGGCGCGTGAAAACCTGCTGTTCAGCATTGCCTTAGTCGAACGGTTCGGCAGATCGGTGCATGGTGTCGCTCCGGTAACGGATGAAGAGCTTGCTCGATGGAATCATGCTGTTCGGGAAATGTATATCCCGTTTGACAAGAACAGGGGCTTGTATCCCCAAGATGATTCGTTCTTCGACAAGCCGGTATGGGACTTCAGCGGAACTCCAAAGGAAATGTACCCGCTGCTTCTGCATTATCATCCTCTGGTGATTTATCGGCACCAAGTTCTCAAACAGCCTGACCTTGTTCTTGCGCAACTGTTGCTACCTGATGCATTTACTCTTGCCGAAAAAAAACGCAACTTTCTGTATTACGAAAAGCTAACAACGGGAGACTCCTCCTTGTCTCACTGTATACAGAGCATTATGGCATGTGAAACAGGAGATGCGGAAAAAGGACTTGCCTATTTTGAAAAAACGGCGCGGATGGACATTGCAGATATGCATGGAAATACCTGTGATGGCATACACACGGCAGCAATGGCGGGAAGCTGGATGTCGATTGTCTACGGTTTTGCAGGATTTCGTGATTATGGCGGAAAATGGAAGTTTAACCCGTGCCTACCGAAGAAATGGGAGTCCTTGTCGTTTTCCCTTTTGATAGAAGGATGCATTCTGGACGTGTCTGTGCGGCAGGATTCGGTCCGGTATGCGTTGAGATCCGGAAATAAACTGTCGGTATGGCACCGGAACAGCGAATTTGTATTGCATTCCGGAGACGCCAAGGTTTTTTCCCTGAAAAGAGAGCTGCGCGCTGTACTGTTCGATCTGGATGGCGTAATCACCGACACAGCCGAGCTGCATTATCGTGCATGGAAGCATGTTTCCGATCTGGCCGGTTTGCGGTTCGACCGCAGTATCAATGAACGTCTTCGTGGTGTGTCGAGGGCGGAGTCTCTGGAAATAATTCTTGCTATAAACGCAAAAAAACTCGCACCGGATGAAAAACAGCGAATAATTGACACCAAGAATGCCCATTACGTCGATCTTCTTGCGGGGTTGAGCGAAAAGGATATTCTGCCCGGAATCAGAGAAGTGCTTGTTGCTCTGCGTAATAAAGGAATAAAAACAGTTCTTGCGTCGGCAAGCCGAAACGCCGGCACGGTGTGTGAAAGGCTGGGAATCGTTGACCTGTTCGACGGAATTGCCAATATTGATGTTGTGCAGATGTCGAAGCCCGAGCCCGACATATTTCTTGAAGCGGCTCGGATTGCAGGTGTCTGGCACACTGATTGCATTGGCGTAGAAGACGCACAGGCAGGTCTCGATGCAATCCGGGCTGCAGGCATGAAATCGGTCGGAATAGGGACATCGCTGTCCGGGGCTGATTGTACGATTTCATCTACGGCAGAACTGACGTTCGAATTGCTCGAACGTCTTATGAACTGATAAGTGAGGCAATTGCAAAAGCACTGGGCTTTTGTATTGCCTCGCTTGCTCTGACTGCATTACATAAGCGCTTCGAGGTCGATTTCTCCGGCGACACAAGGGGATCCGATTGTCCAGTTTTCCAGTACAACAGGATGAATCTCGCCGAAAATGCCTGCGATTTTGCCGTTAATCAGGATTGATGCCTGGCGCCCGGGAACAAACCTGGGGTCGCTCGATTCTGCGACAGTATATTCATGATCCAGGTAGTACAGAAGGCTTGCAACCTGGCTGGCTGCGTCGTTGAAGTTGGCGTCGCTCGAAGATGCAAGGAACCCCAGGTGCTGTCTGGTGCGAGTCCCGGTGTTTTCTTCATCGTGCCGGTATGCGACCTTTCCGATTTCGAAAATCCGGTGCGGATAGACCGCATTGCCTGACTGTGCCTCTGCTCCAAGCAAACAGGGCAAAATCGACGGTCTGACGAATTGAAAGTTTTCCGTCATGGGATTGGAAATTTCAATAACGTCGTTACCGGCTTGGGTTTCACTAATATTCATTCGTTCTATAAAGTCTTTTCCCGATCCGAGATAGTTGAAGATCATTTCCTGGTATCCGAGACCGACCATCACCGTTTTTGCTTTTCTGCTGTAGAGTGTGCAAGGTGAAAGCCTGCCGATGGTGAAGTCAGACGGCTTTTCCGGTTTGAAAAAGGAGATTTCTTTGCCTATCATGACGTCTTCGATTATATCCACTTCGTGGAGAAAATCGTTGCGGTATGGCGGTGGTTCCACGGTTACTGTGTTGCCGGAAATTTCAACCTTGCTTCCCATCCGTTCCAGTGCGTCGCGGACGTCGTCGGCAGAGAGATCGACGCCGAGAAGCTTGTTGATTGCGGGTAGTGTGGTGCTGACCGGTTTCTGGAAATAAAACGGCGTTGTGACGCTTTTTCCAAAGCCGGTGTCGTAGGGATGGTCTACCCGGACCGGCAGGATGGTATAGCCTGAATCTGAAAAATCGCAGGCGACGATGCTCGTTGCGAGTACAAGAGACGGCATATCGGTACCGGTCATCTCTACGAGCAGGTCTGAGTCACCTACCTTGACCGCACCAAGTGTCGCGCTGTTGATGATTGGCGCCATTGAAAGAATTTCGTTCTTTGCATCCCTGAGGAGCGGAAATTTCGGAGCATCCTTGAGTATCCAGCCGTATTCTTTTCCCTTGGGATGATCTTTCAGGATTTGTCTGCAGGTCATCGGTGCGTCGCAGGCGAGAGGAACAAAGCTGGTGTTATCAGGATCTGCCGCAATATAGCTGACCGGCCACTGTATCTGTGCAGACCGGTATACACCCATCGAAATGGAGCGGCGTTTGCGTCCAAAATTCCAGCAGAGTTTTTCCTGGGTTTGGATTATGTCGAGCAGCATCGGCTCGTCAATCGGTTTTCCGGAAATGACGAAGGCAGTCATGAACGGTCGGATGTTTTTCAAGCCGGCGTCTACACAGACGATTCTGTTGCCGCAATCCTGTGTTTTTTTGTCGTCTGAAATAAAGGTCGCATAGCGTGATCTTGATTGGTCTTTTACGCTCCCTTGTGCGTGGAGCCGGAGCTGGCGTGCAATACCGGCTGTAGACCAGAGGTCGGGCCGGTTTGTATCGTTAAGCTCGATCTTGATGGTTCGTGCGTCGGGTGCGAGGCTTGCATCCGGCTTTTCGTCCAGTTCCGCCTTTCCGCAAGTCAGTCTGTCTTCCAGGGTTGCATAATCCCATGTTTCTCCGAGCAGGCTGAAGAACAGTTTTTCGTTGACTTCTATTTTTGGCATGACCGTTCTCCTTAGTATTTTGCTTTTCTGAGCCGGACGGCTTCGATGTCCGAGCTGAACAATTCCCGCAGATCATTGAGGCCGAGCGCCATCAGGGCCATGCGGTCGATTCCGATGCCCCAGGCGATAACGGGAACGTCGATGCCCATCGCCTTGGTGACTTCAGGCCGGAAGATTCCTGATCCGCCGAGTTCGAACCACCCGAGAACCGGGTGCTTGATGTGAACTTCGACAGATGGTTCGGTAAACGGGAAGTATCCGGGAACGTATTTGACGTCGGTAGCGCCGGCGATTTCTATGGCAAACATTTCCAGGAATCCGAGAAGGGTTTTGAAATTGACTTCCTCCCCGAGCACGATGCCTTCAGTCTGGTAGAAGTCCGAAAGATGCGTAGCGTCGACCTTGTCGTATCTGAAGCAGCGCGCAATCCCGAAGTATTTCCCGGGAATCTTCGCCTTGTGCAGCTGATGAGCCGACAGTGCGGTTCCCTGGCTTCGCAGGATCAGGCGGCGGGTGAATTCCCTGTCGAAGGAGTAATTCCAGCCGCGGCTGCCGGTGTTTCCGCCGTTTTCGTGGGCTGCCGCGACGTTGGAGAGCCAGGGCTCTTCAATTGACTTTGCGTGCGTCGGATTCTTCACATAGTATGCGTCGTGGATGTCGCGGGCTGCGTGAAACTGCGGCATGAACAGGGCATCCGAATTCCAGAATTCAGTTTCGACCAGCGGTCCGTCGAATTCTTCGAAGCCGAGAGACGTGAGCTTGTCTTTGACGCTTTCGAGGAAGCTGACGTACGGATTCGTTCTGCCCTGAATAATGCGGGCAGGAGGTACGGCAATGTTGTAGCCGCGGAACGTGCCTTTTTTCCAGTCACCCGATTTGAGAAGCGCCGGGGTGATCGTGCCGATTTCTTCTCCAGTGATGCCGGCTGCATCGAGGGCTTTCTTTACCTCGTCAGAAGCAGCAGATAATGTGTACACAACGGTTTCGCGCTCCAGAACCCTGAACGGAGCATCTGCCGCTCCCCGTTTTTTGGCAAGCGTAGACATAACTGCGTTTTCTTCTGCGGAAAGAAGTGCCTGCTCCAACAGGCCGTCCGGAGCAGCGGCGCCTTTTGCAATAAGCGTGTGTGTGATTGCAAAGCGGTCTCCTGCCGGCTCGCCGACAAATGTCGCTTTTTTCGATTCATCCATGCGGACGGCCCCTTCTTTCGAAAGTGTTCCGAAGGCCGACCCGACATCCTTGTTTTCCAAGCCGAGTGTAGATGCTATTTCGGGAAGGGTAAAAGATCCCGAATTTTTCAGCAGCGCAAAGATGCGCTCTTCGGGCGTTCCTTCAGCAGCAAACGAGCGGCCGAGGCTTGTTATTTCATAAAATGTTTTCGTTGCCCGCCTGACTTCGGTGACAAGTTCTTTTCCCCCAAGCCAGGAAAAGGCCTGGTTTGCATGGCCCTGTTTGTAGTCCAGTTCCCGCTCGAGCTTTTCCGCAGTCAGTTCCTGACCGCAGGAATATGTTCTGAGAACGCGGATTTCAAGCGGATGCAGATTCTTGATAATTGACTGTACATCCATGACTCTCTCCTGTTACAATATAGAAGGTATTTATATCATTTTCTCCGGAGTACAGTAAAGGGTGCGTAAAAAAGTAAGGATCTGGAGTAAAATCTTTTTTATCGTTCTGGTCGCCCTCGTACCGACTGTCGTGCTAACAATTTACACGGCTTTTTCTTTCCGTTCCCGTTTAATCATGCAATCTTCCGCTGAATTGTCCCGCTTATGCGAAGTATATCTGAATGAACATCGACTCATTGTACAGAATGCCTACCAGATGCTGTTATCCATATCACGGACGCCGACGATTCAACAGCGTGACTATACGTATCTGAACACCTATCTGCGCGATCTGATGGATTTGAATGGACGGTATGCGGTAATACTGGTGGCAGATGAAAACGGTATGGTGCTTGCATCGGGAATCGAAGCGACAGGCTACTCGATCGGGGATCGGGAGTATTTTAACCGGGCGGTGGCTTCCGGTGCATTCACTGTGGGCACCTTTCTGATCAGCCGTTCAACCGGAATACCATCAATAACATATTCGCTTCCTGTACGGGATCTGCACAACCATACAGTCATTTTGATAGCCACATTTTCTCTTGAACAGTATTTTGAAAGTCTGTCCCTTTCAAATCTGTCTCGCGATTCGGTTTTGGAAATATTCGATGCCAATGGAAAAAGGCTTTTTTCCAACGATGATGTTCACCGGTTTTTGTTCGGAGAGCCGGTAGATGTGCACTTGTATACCAAAGCTCTTCGAAACAACACCGGAGATCCCGAGGTGTTCCCGATCAACGGGGTTCCGCATCTGGTGTCGCTCAATTCCCTGATGTACAACGGCCAAGCGGTATATGTGTCGGTTCGGAGACCGTACCGGATGATTCTTGATGAGTCTACGCGCCCGGTTATTCGAACGCTGATTGTTATGCTGGCAGGACTTGTTTCCGCGTTGGGCCTCGCTCTCTGGCTCGCACGAAGACTGTTTGTCAACCGGATTGAAAACCTGACCGTATATACCGAGCATCTTGCTGCGGGTAATCTGGCTGTTCGTTCGGTAATGAATCGAGCTCCGGACGAACTGACCGAACTGATGACTTCGTTCAATAAAATGGCTGAAGCACTTGAAGAACGGGATCGGGAAAATGAGCGGGTTCTTGAAGAAAAGGAAAATCTTCTGCGTGAATTGCGCAAACGCGTTTCAGACAACCTGCAACTGGTTTCCAGCTTGATCAGTTTGCAACTCGATCATGTTTCGGAAAGTGATACCCGCAGAGCGCTCTTAACAACCCACGCCCGGGTAATGGCAATGTCACTTGTATATGATACGCTGTTCCGTTTTTCCGATGTTGAACAGGTAAAACTCAAGCAATATGCGACAGATCTCGGTGATTTTCTGGTTTCTCTGTATGCGGATATCGGTGCGTCGATTAGTGTGCAGGTCGGCGGCCTCGATGCGTCTGTCGGTATTGATCGAGCGCTTCCGCTTGGTCTTATTTTGAACGAGCTTGTGTCAAACTGCATTCTTCATGCCTTTCCGGACGGCCGGAAAGGAAATATTTCCATTATTTTCTCCCGTGTGTCTGCATCGTATCTTCAGATGGAAATTATCGATGATGGTATTGGATTTGAAAAAGACATGCGCGAGAGCGAAACCTTGGGATACGAAATGATAGAGGGGCTGGTTTTGCAGGTTCGAGGAGAGCTCATAATATCGAGCGGAGCGGAGGGAACCGAAATCAGGGTCAGATTTCCGGAGCTGGATGTAGGCCTTCTGTAACCAGCAGAATGCTGCCTGCTAGGCACCGGCAGCGCCACCCGCCGAGCGCCGGCGTCGCACCACCAGCAGAATGCTGCCTGCTAGGCACCGGCAGCGCCACCCGCCGAGCGCCGGGCACCGCCTTGCAGGACGCCGGGCGACCCACCAGCAGAATGCTACCTGCTAGGCACCGGCAGCGCCACCCGCCGAGCGCCGGCGTCGCACCACCAGCAGAATGCTGCCTGCTACGCGCCGCCTTGCAGGACGCCGGGCGCCCCACCAGCAGAATGCCACCTGCCAAATCCGTCAGAAGGTTCGGTACGGAACGGTTTCCGTTATGGAAAGTCGAACGCGCACTTCGGCGACAAAAAGACCGCCTTCCGTAAACATGCGCGGATTTTCCCGCAACAGCAGCTCGCCGCGGATTTCTTTCGGCTTGTTTTTTTCTTCCTTGCGGGCATGGGCCCGAACTGCCTGAAGAAGCGCATTTCGGTACGCAGTAAGGATTCCGCCTGTTTCGTCCGTCCGTTCTCCGGTTCCCCTGCCCGCCGAGGTTCTGAACACAACACTGTCCCAGCGGTTCTGCCAGTGCGCCGTATCGTTCTGTAGATCGTATCGGGCCCAGGACGAAAGGCGCGGATACTCTGCCGCAATCTCTGCAAGATAAAAATGCGGATCGTTCGGCGGGATCGACTGGATCGGCACCAGATCGAAAAACTCGCCGACGTTACGCCTGGCATCCGGGGGCGTGTATGTATAGTGCCATCCAAAAATCATACCGCCGACAAGATAGCGGCCAATTTCTTCCAGTTCCCGCAACGGCGGCTGTTCCCGTTTTATTTCCGAACCGGGCACTGTTTCCAGAAATACCCAGACAGGCGCGCTGACGGTGCGCTGCGTCTGAACCGGCGTCCGCACCAGCCCCTGAACCGGCGTCCGCACCTGCCCCTGAGCCTGAACCTGAGCCTGTGCCGGTGTTTGCGCTTGGAGGAGTGCTGTGCCGGTGAACAGGAATGCCGCTGCTGCGATCCCCTGCAGCTGGAGCAGCGCAGCCACGCTTGTATTCCGTTCACTTTTTCTGAGAATGCGCATTAGCGCCGCCGCCAGACGGAAAGCGGGTTGATCCCGAATCTGATGACAAAATAGAGCCAGCACATCAGAAAACCGCTCAGGTGGGTTCCGTGCGCAATACCCGATCGTGATCCGGCAAGCAAGTTGTAGGTTTCAAGAACTGCATATCCGGTAACCAGAAGCGGGGCCGGAATTGGAATTACCGCCCACAGATAGATAATCGAGGATGGATACAGAATGGCGTATGCAAGCAGGATGGCAAAAATCGCCCCCGAAGCGCCCATCAGAAACACATAGTAGGTTGATGTGAGCAGATACACCGCCAACGACAGCACTCCGCTCAGCGTTCCGCATACCAGATAAAACAGGAGAAATTCGTACGATCCCATTTTCCGTTCTACGGCAGAACCGAAAAAAATGAGTCCAATCATGTTCGAAATCAGATGCCCGGCGCTCCCATGTACGAACATATAGGTGCACACCTGCCAGTACATGCCCTGTTTTACCACGAGCAGCGGATTGAGCGAAAGGTAGCGCGTCAGGTGTATAGACGTCAAACTGAGGAGATACACGGCAACATTGACGCCCGCAAGAACCAGATACATATGGCTGAATCGGTATGTAAACGGTTTTCTGAGTATGGAACTGAACTTCATGTCAGAATCGTATCAGGAGAGCTTCATGCGGTGCAAGCGTAATCATGCCTGCGGGCAGTGAAACGCCTTCCTTCCGGCGGTTTCCAAGCAGGACAGTCGCCTCTGCAGCGCAGGAAACAGTAACCGGTTTTTTTGAAAAATTGAGATAGCAGTCGATACTGTCTTTTGTGCCGTGCTCGCCTTCAGGGCTCCTGCGATAACTAATGAGGTCTGCATGTGTCTTGTCAAGAAAACGAAAGGATCCATTTTGCAGAACCGTGAATCTCTTTCTGAGTTCGATAATCTTTCGATACCAGTGCCACGTCGAATCAGGGTTTCGTATCTGATCTGCAACATTTTTGCCGGCCGCCGTGCTTCCTGTTCTCAGCCAGGTTCTGATTCCGGGTTCGGTAAAGCCTGCTCCGGGCGCATCGGTCCATTGCATTGGCGTTCGTTCCCCATCCCGACCGAGCGGAAGCGGCCAGAAGGTGATTCCCGTCGGATCAACGAGTTCTTTTTTCGGGATCGGCGTGTTTACCATACCGATTTCTTCTCCGTAATACACAAACGGTGTTCCCCGGACAGTCAGGAGGAGCATAGCCGCTATTCTGAGCCGGTCTTCGAGATATGCGCCGGCTTTCGGTGAAAAACGTGTTGAATGCCTGGGTTGATCGTGATTGCTCAGGGTAAAGTTCGGCCAACCGCCTTCCGGAATAAGACCGTACCAGTGATCGAGGGCGCGCATAAACGCAGATGCGTTCCACTTCAGGTAGAGCATTTCCATGTTGAAGGCAAGATGCAGCTCGTCATTCCCGTTGCCTTGATACGAAGCGGCAATGTGCGGATCGCGGGAAAAAATTTCGCCGACCAGCACGCGGTCTCCCGGATAGGAATCGGCGATCGCCCGTATTTCCTTGCAAATTTCGTGGGTTTCGGGTTGATTTCGGTCGTAAATATGGTTTTGGAATATCTCCGGATTTGCATTGAAAGTGAACGGATTCGAGCGGAATTGCGCATCCTTGATGTACCAGTTGACGACATCCATGCGGAAACCGTCGACGCCCTTGTCGAGCCAGAAGCGGATAACATCGTACATTGCCGCTTTAAGTTCCGGATTGCGCCAGTTCACTTCCGGCTGGTGACGGGTAAAGGTCGCAAGATACCATTCGTCCGTAGCTTCGTTGTCCCACCAGGCGCTCTTGAACTCGAACTGGCACACCCAGTTATTCGGTTTTGGCAGTTTTTTTCCGGTTGCCGGATCGGTTCGCGGTTTCCAAATGTACCAGTCGTGTTTTGGGTTGCTTCGGGAGGATTTTGCTTCGAGGAACCAGGGATGCTGGTCCGATGTATGGTTGATGACCAGATCGAAGATAATGCGCATCTTTCGCTTGTGCGCTTCTTCGATAAGCCGTTCTGCATCCTCCAACGAGCCGAACAGGGGGTCTACATCTGTATAGTCGCTGATGTCGTAGCCGAAATCGTCCATTGGCGACTTGAAAAACGGTGAGACCCACAGTGCGTCCACGCCCAGGTTGCTCAGATAATCAAGCTTCCCGATTATTCCGGGAAGGTCTCCGATGCCGTCGCCATTTGTATCCTTGAAGCTGCGGGGGTAAATCTGATAAAAGACTGCGGTTTTCCACCAAGGTTCGTTCACGTGCTTTCCGTCCTGTTGTCCGGTTCAGTCGGCGATAGTGACCTTGTTTCGTCCTGTCTGCTTGGAGTTGTACAAAGCCTTATCGGCGCGATCAACCAGGTTTTTTGCGGTGCTGTCTATTTCGCTGTTATACTGCGCGACGCCGAGTGAAATAGTCAGGTTCATGTGCTGGCCTTCATACAGTATGTCCAGGTTTTCGATCGAGGAGCGGATCCGTTCGGCGATTTTCGCGGCTGTCCGCGCGTTTGTATCGTTCAGCATCACGACAAATTCTTCGCCACCGTAGCGCGCCGCCATATCCTGGTTTCTGGTGTTTTGCTGGATTACCGAGGCGACCATCTGCAGAACGACGTCGCCGCACGCATGGCCGTATGTGTCGTTAAAGCGTTTGAAAAAGTCTATGTCGAGCATAATGACGGAAAGCGGGATATTCTGGCTTGCGCTCAGCTCGAGCTTTTCCACCAACACTGTATAGAAATAATGCTTGAGCTTCAGGTGCGTCATCATATCGGTCGTCGTCATTTCAAGAAGCGCGGCGTTGCTGATGGCGATCGCTGCAAGCGATGCGATGTTCATGATGTGTTCTTTTTCGTAGGCCGAATACGGTTCAGCAGTGATCTGTTCCCCGAGCACCAGAATGCCGCTGACGTGGTTTTTTGCCTTCAGCGGAACGATGAGCGAAGGATCAAGGGCGATGAGTCCCTGTATTCCTTCATCGAGTTCCAGGTGTTTTTTGACTTCATCGATGGTTATGCAGCTGTTCAGCTGGGACAAAAGCTTGATGAGCTGGTGATCTTCGGGAACGGCGTATTCGAAATCATTGTCCAGTTCAAAGCCGCAATAGTTTCTGTTAAGCTGAAAAACGCTTGCATCAAAGTTTTTTTTGGTAAAAATAGCCACGCCGAGCGTTTTCATCTGGCCCATGCACGTATAGAGTATTGCTTCGATAAGCGTGGAATAATCGATGACCGAATTGAGGCTTTTGGAGATTTCCAGCAGCTGTTTCAGATCGTAGATTTGTTTTTCCAGGGTAGCATCAGCGTTGCTGGCTTTTTTCGATCTTGCCATTGTGGTATTCAACTCTCCGCTTGTTCGGTAAGGCTTACAGGAACAGACAATGTTCCTACTATAGCATATTTTTTCATAATATCAAGAAAATTTCGATACACCCCGATTTCTTTTTCCAGGGCGCCGTAGGACTCGTTGTTTTTTGTCGAGTATGCGAGCGTCCTGATGTTTGTAATGTAATCCGGCGTCGTTTTCTTGAAATCCTCAATTATCAAAAGGCTGAAATTATATACCTCAGTATATTGATTGACCGCCTGTTGTACAAATGCTTTCGCATGTCCATTCATATTATCGACCATTTTTCGCAAAGGTTTCTCGAAATCCATTCCTTTTTTCAATTCGGTCAGATATCCGGTCAATACTTTGATGCTGCAGGGATGGGTATCTTCGAACAGTGTTTCAAATTCAGCGGTTTTTGCCGGTATGGAATCGCAGTAGAAGAATGCGGAAGAAAGCGAGCTTTGCAGCGAACGGTTGTTAAAATAGCCTTCAACGATGACCGAATGGAGAATCTGCCGGAAATGCGGCTGGAAGTATCTCAGGGCAAAGGTCTTGATGATCTGAAGGGGATGTATCCATTCCAGGGAAAACTGGGTAAATTCCTGGAGTAGATCATTGGTTTCGGCGTTGTAGCCGGACAGTTTTTCCAGTTCGGCAGATCCGAATGTTTCGGTGATAAGCGCCAGAATTTCTGTGTCCTGGCGTTCTTTCAGGAGTTTTTTGGAATCACTGTGGAAAAACTCGGTTTTCCGGTTGCGATAGAGCCGCAGGTATTCTGTTTTGTGGACAGGTATTTCAGGGCGAAACTCCGGGTCCTCTTTTGTCAGTCTGATTATTGTCAGAATCCAGGTGTGGTTAATCCGGTTTTCCAGCAGCCAGTTGACTGCCTGGAAGAGCTTGTAGATACGGTTTTTTCCGTCTTCCGAAAGAGGGGTGCCGTTCCGTTTGGCATCCAGTATGGCAAGTATGTCGGCTATTCCTTTTTGGATTTCCAGACGCACCAAAAGATAATACAGGTCGAGCAGCGAAGGGATGATTTCCGCAACTTCCACCGGATTGAAGCTGGGATTTTCTACAGTGGTATCTTTGCCCTCATGGGCCTGGAAGGCCGGGTCAAAGCTGGCGAAAAAACTGTTGAAGTTGAAGTCGCAAAAGTCTGCAAGTGCGAACAGCTTGTCGAACACGACTTCCGTGGATTTCATTGCCGGTGAATCCAGGTATTTTAGAACCAGCGCGAACTGTTTACCCTGTTCCTCTATAACCCGTTCCGGATCGAGCATCGAAGTTGTAAGCGCTTCGCTTCTTTTGGCAAAGGTAAGCAAACCCAGTATAGCGCGTTGCTCTTCCGGCAGTACTAATTCAAACAAAAAGTCCGCGTATTTTTCCGAAACGCGTTTGTCGGTGCTTGCGATTGTTTCATTCAGAAGGTCTTTGACCGGAGTGATAATATTGAAGATTTGATGAAGTCCAGCCGGAAAAGAGGGAAGGATGTAGCCGTCCTGGCGGTATATCGGCGGTTCAATCTGGCGCAGGCTGTTTTTGAGGTTTTTAATGTGGAGCTTCAGTTTGTGTTCGGGCGATGAGGACGCAAATAAAAGAGCAAACAAATCCTGAAAAAAGGTCAAGAGTCTGTCCAAAAAACCCATAGGGTATTGTAGACAGTAGATTCTGTTTTTGCAAGCAGAGTCTGGTGCGACGCCGCTATTCGCGAACGGTAAACCCGAACGCTTCTAGAATTCTGCGGTAATCTGCAATCGTGGAAGCCCTGACCAGTTCGGTTCGCAGCAGTGCGCCACCTTCGATGCCTTTTGAGTAGGCGCTGAACCGTTTTCGCATTTCGCGGCAGGCGACAGGTTCTCCGGAATCGGCAGCAAGCTGGAGGAGTTCGCGCCATCCGGCGTTCATGCGAATTTGCGGAGACACCCCGGAGCAGGAACCCGTCTGCAACAGTGCTTTTGTTTGGGTGAAGATAAAGGGGTTTCCCATGGCTCCCCGCGCAAACATGACGGCGTCGCATCCGGTGCGGGAAAGCATGTCCCGGGCAGACTCGGGGGTAAAGAGGTCTCCCGATCCGAAAACGGGAATTCCGGGGTGTGTGGTGTGCACAAGGTCCGAAAGTTCGGCCAGGAGATCCCAGCGGGATGTCCCTTCATATCCTTGTGCCTTGGTGCGCGGATGCAGGGTGACCGCGGCAGCCCCCGCTTCTATTGCGGCGAGTGCGGCTTCTTTCCAGGTAAGGCGGTGTTCTTCCCACCCCGACCGTATTTTTACGGTAACCGGGACATTCCGGTCCTGACAGGATGAAACAGTCTGAACGACGGTGCGCACCATGCGACCGAGCCGTTCAGGATCGCGCGTAAGTGCCGAACCGGCGCCCGTTTTCCATATTTTTGGTACGGGGCAGCCGGCGTTGATATCGATGCAGTCTGCAGTTGTCGTTTCGAGTACGATCCGGGCAGCATCTGCAACCCGTTCCGGTTCGCTTCCGAAAAGCTGAACTGCGTAGCGCGTTTCGTTCGGGGCCCTGAGCATGAGGGTTCCGGTTCGTCCGGAGCTGCGCACGAGGGCTTCGGAGGAGACCATTTCTGTGTAGGTGAAGGATGCCCCGCACTCAACGCAGAGGGAGCGGAATGCGCGGTCTGAATAGCCTGCTACCGGCGCAAGGAACAGGTTTCCCGGAAGCTCGAGCGCTCCGATTCTGACCGGATGGTAGAGGCTGCGTTCTTCGATGCTCATCAATTCATTCAGGGAGGCGGAACAGGGTGCAACTGTTCTTCCACAGTTGTGCGGCCAGTTCTTCAAGTTCCATTTCGAGCATTTCTGCAAGGAATTTTACGGTTGACGGCGTGTATGAGGGCATGTTCCGCTTGCCGCGGTAGTCTGCAGGAACCATGAACGGGCTTTCCGATTCGACCAGAATGCGGTCCAGCGGGATGGACAAGGCGGTTTCGTGGAGGTTCCGCGCATTTCTGTAGGTCAGGTTTCCGGCAAAAGAGATGTACAGGTTAAGGTCGAGCGCAATGCGTGCATATTCGGCATCTTCCGAATAGCAGTGCAGGACGCCTCCGGCTTCGGGAAGGCGCTCTGCGAGAATGTCGAGCACGTCTTTGCCTGCGTCGCGGTTGTGGATGATGACGGGTACGTCGGCCTTGTTCGCAAGTTCAAGTTGTGTAATAAAAAGCTCAATCTGGGAGCGTTTATCGCCGAATCTACGAAAGTAGTCTAATCCGATTTCGCCCAGAGCGATGACGTTCGGCTGCTTGAGTCCTTCCTCGATCGTCCTGATCCAGTCGCGGCCGGGATTATTCACTTCCGAAGGAGATACTCCTATGGCGTGGTATACTGACGGGGCGGTTTTGAGCGTAGGATACACAACACTGAAGTCATGAAGGCTGTTGCAGATGCTCATGATTCGGGTGACATGGGCTTGTTTGGCTTCCTGTATGACTCGAAGCTGTTCAATAGGATCATCGTATATAAGCCCTATGTGGGCGTGAGTATCAAAAATCTGCATGGCTGACTTCCATAAAGCGAGTAGTAATTGTCCAAGACAGGACACCGGAGAATATATCCAAACTGGATAGGGGGTATACTTAAGATACCACAGCGACCCGCCGGCGTCAACCAAAAAGCAGGTTAGGGGGCTTCCGCGGTTTGACAGGGTTTTTTGTGATATGGTATACTTCACCAGTTAAGGATGCATAAGGGGAGTTACGAGTGCCCAGAACCAGAGGCTATAAAAGGGCTGAAAATAACGCTATCCGTTCAATCGGCCGCTTTTTAAAGAAATGCTGTCTAGCCGTAGGGCATGTCTTTTCCGCCATATTCAGGGGTGGACGGCGCAAGCTGACCATTATGGTTGTGCCGCATTCGCAGAAACAGGTTCTTAATTTTCAGGCTACAATCTTTTCCGTTATTTTTTCCGTCGTGCTTGTGTTCGGGATAATCGCATCGTTTTTCTGGTTTACCCGGAATTCGGTCGTGACAGGGCAGAATATTGCCCGCCTGGAAAAGGAAAGCAGGGAAGCCCGCGCAAGTCTTGACCGGCTCAAGGACGAAACCGGCAACCTGATTAAAGCTGCACAGAATTTTCAGAATGCGTTTTCCGGGACGCTCTCGCTCATCGGGCTTGATTCTTCCGCCGCAACGGCAAAGAGCAATATCCGCAATGGCGACCTGTCTTCCCTCTTCAATATCCGGGAAACCGCGCAGGGTTCGGTCAAGGAAATCGCCGAACTGCAGAAGCTTACCGGGTTTCTTGAGGATTCGGTTCAGCCCATCGAAGAGATCGGGAAGCTGCTGGATTCGCAAAGTACGCTGTTTTCTGATATTCCGAGCCTGTGGCCGATCCGCGGAGGCATCGGTCATGTTTCCATGGTATTCGGGCAGAACAAGCATCCTTTGAACGGACAATGGTATATTCACAAGGGTGTTGATCTTTCGACCTACCGTTCCGGCGATCCGATTGTCGCAACAGCCGACGGTCAGGTGGTCACAATGGACTTTGATCCCGGCTTCGGCAACTATATCATCATCAAACACAAACATGGATTTTATACCCGTTATGCGCATATGCAGTCGTTCCGCATAACCAAGGGGCAGTATGTACAGCAGGGTCAGATACTCGGGTATATCGGAAACACCGGTGTCTCGACGGGGCCGCATTTGCACTATGAAGTACATATTGGTTCAGATGTTGTCGATCCCATGAAATACCTGAATATTCGCGCCTCCTCGGGCAGGTAGGGAGTTCCGGTGGCTGCCATTGCTGATGATATTTCGATAAATACGCTGATCGGATCGGGATCGTTTATTCGCGGAGATATGCGGATTGCGGGCTTTATCCGCATCGACGGAGACCTTGACGGCAACCTTGAAACAACCGGCAGGGTGATAGTCGGTGAAAAAGCAAGAATTCGCGGCGACATCCGTTCGCTGGTTATTACCATCGGCGGCATTGTCCAGGGAGACGTTATTGCTCCCGAAGGCGTCAATATCCTCTCGACCGGTGTTGTTCTGGGAACGGTTATCACCAGAAAGCTGGTTATCGAAGATTCAGTGCTGTTTTCCGGTTCCTGCTTTGCAGTAAATGATCAGGATCTCTTCGATGCAGCGCTTTCCGAATATAACAACCGAAAAGCGCTTTCCCGCTCGCTTGCGTCGGCTGCCCGGAGCCAGATCTGATGGCCGGCCCCGGCGGAGTTGATCCGTCGTCTCCCTTTTTTGCCTCTCTTGCGTCTCAGGCTGCAGTCCGAAGCGGGACGGCAAAAACCCGGGAAGATAAAAAAAAGGAAAAGGTTAATTCGCTTCGGTTTGACAGGCTGCTGGACGAACAGGCTGCCGGAGAAACCGCCGCTGCAACCGCCGTGGATATTCCGGAACGGCTTCGGGGGCTTCCCCCGGAAAAAATCCTTGAAGGACTGCTTGACGATGTGCATTCGACCGGGGACGCGCTCAAGGAGCGCACGCATCCCGATAATATAGTTGCGTATAAAAGCGCCGTTCGTTCTTTTGTGCGGTATGTGATCGACCGGTCTTTTACGGTGACCGAACGGACGTCGGGCGGTAACGTCCTCAGGCGCAAGAAATTTACGCAGGTACAAGTCATTGACGAGAAACTGGAGCAGTTGGCTGCAGGGATCCTTGCAAATCAGAAAAACCAGTTGGCGCTTCTGGCAAAGATCGAAGAGATTAACGGGCTGTTGGTGGATTTGATTTCCTGACAGTCGAAAGGTGAGCACAATGAGCGATGTCTACGACGATATACATGAAGATCTTTCAAGCCTGGAGGATCCGATTGTCGAGTCTCAGTCTGTCTTGCCGGATATCCCCGGCGGGTATGTGTATCCGGAGCCTCTGTTTCATCTGAAACTGGAGTATTCAAGCGAAAGTCTCTATGCGACCTGGCACAGCACCGAGCTTTCCGGAGGCGACTATGTGATTGTCCCCACCCGGTATGGCAGGGATATTGCGCTGGTGATGGGAAAAGTCCGCGTTCCGATCGGCATCAGGCCGGAAGACGTTGTAACTATAGAACGGCGGGCGGAGCCGCTGGATCTTTCGCGGTCTGCAGAGCTTCGCGAAAAGGAAACTCATGCGTTTTCCGTGTTCCGCGAAAAGGTTGCACAACACCGGCTGGACATGAAGCTGATTGCGACACACTATTTGCTGGACGAACCCAAGATTCTCTTTTTTTTCAGTTCAGAGAATCGGGTGGACTTCCGTGACCTGGTAAAAGATCTGGTTTCTATTTTTAAAATGCGCATTGAGCTCCGCCAGATCGGGGTTCGGGATGAATCTCGCATTACCGGTGGGCTTGGCGTCTGCGGAAGGCCGTACTGCTGCCATTCGGTAACTGACCGACTGAAGCCCGTGTCCATCCGCATGGCAAAGGACCAGAACCTCTCGCTGAACTCGCTGAAAATTTCCGGGCAGTGCGGGCGGCTGTTATGCTGCCTTTCCTACGAGCACGACTGGTATTGTGAAGAGCGTAAAAGTCTGCCAAACGAAGGGATTCGCCTTTTCTACGATGAATGCAATTTCCGGGTGACGGAGGTAAATCCGCTTACCCGGATGATTCGGCTCCAGGGTGAAGACGGCCGCGTGCTTGAAATCCCGTCGTCCAGAATGAGTCGCGTGGACGGGAAGTGGCGCATTGTCTGATCGATTCCGGTTGTAAGCCGGCTTTTTATTAAAATCGGCTCCTGTGTCAGCCGAGGACTGCGACGGTGTATTCTCCGTCGCGGTTCCAGGGCGCTCCGTCAAAATTTCCGTACAGCTCGCATGATGTGAAGCCCGCCTCCCTCGACCAATTTTCGATATCTGAGCGAGTAAGGGGGTATAGCTGCGTCGTCCGGGCAAGCTGGAGTATGCGGCCGTTTCCAAGCTGCAGTTCTGCGGCCAGTGTCTTTTTTCCTTCTTCTGCCGGAAGGTGCATGCGCGTAAGCGTTACCCGCAGCGAGGACCGTTCCGGAAGCTGCAGTGCGCGTGCTGAATCGTTCTCGTCGAAGGTAAATACCTGAATTACCAGCCTGCCGCCGTCGGCCAATAGATTTTTGGCATCGTAAAAAAACTTTTTAATCAGCGTTTCATCAGCAATATACGGCAGCATATTGTCCAGGCAGGTTATAATGTTGAATGAACCTTCCTTGAGGAATCGCCGCATTTCCAGTGCAGACATTTCGAAAAAGCGGGCAGTCGAGAAGCCACGCTTCATCCGGCGCTTTGCGGTTTCGATCATCTGCGGGTTGCGGTCTATGCCGGTTACATCGAACTGCATGCCGGCGAGCCGGTTTTCGAGCGTGCCGGTTGCGCAACCGATGCCGAGCAACCTGCAGAAGGGAACAGGGGTGTCCGCAGGCTTTTGTTGCGGATCCAGCCCGATCTGTTGCCTCAGGGCAAGGATGAAGCCGGGTATCGACGGATCGAGCGGAAATAATTCGTCATAATATTCCAGTATATCGGAATAAAATTCCTGGAGCGATTCTATTACAACTACAGGATCTTGCTGGTGTGAAGAGTGTCCCATTGTGACTCCTTTTGAGATTGACTGTTTCGATAAATATTTATACAATAAAAACAGGAGAAAGACATGAAAGCATCCGGTTCTGATAAAATTGTAATTACCCTGTGCATGGGCAGCTCCTGTTTTTCCCGCGGAAACAACGTGAATGCCGAGCTGATCGACCGGTTTCTCCGCGAGAACAATCTTGATGCAGCAGTCGAAACGCACGGTTGTCTGTGCGAAGGGAAATGCAAAGCGGGCCCGAATATCAGAATCAATGGTGAACTGGTTCAGGGAGTCGAGCCTGGAATGATTACCGATCTTTTAAAGCACAAACTGTGCGGAGTTCTGCGATGAACTTTCATAATCCCATATACACGGAAAAAACACAATGTCAGGATTGTTATAAATGTATCCGCGAATGCCCTGTTAAGGCAATACGTGTAGAAAACGGGCACGCTACTGTTGTGCCCGAGCTGTGCGTACTCTGCGGTCATTGCGTAATGGTCTGTCCCGCCGGGGCAAAAAAAGTCCGGGACGATCTGTCCAGGGCGAAACAGCTTTTGAAGCTGAAAAACCGCGTGATTTTGTCTCTTGCGCCTTCGTTTGCTGCGGAATTTCCCGGCGTCAATCCGGGAATTTTGGTCGGAGCACTCAAACAGCTTGGATTCTTTGGGGTGTCTGAAACTGCTATTGGAGCGGATTTGGTTTCGGCACAGCTTGCGGAAGATTTTTCCGGCGGCGGCGGGAGAAAACTGTATATATCCTCTGCGTGCCCTTCGGCAGTCGAGTATATCAAGCGATATCTTGGAGAGTATGCTCCGTATATTACGGATCGCGCAAGTCCGTTGCTCGCGCATGCGCGTCTGTTGCGAAAACTGTATGGAGAGGACATCGGAATTGTGTTCGTCGGTCCGTGCATTGCAAAAAAACGCGAGGCTGATGTGTGGGCGCTGCCCGATTGTTCGATAGGCTTTCAGGATTTGCGGCGCTGGTTTGCCTCTGAGGGTATCAATCTTGAAGACGGGACAATACGCGCCGAAGAATACATTCCGTACCGTGCGGCAAAGGGCGCCCTGTATCCGGTTGACGGCGGCATGATCGCGTCCATCAAAAAATATGTCAAGCTCGACCGCTTTGATACAATCTCTGTTGCCGGGATAACCGAAATTGACCGGGCACTTCGCGGGCTCGATCCGGAATCCTTGTCGACACCGCTTTTTATGGAACTTTTGGCCTGCCAAGGAGGGTGCATTAACGGCCCGCTTGCGAGTTCGGGCGAAGCGACTGCGCTCCGGCGCATCCGGCTTCTTGACTATGCCAAGCATTCGGCTGATCGGCTTGTTGAAAAGCGGCCGGATATGGAAGGGACGCTGCCGGTGGAGCAGTCCGAGCAGGTGTTCCATTCGGAAGAGGATGTGCGAGCTGCGCTCCGTCAGGTCGGGAAAAATGAACCGGGCGACGAATTGAACTGCGGAAGCTGCGGCTACGATACTTGTCGCAGTTTTTGCGCGGCGATGCTCGAACATCGTGCTGAAAAAACCATGTGCGTATCGTATATGCGCACGCTTGCCCAGCGCAAGGCGAACGGGCTTATCCGGACGATCCCGTCCGGAGTGGTCATCTGCGGTTCCGATCTGAAAATTATAGAATGCAACGAGAATTTCGCCCGTATGATGGGCCCGGATATTTTGGCAATGTACGAAGCAAAGCCCGGGATGGAAGGCGCCGATCTTGAAAAAATCAGCGCCATGTCGCAATTTTTTCGGGATGTCCTTGCCCCGGGTGGTCCGGATGTGGTGGAACACGAGCTTCGTGAAAACAAGAAGGTGTTCCAGATTACTGTTTTTTCGATCGAAAAAGGCGAGATTGCCTGCGGCGTTTTACAGGATGTAACAGCTCCGCAAATTCGCAGAGATCGCGTTATCAGGCAGACAAAACGGGTGATCGACAAGAATCTTGCGGTGGTGCAGAAAATTGCCTTTTTGCTTGGAGAAAATGCCGCCGAAACCGAAGCGACGCTCAACTCGATTATTGAATCCTTTTCCGTGGACGAGAGAGAGGGCGAATGAGCGACGCGCAGACACAATCTTCGTTCATCGAGGTCGCTCACTATCAGCTGTACAAGTCCGGGCAGGGTGCCGGCGGCGATACCTTCCTGTCGCAGAAAAATGATTCTGACGGACGCGTCATTACGGTACTGTCTGACGGGCTCGGTTCCGGCATCAAGGCGGGCGTTCTTTCGACACTGACCGCAACGATGGCCATGAAATTCGTTGCCGCGGACATGCCGATTCAGCGCGCGGCAGAAATTATTATGTCGACGCTTCCGGTGTGCAAGGAGCGCGGCATCAGCTATGCAACGTTTACGCTGGTCGATATCGAGCCCAATTCCACGGTAAAAATCATGGAATACGACAATCCCGGCTACGTGCTTGTCAGGCAGGACACCGTCATAGAACCGATCAAAAACTGTGCATCGATCGAGCGGAAAAACCGCAAAACAGCACCGCAGCGGGAAGCGGTCGTGTATTACTCCGACTATCGATCCCGGCCGGGCGACCGGCTGGTGTTCTTTTCCGACGGCGTAACCCAGTCAGGCATGGGTACAAAGCCGTATCCCTTGGGATGGGGGGCTGTTCGCGCGCAGGAATTTATTCTGGAAGCTGTCAGGGAAAGCCCGGAGATCAGCGCACGGGAGCTTGCAAAACGCATTGTGCTCAAGGCACAACAGTTGGACTGTTACCGTGCAAAGGACGATATTACCTGCGGAGTTATCTATTTCAGGCGTCCGAGGGATTTGCTGATTATGACCGGCCCCCCCATCAATCCTGATCATGACACCGAAATGGTTCGCGTGTTTTCGTCATTCTCCGGAAAAAAGATTGTTTCGGGCGGGACGACGGCAAATATCCTCTCCCGCGAGCTTGGCAGAAAAGTAACACTGAACCTGCGAAACATCGATCCGAACATTCCTCCCGTTTCTCAAATGGACGGCGCGGATCTTGTGACCGAAGGCATTATCACCCTTGGAAGAGTTGCAGAGATTCTCGAACAGGGATCGCGGATCGGCGCGACAGCTTCTACCGAACGGGACCGCGAAAACGGGGCAGGAAAAATTGTCGAGTTTTTGCTCGACAGCGACCGTATCACGTTTGTGGTAGGAACCCGCATCAATGATGCGCACCAGGATCCGAACATGCCGGTCGAACTGGAAATACGGAGAAACATTGTCAAACGCATACAGATGCTCCTTGCGGAGCATTATCTAAAGGAAGTAACAATCCGGTATCTGTGATCCGGGGAAGAGGAGTGTACATGTCCGATAAAATCAAGGTTGTTGTCTGCTCGGGTACTGCATGTTTCGTTATGGGGGCTTCGGATATTCTTCTGCTTGAAGAAAATCTTCCGGAAGACCTCCAGGGCAGGATCGAGCTCGAGGGCGCAAACTGCCTGGGCTACTGCAAGGATGGGGCAAACGGCAAGGCGCCGTACGTGACGGTGAACGGAGAGCTCATTTCCGGGGCGACAGTACTTTCGGTAATGAACAAAATCAGGGAGATTGCCTATGCTTAACATAAACAACGGCGCGTCCAAAATAAAACGGGAAATCCTGGTCAGGATTGCAAAACTCCAGCTGGAGGGCAATCTTGAAGAAGGCGTCCACTACATTCCGCGGGAAATGGCTCCCCGCAATTCGGAATCCTTCCGGTGCTGCGTGTACCACGACCGTGAAGTACTCCGCCTGCGCGTGATGGCCCGGCTTGGCCACAGCGTCGAGGATTACGACGATGAAAAAAAGCTGTCCGAATTCGCCCGCGAGGCGCTCGAGCGCGAAAAGCCGACCGAACCCATGCTCACCGTGCTCGATGACGCCTGCAATGCGTGCGTACGCGCCCACTACATGGTAACCAACGCGTGCCAGGCCTGCGTCGCCCGCCCGTGCATGATGAACTGCCCCAAGAACTGCATCGCCATTACCGGCGGCCGCGCGCATATCGATCCGGAAGCGTGCGTCAACTGCGGCATCTGCATGCAAAACTGTCCGTACCATGCGATCATTCGCATCCCCGTCCCGTGCGAGGAAGCGTGCCCGGTTGGTGCCATCAGCAAGGACGAAAACGGGAAGGAGCGCATCGACTATTCCAAGTGCACCTTCTGCGGCGCGTGTATGCGCGAGTGCCCCTTTGGCGCCATGATGGACAAGGGCCAGATTGTCGACGTGATACGAAAAATAATGGAGGGCAAAAAAGTCGTTGCCCTGTATGCTCCGGCAATAGCCGCACAGTTCCGCGCAGTGCCCGGACAGCTGGAAGCAGCACTCCTGAAAGCCGGCTTTAGCAAAACCTTCGAAGTCGCCCATGGAGCAGACATAACGGCAGACAAGGAAGCCGAGGAGTTTGAAGAGCGCATGGAGCGGGGGGATGCTCTAATGACGACCTCCTGCTGCCCCGCCTATGTGCGTGCGGTCAGAATACATGCGCCGGACCTGAATCCCTGCGTGTCGGAGACCCGTTCTCCCATGCACTACACGGCCGAAATGGCCAAAAAGGAAGATTCCGGCTACGTGACCGTTTTTATCGGTCCGTGCCTTGCAAAGCGCAAGGAAGGACTGGACGATCCGTATGTCGACTATGTGCTGTCCGCCGAAGAACTCGGAGCCCTGTTCATGGCAAAAGAAATCGACCTTGGCTCATGCGAACCGCTTTCGTGCAGCTCCGGGCCGACCGCCAGCGGACGAAATTTTGCCCAGTCAGGAGGCGTTGCAGAAGCGGTGCGGATACGGCTCAAGCATCCGGAGCGGCTAAAACCATTCGTCATCAACGGCCTCGACGCAGCAGGGATGAAGCAGCTCAAAGCCTTTGGAAAAGCTGCTGCCGAAGGAAAGAGCGCCGAAGCGAACCTCGTTGAAGTCATGGCCTGTCCGGGTGGATGCATCGCCGGCCCTTCGGTTATCACAAACCCGAAAGTTGCCGCAGTGCAGCTCAAAAAATACGTGAGCACCGGAAAATAAAAAAAAGCCCCGAAACGCTCTGGCGTTTTCGGGGTTTCAAGACCGAGCGGGCACGTCCGGCGTGGGGCGAACGTGGTCAGCCCGATTGGGCGTCCGGACAGGGTTCGATGCTCGATCCGGACCGTCCGGTTTATGATTCCGGGGCATCCGGTTTGGCGGGCAGTATTTTATTCAGATATTCCTGGAGCCGTTCGGCAGTTTCCTTGCTGATCGTATGCTCCATCCGGCATGCGTCATGTTCGGCCGTTTCCTGGGAAACGCCCAGCACGTCCGATAAAAACAGCTTGATTGCGTTGTGCCGGGCACGGATTGCCCGCGCAGCCTTGAGCCCCTTTTCTGTCAGCTTGACGTCTCCGTAATGTTCGTGTTCTACGAGCCCAGTTTCTTTCAGGACACCGAGCGACTTGTTGACGCTCGCGCGTGAAACGCCGAGGCTTCGTGCGATATCGATGGACCGCACCTGGCCTGATTCGGCAGTGAAATCGAGAATGGTTTCCAGGTAATCCTGTTTGGACGCGCTTAAAGCATCTGGCATAGTATGTATCATATCGTATTTTTGTCTGCAGAACAATCACAAGTCTTTAGTAACCGACGTATGTTCATTGCATATAAAGCCGGTTTCCGGGTATTCTTTTGTCCTATGAGCGAACTGATAGACCAGATACACAAACGGCTTACGTTTGCGATTATTTCGCACCCCGACGCGGGTAAAACCACCATAACCGAGAAGCTCCTCCTGTTCGGAGGCGCGATACACATTGCAGGAGCGGTAAAAAGCGGCAAGACGGCGCGCACGGCTGTGTCCGACTTTATGAAAATGGAACAGGAACGCGGTATTTCGATCAGCACGTCGGTAATGGGCTTTGAGTACAAGGGCCGGAAGATAAATCTGCTGGATACGCCCGGTCACGCCGACTTTTCGGAAGACACGTACCGCGGTCTTTCCGCCGTCGACAGTTCGCTCATCGTCATCGATTCCGTAAAAGGCGTCGAGGAACGAACCAGGCAGCTGTGCGTTGTGTGCCGCATGCGCAGTACACCGGTCGCGACCTTCGTCAACAAGCTCGACCGCGAAGGCAAGGATCCCATGGAACTGCTGGACGAAATCGAGCGCGAGCTCGCGGTAGAAGTCCGTCCGGTTACCTGGCCGGTAGGTCAGGGGAGGCAGTTCCGGGGCGTATATAACCTTGTCGAGAACAAGCTCTACCTTTTCAGGCCCGGGGAAGACCAGCTGCCGACCGATATTATCGCGATTTCCGGGGTCGAAGATCCGAAACTCGATGAAGCAGTAGGACCGTCCCTGGCAAAAAAGCTTCGCGAGGATGTCGCGATGATTGTCGGGGTGTATCCTCCGTTCGATCATGACGAGTACATCGCCGGAAAGGCGACCCCGGTATTTTTCGGTTCTGCACTGAACAACTTCGGGGTTCGGGAGCTGTTGGAGAACATGGTTGCCCTTGCGCCGTATCCGACGCCCAAACAGGCGGACGAGCGCGTGGTCGCGCCCGAAGAGCAGAAATTTACGGGCTTCGTGTTCAAGATCCACGCGAACATGAACCCGCGCCACCGGGACCGCATCGCGTTCCTCCGCATTGTATCCGGCAAATTTGAACGGAACACGCTGTACTACCATGTGCGCACGGGCAAGACCTTCCGGGCCTCGAATCCGACCGCCTTCATGAGCCAGGACCGCGAGATAATCGACGAAGCCTGGCCCGGGGACATCATCGGGCTCCACGACACCGGAACGTTCAAGATTGGCGATACGCTCACCGAGGGCGAGTTTGTCAACTTCAAGGGAATCCCGAGCTTTGCTCCGCAGATTTTCAGGCTCATCATGAACGCTGATCCCCTCAAGGAAAAGCAGTTCCACAAGGGCTTGAACCAGCTTGCGGAGGAAGGCGTCGTGCAGATTTTCTCCAAGCTCCACCAGCCGAACGCCCGTGTGCTCGGCGTCGTCGGACAGCTCCAGCTTGAAGTGCTGCAGTCCCGGCTGGTGGAAGAATACAATGCATCGTGCAAGTACGAGCCGATAGATCTTTCCATCGCACACTGGATTACGAGCGACGATCCGAAGATCCTGAAAGAGTTTGTCGACACGAATACCCGGCGCGTGCTTGTGGATATCCGGGGCAACTTTGTGTACGTTTCGGATTCCGAATGGAGCGTGAACCGCATCATGCAGCAGAATCCGAAAATCAGGTTCTATACCACCTCGGAAATGGTGGACAAGCGGGCGTGAACGACCGGCCAGCACCGGCCGGCCTGCACCGACCGGCGCGTAATCCCGGGCAATCCGGGACTGCCCCTCCCCCCGCCGGTTTTTTTCCGGTATACTCGTTCTCATGGCGACACATGATTCAAAACCGGGCATTCGTACGCCCGAAGAGGCGCTCAAGGCTGCGTTCGGCTACGATTCCTTCAAGCCGCTCCAGCGAGAAATCATCGGCAAGGTGCTCGAAAAGCGCGACACCCTTGCCGTCATGCCCACCGGCGGCGGGAAATCCCTGTGCTACCAGATTCCCGCCCTCATCTTTCCGGGGCTGACCGTCGTCGTGTCTCCGCTCATTGCGCTCATGCAGGACCAGGTGAACGCGCTCGAGGCCCGGGGTATCGGCTCCCTGGTGCTCAACAGCGCGATCGCGCGCGAAGAATACTATGCAAACATGGAACGCGTCCGCTCGGGCACCGTGCGCCTTCTCTACCTTGCGCCGGAAACCCTCGTCACCCCGCGGGTGCAGGAACTCCTGGCCGCCGTCCGCGTTGACTGCCTCGCCGTAGACGAAGCCCACTGTATTTCCGACTGGGGGCACGACTTCCGCCCCGAATACCGCAAGCTTGCCGAAATACGCGCGCTTTTTCCCCATGCCGTCTGCCTTGCCATGACCGCAACCGCCACCGCCCGTGTGCGGAAAGACATCGCCAAAAACCTTGCCCTTGAGAATCCCGCCCAGTTTGTCGCAAGCTTCGACCGCGCGAACATTTACCTTGAAGTTATGCAAAAACAGAAAAGCCTCGACCAGATTGCCCGCTTCATCGAAGAGCGCCCCGGCGAAAGCGGCATCGTGTACTGCTTTTCCCGGAGCAGCGCGGAAAAAGTCGCTTCAGAACTCTCGGACCGCGGCATTCCCTCCCTGCCGTATCACGCCGGGCTTCCCGACAAAACCCGCGCCGACAATCAGGAGAAGTTTCTCCGCGACGACATCCGCGTCATGGCGGCGACGGTCGCCTTCGGCATGGGCATCGACAAACCCAACGTCCGCTTTGTAATCCACCACGACCTTCCCAAAAGCGTCGAGCAGTACTACCAGGAAATCGGCCGCGCAGGCCGCGACGGAAAGCCCTCCCATGCCCTCCTCCTCTACGGCTACGGCGACGCGCGCAAAATCCGCTTCCTCATGGAAGACAAAAGTGCGAGCGAATCCCGCAAGGCCGAAACCCAGCTCAAGGACATGATGACCTTTGCCGAATCGACCACCTGCCGGAGGAAAACACTTCTTGCCTATTTTGGCGAGATCGGGACGGCCCGGGCGAAAACTGCCTCTGCTCGCGCAGAGGCTTCAGGGGCGCTCATCGATTCCTCCGCGTCGGCGTCCGCACGTGCGGACGCCTCGACCAGGCTTCCCGATCCGGCTCTCCGGTTACCCTGTTGCGATGTGTGCGAGCGGGGCGCCGCGCCGGAGGACACCGACGTTACGGTGATTGCCCAGAAATTTCTTTCGTGCGTGCTCAGAACCGGCGAACGCTTTGGCGCGGCCTACGTGATCGACGTGCTTCTCGGTTCGCGCCAGAAGCGGATCGTGGACAACGGCCATACGGCTGTTTCCACCTGGGGTATCGGCCGGGAGCTTGCGAAAGAAGACTGGTTCGAGCTTGTCCGCCTCCTTTTGGAAGCGGGGTATCTTCGCAAGGACGAGGAGTACGGGGTGCTGTCCCTTTCGCAGGAAGGCCGTGACGTCCTCCGCTCCCGCGCTTCGGTGCTGCTGCCGTTCGCGCGGCTTCCCGCCGGCATCGGTTCGGACGGCCTGGTTTCTTCTGCGGGAACCGCTGTGCCCGGCTCGGTGTGCCGCGGCATGTCCGGTTCAGCCGGAGTCCGGAAAAGCGGGAATCAAACGCGTGCAGCCCGGAACGCTCCGGCTGCCGCAGCCGGTCCTCTTTCCGAAGACTCCCGAAAGCTTGCGGATGCCTTGCGCGCTCTGCGCAAGCGCATCGCCGAGGAAGAGCGCATTGCGCCCTTTATGGTGTTTTCGGAGCGGACGCTCGAAGAACTGGCAGCCGTTATGCCCAGGACCCGGCGCGAGCTTCTTTCCGTTCGGGGAATTGGCGAAGTCAGGGCGGATCGCCTGGGAGGTGCTATACTCTCGCTCGTAGAAGAAATTGTTGATAACGAGTGAGGTAAGCTGCCTATGCTGACTGTTGCGGACGATGTCCAGGGCGAGCGGACAATTCGTCTGGTAAACGACTGGGGTTCTGCCGATATTGCGCTGTACGGCGCGCAGGTGCATTCCTGGAAAAATGCGGAGGGCGCCGAATACCTGTTTGTCAGCGGCCGTCGCTACCGGGAGGCAGGCAAGGCTGTCCGGGGCGGAATTCCCGTATGTTGGCCCTGGTTCGGCCTCCATTCTGCCGACCCGTCTCTTGGCAGGCACGGGTTTGTCCGTACCTTGGTGTGGAAGCCCGGTCCTGTATGCGAAATCGGTGATCGGACCCGGATAGTGCTTTCGTGCTTCGACGACGATCGAACCCGCGTGATCTGGAATTTCAGTTTCCGTCTTGATTTAGAAATCACGCTTGGTCCTTCGCTCGATTTGGTTTTGTACTCTACCAATATGGACTCTGTGGCGTTTGAGCTTACCGATGCGTTTCATGCGTATTTTTTGGTGGATTCGGCCTCTCGGGCTCGAATTTCCGGCTTTTCGGGGGCGGAATGTACCGATTCACGTGCCGGGTCGGGCTCTGCGGAGGCGGTTTGGGTTGGTTCTGGCGATGTGGCGGACTTGGGTTCGCACGTTGACCGGGTGTACCATTGCGAAACTGCGTCCGTGCTGTATGGAATTTCGGCTGGAGGCGGGGTTCGGCTTTCTAAGGAAGGTTTTCCCGAGACGGTGGTGTGGAATCCGGGGCCTGTGCTTGCGGACGCTCTGGCGGATTTGGGGAGTATGGAAGCGAGGCGGATGGTGTGCATGGAGGCGGTGTGCGGTTCTCCGAAAACGGTAGCGCCCGGGGAAACGGTTGTTCAGAAGATGATGCTTTCGCCGGTTTTCTGAAGCTTTTGCTCAAGGGGTCTGAACGCACGGTTTTACAGAGTTGCTGCTTGCCAGATACCGTTTTCGGCTGTTTCGTGGGGGCGGAACCGGTCTTTGTAGTCCATGGTAGGGCTGCCCGGAACCCAAAATCCGAGGTAGTACCACCGTTTGCCCAAGCTGCGCAAAAAGTTCGATTCTGCGAATACGGACCAGGTTCCGAGGCTCCGGGAAGAAAAATCGGGATGAAATGCAAAATAGACGCTTGAAAGTCCGTTCGGGAGTATGTCGAGGTAGCTGACTGCGGCCAGGGCGCCGCCGGGTGTGCGGTAGCGAATCAGGGCGTTCGGCACAGGGCTGCGGATGTAGGCGGAAAAATAGTCTGTTTCGGTAAGCTGATTTGATTCGTCCGGATGGCGCGATGCCTGGTAGGCGGTGAAAAGTTCGTAGTCTTCGCGCTCGAAGGATGCTGGTGCAAAGGTGAGCGAGATGTCTTCGTTTTTTTTGATACTCCGGCGCTGGCTTTTTGTTGGCACAAGTGTTTCTGCGTCAATTCTGAGCGGGATGCATGCGCGGCAGCCGGGGCAGCGGTTTCGGTAGAAGACGATGCTGGAACGCCTCCAGCCGGTTTCTAGCGCCTGTTCGTAGTCCCGGGGGTCGCACCGGGAGGCGGAGAAAAGTTCGAGTATCTGGGGCCCGGGTTTTCCGTAGGGACACTGAGATGGCCTGGTTAACGACCGTATGGACTGGTTTGCAAATAGTCCCGCAGGTTCTGTGCTGTCCGTTGTGCTCATTGTGATTTGCTCATCGTGATTTGCTCGTCGTGTTCTGCCTGCCATCCCCCGATTTTTAGTACTGGGCGAATTCGTTGATACTGATGAATCCTTCCGGTCCGTATTCCCCGGCTATCCACACATTCGGTTCGTTTCTTTCGCGGTCGTAGATGGGTTCTGCTGGCCAGTCTGTGTCGTCAGCCGGGATGTCCAGCACGCCTGCAAGTCCTGCCGCATCGTACACTCTGAGCCGGGCGGCGGAAGAGAACAGGGAAGATTCGCCCGAGTAGTTGTGTACGCCCACCTTGTATGTTTTTCCCTCTGCAGGAGTGAGGATGACCGATTCGATGCGGTTTCCGTTTGTTGCCGGGATGTCGTCTCCGTCCGGAGAGATCAGGTGCAAGTCGAGATCTGCAAGAGGTGTTTCCCACGTGAGGACAAAGCTGACTTCTGTTCTTCCGAGCAGGGGATGAGCGAGCGCGCCGTCGAAGGGGAGCGACGACTGCCGTTTGCTTTCCGCTTCGACAGGGAACGGCGGGATTGCGTAGCCTTCAAGGTCAAAAGAGATGATGCGGTCGCCTTCCTGAACCGTAAGGGCAAAGTATCCGTCCGAGCCGGAAAGGGTTTCGGCGGAGGCGGTGTCGTCGGTTATCCGGACGTCTGCAAGACCTTTTCCGCTTGTCGCGTCGAGTACGAAGCCGGTTACAAGGCCGAATCCTTCGGTTGTCTGTGCGACGGGTTTCTCGGGTACGGCGGAGTCGGCGGAGTCGGCGGATGCGGTTGGCGCGGCAGGTGCGACCGGTTCTGACTCGGCGGATTCTACTGCGGCGGGTGACGGTGATGCGGCGGGGGTGGTAGATGCGGTTGGTGCGTCAGGCGCGGGCGGCACAGCGTTTGCGGGCGGCGCCTTGACTGTAGGTGAGGCAGGTGGTATGCCCGGGGAGGCGAGTATCCACAAATCCTTGCCTGCTTTTCCGGCAAATAGTGTTGTTTTTCTCAGAGATTCAATTTTTTTGAGTGCGGCTTCCTTGGTTACAAAGGTTTCGCCGAGTAGTACGCGGGTGAACACTTTCCCCTGCACGCGAGCAAGTTCCGAAACAGCCTTGTTTCCGGTTTGTGCGGTTTTCTCGATGAGGGTTATGGCGTTTTCTGGTTTGATGAAGGACCCGAGGCATATCCGGTATTCCTGTGCGGAAATCGCCGCAGTTGCGAGTAGTGTCAAGGCAAGCGCTGTGGCTCTGGTGCGGTGTCTGAAGAGTTTCATACTTTTTCTTCCTTATTAAACGGGAATAAAACAGTATAGGTTCTCTTTTTGCGCCTTGTCAAATTATGCAGCGGGTTAGCTGCTAGTCCGGCTTGGCGCACCGGTACGGTTGCGCCGATAAGCTTGCGCGCGCTGGGCGGTGCCGGCAGGATTGGGCCTGAAAGCTTGTATGCATGGGATGGTTCAGGCAGGAATCCGCCGGTACGGTTGCTCCCGGGGCAAAAAAACCGGAACGGCGGGATGCCGTTCCGGGATGATTCAAACGTGTAAGCCGCTGTCTGCTCAGTCGGCCTGTTCCTCTTCGTTTCCGGCTAGATAGTCGTTGATGCTTTTTGCTGCCTTGCGGCCTTCACCCATCGCAAGGATAACGGTAGCCGCTCCGAGGACGATGTCCCCGCCTGCCCAGACGCGCTTGAGGCTGGTCCGCTGCTTTGCGTCTACGACGATGTTTCCCCTCTTGGTTGTTTCCAGTCCGTCCGTGGTTTGCGCCATCAGGGGGTTGGATTCGTTGCCGAGTGCGACGATCATTGCGTCAACGGGAATTTCATGCTCTGTGCCCGGCTTCGCAACCGGACTCCGCCTTCCGGATGCGTCCGGCTCGCCGAGTTCGTATTCAAGCACCTCCACGGCGCGCACCTTTCCGGTTTCGTCGCCGAGGATTTTCGTGGGGTTCTTGAGGAAGAGGAATTCGACGCCTTCCTCTTCGGCGTGGTTCACTTCTTCGACGCGCGCGGGCATCTCGTCGCGGGTGCGGCGGTAGATGCAGTACACCTTTTCGGCGCCGAGGCGGAAGGCCATGCGGCACGCATCCATGGCGACGTTTCCGCCGCCGACAACAGCGACGGTTTTTGCCTGGTAAAGCGGGGTTGCCGCGCGCGAGGTGTCGTAGGCTTTCATGAGGTTTGCGCGGGTGAGGTACTCGTTCGCGCTGAACACGCCGATGAGGTTCTCTCCGGGGATGTCCATGAATTTCGGTAGTCCCGCGCCGGTGCCGATAAAGGCTGCATCGTACTTTTCCCGGTCCAGGAGGTCGTAGATGGTCTCGGTCCGGCCGACGAGGAAGTTGGTACGGAACACGACGCCCATCGCCTTGAGCACATCGACTTCTTTCTGGACTATCGCCTTGGGCAGGCGGAATTCGGGGATACCGTACACCATGACGCCGCCGGTTTTATGGAAGGCTTCGAATACGGTAACTTCGTGTCCAGCGCGGCGCACGTCGGCGGCAACGGTGAGTCCTGCCGGACCAGAGCCGATGACCGCGACTTTTTTTCCGGTCGGAGAAGCGACTGCCGGCGGAATAATCCGGTTGTTGTCGCGTTCCCAGTCGGCGACGAAGCGTTCGAGGCGGCCGATGGCGACGGAAAGGTCCACGCTCTTGAGCGACTTGCCCAGGGTGCAGGCGCTCTGGCACTGCCGTTCCTGCGGGCATACGCGGCCGCAGATGGCAGGGAGGAGGTTGGCTGTTTTAATGGTCGCGACCGCTTTCGCGTAATCGCCGTTCTGGATGCAGGCGATGAACTCGGGGATGGGCACGCCGACCGGACAGGCCGACACGCAGGGCCGATTCTTGCATCCGAGGCAACGCGCCGCTTCGACACGGGCCTGTTCGTCGGTGTAGCCCAGGGCTACTTCGCTCATTTCCCGGGCACGCTTCGCCGGGTCTCCGGTCGCCATTTCCTGCGGCGGAATCGCCATCCGGTCCTTGGGTGACAGTTGTGCGTCTTTAATCGAGTTCCATATCTGTACGGCTTCTGCGCCGAGCTGTTCCTTTGTCTTGTGGCTCATTTCGCCCCTCCCGAAAGTTCCGCCTTCGCGTCGGGATCGCCGACTTTGTCGGCTTCCATTTCCATGTGGCATTTGTGGTGGTCTTCTTCTTCGCGCCCCTTATAGGCTTTCATGCGCATCATCATGTTGTCGAAATCCACCTGGTGCCCGTCAAACTCAGGTCCGTCGACACAGACGAATTTGGTCTTGCCTCCGACGGTGACGCGGCAGCCGCCGCACATACCCGTTCCGTCGATCATGATGGTGTTGAGCGATACGACCGTATGCACGTTGTACGGCTTGGTCGTTGCCGCACAGAATTTCATCATGATCGGCGGTCCGATAGCGACAACTTCGGCGGGGGGTGCCGCGCTTTCGCACAGCTCCTTGAGCGGTTCGGTGACGAGTCCTTTTCTTCCATAGGAACCGTCGTCGGTAACGATGATAAGCTCGTCGCTCGCTGCCCGCATTTCGTCCTCGAATATCACGAGTTCCTTATTGCGCGCGCCGATGATGGTGATGACCTTGTTGCCCGCGGCCTTGTATGCCTTGACGATGGGATACAGGGGCGCGACGCCGATACCGCCTCCGACGCAGACGACAGTGCCGAGTTTGGAAATATGAGTCGGCTTTCCGAGTGGGCCGAGAATCGCTTCGATTTTATCGCCGGGGTTTTTCAGCGCGAGCTTGTGCGTCGTGGCTCCGACGGTCTGGAATACGAGGGCAATCCAGCCTTCCTGCGCGTCGGCATCGGCGATGGTGAGCGGAATCCGCTCGCCGAAATCAGTATCGATCTGTACCAGCACGAACTGGCCTGCTTTTCTGTTTCGCGCAATCTCGGGTGCGGTCACCCTCAGGTAAAAAACCTCCGCCGAGAACTGCTTTTTTTCGAGAATCGTATGCATAGTGCATCCCCTTTGACCATGACATTAAACGCTATTGTGTAAGATTGCAAGGTAATAATACCTGTTACTGCATATTTATGCAATGCCGCTGTATATTGAGCCGATTTTCAAAAGCCGATTTCAGCGGAATTACGGGCAAAACTGCCGGGGAATGCAATAACTGTCGTATGGTGATTGCAATTACATGCGCCGATCGCGGGCTGGAAATTCGAGTGCCACCGGATCCGGTCTACGATAAAGCTGTGCATCGGGTTCCCGGCTGCGTTCGGGATATCGAGGGCGGATGCTGGCTAGTGCCCGATCAGCCCTTGCATCGGCTTTTGCTGCTCCGTGCCATGTACGAACTGAAAACATGCAATGTTCCCGAATCGAATGTCGAAGAAGACGATGCTCCCGCTCCCGGAAAGCTTCGGGCGCCTTCCATGCGTCGGGATGCTCATTCTGAAAAAAAATCTTCTGGTTCAGGAAGTGCTGCTATGCGTGTGGTGCAATCTGCTGCTCCGGTTTCTGCCGTTCGTACTGCCCGATCGCCCCGGCCGCTCCGGGTACGGTTTGCGGAAGCTCTTGGTGCCAAGCATTACAGCGATCGAACCTGCGAGGCGTATCTGCGCTGGTTTGACCGTTTTGCGTTGTATCACAAGGGGCGTTCGCCGGCTACGATGACCGGGAAGGATATTAATGCGTTTGTGACCGATCTTGCCGTCAGGGGGGACGTGAGTTCTTCGACCCAGAATCAGGCACTCGCAGCGATTATTTTTCTGTATCGCACGGTGCTCGGTATTGATATCGATGATATCGGTGAGGTGATTCGTGCGAAAAAACCCGGTCTACTGCCGGTGGTGCTCAGCCGCGACGAGGTTCGCACGATAATTTCCCTGCTTCGAGACGACCGCCGGCTGATCGCTCATGTGTTGTACGGTACCGGTTTGCGGATTACGGAATGCCTGTCCCTTCGGGTACAGGATATTGATTTTGAACGGAACGAGATTCTGGTTCGAAACGGGAAGGGCGCCAAGGATCGAGTGACGATGCTTCCCCGAACGCTGGTAGACCCTCTGAAATCTCATCTCCAACATGTTCGTTCAATCCACGAGGCGGACCTGAAGGCCGGCTGGGGGAAGGTTCCGATTCCGGGTGCGCTTGTCCGCAAATACCCGAATGCCTCGACGGACTGGTGTTGGCAATGGGTGTTTCCGCAGGAGCGCCGCTGGAAGGATCCGGTAACCGGCGACGAGGGCCGCTACCACATGGACGAGTCCGTGATCCAGCGCGCCGTTCATGAGGCGGTTCTCCGTGCAGGGCTCACCAAGCGTGTTTCCTGCCATACGTTCCGCCATTCCTTCGCAACTCATCTACTGGAATCGGGTTACGATATCCGTACGGTCCAAGAGCTGCTCGGCCACTCCGATGTAAAAACGACTATGATCTACACGCATGTCCTGAATCGCGGCCCTTCCGGCGTAAAAAGCCCCCTTGACGTTCTGTGAACGGCTGGTTCTGCCGTAACAAGCCCTCTTGACGTTCTGTGAGCGCTTGTTTGCTGTTGTGCGGGAGCTGGCTGTTTGCTGTTGTTGTATAGCGTAAACTAACAGTACCCGGAAAGAGAAAGCCGGAATGGACCAAAAAAGCGTCAAAAATACCCATAAAAAGCGTGGGTGTTTCTAAGGCATAATCCCCCTTTTATACTTCTAAGTGCAAAGGGGGGAAAGGAGATGCTTACCTTGAACCAGACTGACGAAATCAAGGCACTTCAGCGCCAAGGGTATGGGCCAGTTGAGATCGCAGAACGGCTTGGCATCAATGGAAAAACTGCATCCAGATATCTTAGATGCGACAATTTTGACCATGAGATATTAGAGAAGGTCGTACCAATCTCAAAGCTCGACATTTGGAACCCGGAGATACATTCCTGGCTTGAGGAAGATCGGAGAAACCGTTACAAGCAACGACATACCGCAAAACGGGTATACGACCGGCTCAAGGAATTGCATGTGGATTTTTGCTGGAATCGACGACAATCTTCGGCCGGGGCAGACTGGTGAATATCGGTTGGATGAAGTTCTTGGGTGTGGTCTTTATGATTATCTTGTTTTGATTTTTCCAATAGCCGAAATCACAGGTAATCGAGCCGATTTAAAAAAATCGGTTACTTTTGAAATCGGCTTTTGGAGAAAAATCACAAGTCTTTGTATTATAAAGACTTGTGATTTTTCTCTCTGTACATCTAAGGTTGGTCTTTCAAAACTTTCCGAGTTTTGAAAGATCCTCAATCGATGTTTGATTTCGGTTCCTTTAAGTTTTTTTTTGATGTTTTTTCTGGAAGAGCGATATATACTGTTCAGGATAATATTCTTTGATGCAGCAGTTTATGATGACAAAATAGTGTCTTTATTCTTCCCTATTACAGACCGGTCATCGATTTTCTGCATGCTCTGTCCGTTTTCCGACAAGGTATGCTGGCCATACCGGACGAGTACACGTTGTTCCGGCACGGTGCTGTCTTTTGTATGAAATCTGTCTCTTGTTCTGATGCTGGCGGCTCTGTTGTGTACACTGAACTGTTTGTGATCACAGGAGAATTTCCAATGTGAAGGAAAGAGAGATAGCTTAGTTGCTGGATGGCTGGATGGCTGGATGGCTGGATGGCTGGATGGCACGAGGAGATTATGCTGAACAGCAGAAAAACTTCGGACGTTCTGTTTATTCGGCAGTGTGATGCACTAAGTAATTACATGGAACAGTCCAAAGAATGTTAGGGCGACCCTTCGGGCGGCGAGGAAAAAGAAAAAGGAAATTTTCTTTTTCATTGTTAATTTTTCCCAAAATATTACAGATAAACAGATCAATTGTGTTTCTCATAATGATAAACTC
>Ga0116148_1000599_pt1 | contig 44105 bp, 33 predicted proteins | sample AD_UKC055_MetaG_FD_89786 | JGI IMG/M metagenome (GOLD analysis project Ga0116148, IMG submission 89786) | Active sludge microbial communities of municipal wastewater-treating anaerobic digesters from USA - AD_UKC055_MetaG | ecosystem: Engineered > Bioreactor > Anaerobic > Digestate | place: USA...
CCGAGATAGGCTATGTGGGCCGGGATGTGGATTCGATTATCCGGGACCTGGTGGAGATGGCGGTAACACGGGAACGGACCCGAAGAACCGAGCAGTCCAGGGTGGGGGCCGAACAGGCCACTGAGGAACGTCTGTTGGACCTGCTTATGCCGGGGGGAACGCGGACCGTGATGGAAGAGGAAGCAGCCGACCTCACCGACATCGGGAAACAGAGACTGCAAGCCAGTCGGGAACGCCTGCGGGAAATGCTCCGGGCAGGGAAACTCGACGATCGAATGGTGGATTTTGAGGTAACCGAGAAAGCAGGGAATGTGCTGGTCGGATTCCCCTCCGGCGCGGGACTGGAGGAGTTGGGGATCGACCTGAAAGAGATGATGGACAAGATGCTGCCGACTCGCAGACGGCGTCAGGCCATGAAGGTTTCAGAGGCTCAATCCATTATTCTGGAAGAGGAAGCAGGGAAACTGATCGACATGGAAGCGGCGGTCAAAGAGGCGATTCACAAGGTGGAACAGACCGGCATTGTGTTCCTGGATGAGATCGACAAGATCGTGGGCAGAGAGGGCGGATCGGGGCCGGATGTTTCCCGGTCGGGGGTTCAGCGGGATATTCTTCCGTTGGTTGAGGGGACGACGGTTTTCACAAAATACGGGATGGTTCAAACCGATCACGTCCTGTTCATCGCAGCCGGGGCATTCCACGGCAGCAGCCCGGCGGACCTGATTCCCGAGCTGCAGGGAAGATTTCCTATTCGGGTGGAACTGGACCCGCTCGAAAAAGAAGACTTCGAACGGATCCTGCGCGAACCGGAAAACTCCCTGATCCGGCAGTACATTGCGCTTGTGGAAACGGATGGCGTAATGCTGGAGTTTACGGACGATGCCTTGACCACCATGGCCGAAATGGCTTTTGAAATCAATGAGGAAACCGAGAACATCGGCGCACGACGGTTGCACACCATTATGGAAAAGGTTCTTGAGGATGTTCTATTCGAGGCCCCCGACATTGAGACCCATCATGTCGTGGTCGATTCGGATTACGTAAAAAGGAAACTGGAAGACATTGTGGGCGATACGGACCTGTCGAAGTATATTCTCTGATGAATGCCGAGCGCAGAAATCCTCAGGCCCGTCCGGTCTCATGCGTATTTCCGCTTCGGCTTATCAAACAGGGTCGCCCGGGGTGGAATCCTGAACATCTGGGAAGTTCATAATCAACGCTTTTCCACTTCCTCGTTTCCCCACTGTACCCAGCCATTGCGCGGATGCCTGGCAAACAGTTCCAGGTACGGACCGGGGGAACACGCCTCAATGATGTCGTACAGTTCATCCGGCTTGCGGGAATGCTCCCGCTTCCGCGCTGTAAGGATGTTCGTCTGTGTTCTTCCGGCCGTGAGCGTGCGCATACTGCCCCGAATGCCGAAGAGGACCAACTCCGTTACATTGCGAAAGTAGAACCCTACACCCCGACCGTCCGGCCCGCCATCTTTGCGCACTTTGTACCAGACCAGGTTCGTCTTATACGTGAATCCCCACCGTTTCATTACCTCAAGCCCTTCCGAGATAAGGGCATTGGGGACCCAAAGGTACAGGTGAGCGCGTGCTGCCACGATACGATTGACGGGCAGTTCATATATTTCTTCCATTGTCATGGTGGGATAGCGCAGAAGCCGCCGATGTTCCGGGGCCATCTTTCCGGTGCGGTTGTCGAATCGCCAGGGGGGATCAGCAAGAATGGTTGAGAATGGCCCCTTGATCCGGCTGGTCAGATCTTCAGCGGCGGAAATTAGGGGCATGTTCCGTATCTCTGCTGTCGATTCCAAGGACAAGAGAAGGGCAGAAGGAATGACTCAGTAATCCGCCGTTTCCATTCGGGTGAGCAGTTCGTTCAGCTCTCCCATGATCTCGCCCATGCGGTCATGATCCTTGGACTCTTTGGCCGTTTTCAGTTCATCCACCACGCGTCGCGCGCTTTCCGATAGAGCATCATCGTACTCACCGAACATTCGCTCGGCGCGGTAAATCAGGCTTTCGGCTTCATTCACCAGGTTGTCTCTCTGGCGCATTTTCGTGATTTCCGCGACCCGCTTTCGGGCCTCGTCGGTCAACCGTTTCACCTCTTCCGGAGAAAGTCGGTTATCGGTGGAGAGGATGGTGACGCTGACTTCCTTGTTGGTCGTCAGATCTTTAGCGGTTGCTTCAAGAATCCGATCCTGATTGAGTCGGAATGTCACCTCAATCCGGGGCACACCACGCGGAGCAGGTGGAATCCCATCAATGCGAAGCATGTCCAGGAACGTGTTGGCCGAAGCGACCGGCTCTTCCCCTTCATAAACCGGGAATGAAATGGCGGTCTGGAAATCGCGTGTTGTCGTGAAAAGATCACGGGCCTCGGTCGGATAAGTTGAGTTTCGTTCGATCAGAACGCCGTACCGGTCATCCGCTAATCCCACCCCTAATGAGAACGGGGTAAGGTGGACAATCACCGGCCCGTCCGTCTGCACGGCATCCGCTGCGGTCAATTCCAACTCCTCGTCCAGCGGAGCCAGAATGGACGCCTGGATGGCCGCCCCCAGGGCGACACATTCATCCGGGCTGACATCCTTGCGTGGTTCTTTATTGATGAGGGAACGAACCAGTTGCTGGACATAGGGAATTCGAGTGGTTCCGCCCACGAGCAGCACGTTGCTGACATCTTCAGGCTGCAACCCCGCATCGGTAATGGCGTCCCGCGAAGGACCAATGGTGCTTTCCAGCAAATCTCTTGTCAGCGCTTCGAACTTGGCGCGTGTGAGTTCAGTGTCCACCGTGATCGGCCCTTTGGGCGTCATGGCAACGGCCTCGACAAGAATGTGGGTCTTAGTAATACTGGACAGCTCAATTTTTGCTTCCTGAGCGGCATCGCGAAGACGGAACATCGCTTTGGCGTCTTTGGAAAGATCGACTCCATATTGACGTTTGATTTCGCCGAGGAGAAACTCCACAATTCGTTCGTCCAGATCGTCGCCACCCAGCTTGTTGTTGCCTTTAATGGACAAGACCTGAAAAACCCCGCCGACCATCTCGATGATGGACACGTCAAACGTGCCACCGCCGAAATCGTACACCATCAGGATTTGGTCGCTTTCCTTGTCCAAGCCATAGGAGATTGCCGCAGCGGTCGGCTCGTCGATAATCCGCCGGACCCGGAACCCGGCAATCATCCCAGCATCACGGGTGGCCTGACGTTGAGCATCGGTGAAATAGGCGGGGACGGTGATCACAGCCTGCTCGATGGATTGTCCCAGGTAGTTCTCTGCATCCGTCTTCAGTTTCTGAAGAATAATGGAAGAAATCTCCTGCGGCGTTCGTTGAATCCCATCGATATTCACACGATACTTCGTTCCCATCCGTCTCTTGATGGAGAACACCGTGCGATCCGGGTTCAAGGCCGCTGCCCGTCGGGCCTTTTTCCCAACAAGGATGTCTCCGTCCTCGGTAAAGTGGACAACAGAAGGTGTCAGCCGATCCCCCAGATCGTTGGGGATGATGGTGGGCTTGCCATTGTCCATATACGCCATGACAGAATTTGTCGTACCAAGATCGATTCCCAGGATAATTCCCATACGCTACTCCTAAAGCGCATAGCCTATTGCGTCCCATCTATAATTTATCATAAGGAAGGCATTTCCTCACGCCCAATATGGCGGGCAGGGAAATGCTCCGGGACTGACTGATTGACAGACCTTAATCACGTGGAGACCGAGCAACAATGACTTTCGAATCACGGAGGATGCGGCCCTTATATTGATATCCTTTTTCCACTTCCTCCACAATGGTGTTGTCTTCCACGGAAGGGTCCTCCCTGACATCCACGACCTCATGACGAGTAAGATCCAGCTTCTGTCCGACAGATTTTATCGCGGACAGCCCCTCCCGTTCCAGAGCTAACAGCAAGTGTCGATGAACCGCCTTGATGGCCTTGAACCAATTGGCAAGAACTTCGTCCTCCTCAAGATTGAGGCTGGAGGAATACTTCAAAATATTATCAAAAGCGTCAAGGATCGGGATCATCCGGCGCATCAGGTCTTCTTTGGAGTCTTTCCTGCGCTCGACCCGTTTGGGCACTTCGCCCCGCTCCAGCGCTTCAAGGCACGCGGAGAGGACATCCCGTTTGCGGTCGCTCCGAACCTCCAGGGGCATCTCCTCGATCGGGAAGATTTCCTTAAGGTCGGAACGGTCAGACTTGCCGAGTTTCCAACCGGGCATTGAGTTTTCCTTGCTCTATAGGTGTTCGACGATGCGAGTTTTTCGGCTCGATCAACGCAGATTTCCGAGACGTTTCGCCTCTCGGACCCCCTGCTTTGCAGCCTTGTTCCTGGGGTCGAGCTCCAGGATTTTCTCGTATTCCTTCAACGCAGCGGCGAATTTTCGCATCTCGAAATAGGTTTCCGCAATCAGCAGGCGTACTTCCAGATTTGTCGGGTCGAAACGAAGCGCGTTTTTGAAGTGCGCCAGGGCCTGCTGGTGGATATTTTGGCTGCGAAGACGTTTTCCAATTGTGATATTTCCCCGGATGATATGGTCCTTCACCTGGTCCTTGCCGCCGCTGATTTTCAGAGCGCGGTTCCACATGTGAAAGGCCTCGTTAATCCGGTTTGTATTGAGATAGGCCCATCCGAGCTGGCACAGGAAATCGACATCGTCGCGGTACTCATCGAAGCAGGATTCAAAAGCGCGGACCGCCTGGGCCCAATTGCCCCGCTGCATACAGGCGTATCCCAAGTCTTTGCCGGATGCGCCCACCAAATCCTCAGAAACGTTCGTGGTTCCGCCCAGAAACCGCCCGCCGCTCTGTTTGTGTGCCGCCAGAATAAGCGCCTTGTAATATTCATCGTCAGGATGTTGACGGAGAACTCCGTGCCAAGACTCCAGGGCCTTCTTCCACCATTTATCCTGATTTTCCTCATCTCCTATTTTGCCGTAGGCGATTGCCAGGTTCTGAAACAGTTCCCCGTCGTGCATTTCCTCGGCCAGCGGCAGCCAAATCTTGATGGCTTCCTCCCAGTGTCCGGCCACGGCAAGGTCGTAGCCTCGTTTCCAGCGCATCGCCCGCCAGTTATGAATGGTTTCCGTATCGTTGGGCCGATAGCGCAGAATTGTCTTGAAGTCTTCTTCCGCCTCTTCCCACCGTCCATGCTCCGCCAGATAAAGTGAACGCCCCCGCAGGATAGTAATGGCCTTTGCACGTTCCTGGTCAGAGAGTTGATCGAGGTTCCGGTTCCCCAAAATGGCTGAAAGTTGCTGATTTAATTTGAAATGGGACAACGGCTGTTCCGGGTAATCCGGATAATCGGAATACCGGAGACGCGGGGAAGGCGCAAGAATGGAGATATCCTCACGTGCTCTGGAAGCGGGATCCCTCAGAATATCGTAGGCAGTACGAACTTCAATGAATTCATCGGGATGATATTCCGGCGAATACTTCTTAACTAAAGCGAAATAAGCCGCTTTGATCTCTTCCTCCGTGGCCCGACGGTCCACGCCCAGGACTTTGTATGGGTTTCGAGTAAGTGTGATGTCTGTGCTGGTTTCGGTCTCGGCCATACTTCCGCCTGATGACAAACAAAAAGAGTCCCTGCCCTCTTGACAGGTGAAAACGTGCAATCTTAGCGTAAGGAACCGACTATTTCAACAGACTTCCCTACTGTAGAATATAATGCAGGTCAATTTGAGCCGATCCGGGAGTGTCCCATGCTTGAACTTTCTCCCCAGAAATGCACGGAATTGCTCTATTCCCATCCGGTTTTGCTGCTGTCCTCGCGTGTCGGCTTGAAAGCCAATGTCATGCCGGTTTGCTGGTATGTGCCGCTCAGTTCCATGCCGGCGCTGATCGGGGTTTCGTTGACCCCCAGTTCGTACACATGCCACCTGGTGCAGGAATCCGGGGAGTTTGTTCTCGGGGTGCCGGACGAGACCATGCTGAAAGAGATTCATTTCTGCGGGGTTCACTGTGGGATGGATGTGGATAAGATTCGCCATTTGAAGTTGGTGACTCACCGTGCCCGCGATGTCAGCGCACTTCTGATTTCGGATTGCCTCGGTCAGATCGAATGCCGGGTTCGACAGGTGCAATCCACCGGCGACCGGAAGTTTTTCATCTCCGAGGTGATGACAGTGACGGTTCAGCCGTTTGCCTGGAATAACGGCTGGACCGACGAGATTCGACTGGTGCATTATCTGGGCGGGTTGGACTATCGGATTGGAAACGAGGTTGTGCGAGTTGAGGGAGTGCATCCGGGATATGTCCCGCTGGAGCGTTAGGAACGATTCACGAACTGCCTGTGCGGGGCGGCCAAATCCCCATACCTTTTTCACCAAAGACCTGAGCTTCATAAGTGTAAATCTCCGTCTCCGGGTTTTTCCAGGCATTTCTGGACAAACCGGCTTTTTGGCAGGTCTGTTCCAGAAAGGTCTGACGGTCCCAGCCCTGGCCTGCGCCGACCTGCGGCAACAAGGTTCCATGCCGTTGACCTCCGAAAGGCGATTTCCCCACGATATACAAACCATGGCGGCCTACCTGGATCTCCTCGATATTTTGGACGCGGTGCATCGGTGTCAAGACGGATATCTCGATGTCCAGTTCCGGGATTTCATCAGACGATACCGGCAGAAAACGGCTGTCATTAAGCGCCGCCTCTCGTGCCATGACGGCAACCAATTCCAGAAGCGGGATGTCATCGGGTTCAAACCTTCCCAGGCAACCCCGAAGTTCTTCCTGACGGTGAAGTGTAACAAAAACACCGCATTTTCTGGCCAGATTTCCGAGAGGCTCCGCGAATTCACAGATCGTGCTGCTTACGGCTACCCGGACCGCATCTCGGGCAACTCTCAGCAACTGCCGCCGCTCCGACTCGGTCAAGAACGAACTTTTCTCCGACATTGCTTTTCTTCCCCCTTTCAAGAGAGATCATTCTGCCGGCGTTGAATCTTGCTTCCGCCGTGAGCGATATACGGCCAAAGAACCGTAGCCCACTACCTCATCTCTGGAACCGTAGGTGGAATCCCCGGAATTGCGGTAGGCCAGGATTTCGGCGCGATCCGCCCCCAGGTTCCCGGCAGCACGCAAAGCCACCAGGACCGCGCCGGCGCCACAAAGAACACAGCGCAAACCCCGTACCGGTTCACGCGCCAATTCCGCCAGACGCTGTCGAATATGCTCTTCATCCAGAGTGACAAGCGCATGGAGAGCCTGTCGATCAATTCGAACCGCATCTTCGTACGGCGGGTAGTGAGTCATGTCCGAGGATGCAATCAGGACGGCCTTCTTTTCAGGGTGATTCTGCAGAACGGACGCAATCCCATCCCCGATCCGTTTGCCCAATTCCGGGTCTTGCCCGCCGATCAGGATTTCGACGAAACGCGCGCCCGGGAGAGCAGTTTGAATAAATGGAATTTGCATTTCGGCGGAGTTCTCCGGGCGGCCGAAAGTCCCTGTATGAGCAGCCTGGATGTACGGCAAATCGGGAACGGCCTGCCGCAACTCCGTTACCAGATCGCGGTCGATATCAATTCGCCCCAGGGGTGTTTCGCAGGCTTCCATGTCCAGGATCGAGGCTTCCGCCGTACCACTATGGCAGACTGCGAGAATAATCGCCGTGTCGATTCCTCTGCCCTGCAAGGCACGATACGAATATCCCGCTACTGGCCCGGAAAAGGTATAACCTGCATGAGGCACTAGAACCGCAAGAATCTCATCGGAGGTCTCGGGCGCCTTTGCTTGATAAAGATAGGACCGTATTTCGGTTTGCAAAGCCCGTGGATTACCGGGATACCATTGACCCGCAAGAGCGGCCTGTTTGATGGACGGCATGTGTTGTCATCTCCCTTCGGGGGCGAGACACCCCCGCAAAATGTCCAAGCTCCTTTCGGGGGCTAGAGGCCCCCGCTCCTGTATTACGATCCGTCATTCCGGCGAAAGCCGCAATCCGGGGTATGACGAGCAAAGCGCCATATTGAGCGATCTGCCGTTGTGTATGATACCAGCTGGAAGACCGAAAGAAAGAAGGAGACAACCCGGCGTGCCGTATTCCGTCCGTCTCATCAACAGGGATTATTCATGGTTGCGGGACCTCCCCTGGGAGAACGATCCGGCGGCATGGACATCGGCAGGGGCACAGGTTATCAAGAAGTCCAAATCCCGGTTTGTCTTTTTCTGGGAAGGAGAATCGCCGGTTTTTATTAAGCGTTATTTGTCGCGTCGTTGGACAACGCAGTGGTTGTCCTGGCTGGTAGGGGTCAAATCGGCACGCGAGGCAAGAATCCTTCTAAAACTGCGCGGGTGTGGCATCCCGACGCCGGAACCCTATGGGGTGGTCGCGCCGTGGTTCCCGCTGGGGCCGGTTTCGAATTACCTGATTCTGGAGCCGTTGCGGGGCCGGAACCTTCATACGGTCATCCGGGAGTCACCGGAGAAGATGGAACCGGTCGCGCAGAAACTCGGTTCTCTTCTTGCGCAAATGCACGCGGTTGGATTTTTCCACCACGATGCGAACCTGCACAATTTTCTCCTGGATGAATCCGAAGACACACTGTACGCAATTGATGTGGATGGCGGCTGGTTTCCGCTCCCTCTGCTGATGTATCACCGCCGGAAGAACGTGTATCAAATCTTGCGGTCGGGCCGGGGATGTTGCACAAACAACGAATGGGAAGCGCGTTTTTGTCGGGCCTATGCGGAATCGGCTGGAGTCCCTCCGGAGGCCATTGCGGCGCTGTAGAACTGCTCGAAGAGATCGGCGATCCGTTCGGGTGTATGTTGCCGTTCCGCCCGCAGCCGTCCGTGCCGCCCCATTTCCCGCAATCGCTCGGGAAATGCAATCAGGTCAAGAATATCCCGCGCCAGTGCGTCTGGTCGTTCATCACGACAGATCACACCGTTTACTCCATCCTCAATCAGGTCTACCAGAGCGCCGATCGGCGAAACCAGGCTGGGTATTCCGACAGCCATTGCCTCCAATACGGTTCGGCAGGCGCCGTCGGAACCGGGACGCAGATAAATCAACAGGTCCATCGCCGCAACATGCTGGGGGAAATCATCCGTATGATATCCGCCGAAAATGACGGAATCGGTCAGGCCCCGCTCGATCACCAGGCGACGAATTTGCTCCTCATTTTCACCGCGTCCGATCAGAAGGAGACGCGCATCCGGACGGGTTCGAACCACATGCGCCCAAGCTTCTACAACCAGATCATGGCGACGGTACGGTTGAAACCGGGAAATCATCCCGGCCACGGGAGCCTCTGTGGGAATGTTGAATCGGCGGCGCACGGATTCACTGTCCAATCCGGGATGAAACCGTTCGATATCCACAAGACCTGGGAGAACCCAGCAGGCTTCTTGTCCGATCATCCGCTCATGGATCATTTGGTCGCGTGTCGCCGAGGAGACGCAGAGGACCCCTTTGACACGCCTGTAAATGTAATCGGAGAGCGGATCTCTCGGCGGCGGCTGATCTTTAAAGATACTCGCCACAAGAGCCGCGCCTGCCGGGCGGGAGGCACAGGCGAACGCGGCAAGCGCCAGATCGTGGGGAAAATGGGCGTGGATGATATCCCACTCGCCGCTGCGTACGAATTTGCGTAACGTACGAATATCGGAGAGGTTATCGAACAGGTTCAAATGCCGATTCAGGCGAATCTGCGGCACAAGAAGCAATCCCTGCTTCTCAGCCAGAGCGCCTAATCCTCGTTGCCCCTGCTTTTCGCGACTGGTGAAAACCGGGCCTCGACTGGACAAACGAAACCGTGGCGGTCCCACGGGAGAGGCGAATCCGATCTGATGTCCCCGCTTTGCCAATAGCGAACAAACGGTCAGCACCATTCCGGCGGGACCGGTGTAACGGTCGTTCCCATATAGGTGCAGAATCCTGAGCGGGCGTGAGGGGATGGCAATTCTGGGAGGCGAGACATACGGTTTCTCTTCCGGGAACAGACGTTGATCGGTCTCAACCAGACGGGGAAAATCCGATTCCGTCCTCAGGCGTTCCAGCATCCCCAGGAACAGCACAAGAGCAGGAGTCACATTTCGCGTGAACAGCAGCGTGTCAAAGCAACAGAAAACCGTAAATCCTACGGCAGCCCCGAAAAAGTAAGCGTGTTCTCCATATCGGCCCCACGTGCCGGAGGGCGAGCGCGGCGGAACAAATCGCACAAAGCGAACAGCCAGCCAAATCAGGGCCAGAAGTCCGGGAGGACCGTAAATCAGCCAGACATGAAAAAAAAGGTTGTGTGCATGGTTGATTTCCGGGTACGGGGGCCGGTCCGCACGAAAGGATTGCAGGTATGACACACGATCCTTCACCGCATTCCCGCCGCCCCAGCCGGACGCGGGAAGATGCGGGACAGCATAACGCATCATCTGGTCCCAAATCACCAGGCGGGATTGCGGACGGGAGCCGGAGATATCCAGGAAGGTTTCCTTCATCCGCCCCATGGCCGGTCCGACAAAGAAAGGCGCGACAAGTCCCGCGATCAACAGCAGCGGCAAGAGATGCATCAGCGCCCGACGTCCACCCAGCCGCCACATACAGATAAGAGAAACAAACAGCCCCAGGTAAGCCGCTCGTGAAAACGTTATCAGAACCGCCAGGAAAATCAGCGCCGCCACACAGAATATGCCCACGTGAATCCACCACTCTCTCGAAAGACGGGCAATCAGTAGAAGCATCGGCAATCCAAGCAGGGCATAAGCCGCCAGCAGATTGGGATGGCCGAATGTGCCCTCTGCGCGGAATTGCCCGCTCACAATCCATTCAAACAAAACCACCATCCCCAGGTATAAATTCCCGGCGACAAAAGCGCCTGTAACCCACCGTGTGGCACGTTCGTGAAACGGAAAATTGACCAGGGCACAATAAAAAGCCATACACAGAATCAATTTCAGCGCATCTTTGAGGGACTCGTAGCCGTATCCCGGCGACACACCGGAAAAAAGCGAGACAAGCGCCAGCCCTGCCAATGGAGCAAGGAAAATCCCCGGACGCAGGCGCAAGTCGCTTCCGAGAAACCAGAACACAAACCACGTTATTAGAAACGGCGTGAAAAGCTTGTAGGCATTCCCGCCAAACGAGACTGACTGCCCGAACAACTCGAAGGCAATTCGCCCGGCGGGTATGGTGAACAGAATAACTCCCAGCTGAATCCACAAGAGAATCCCCAGCCAGAAGCGGAAGTCATTTCGACGATACCCGGCCATTTGCATGGTTTCTATTACCTACCCGGAAACGCAGGATCCTCACAGGACAGGGTCTTCTCCTCAGAGCATAAACCGAAATGATACGATCACACAAGCGAAAAAGACTCCAGGGTATTTCCTATGGATTCAATGCCTCTTCCCATCCTTCAGATCTCAAGCAGCAGCTCCATGACCGGAGAAGCCGGGCATGTTTTCAGCCTGTCCAGGGGGCTGATCGAACGGGGGCACCGGGTCCTGATCGGCTGTCGAAGCATCAAGAGAGGGAAGCCGATTGATCGGATGCTGCAAGAGGCGAGAAAGGTGGAAGGCGCGGAGGTTTTCCCGCTCAATTTAGTGAAAGGGATTTCGTTGCGATACGACCTGGCAGATCTGGGAACGCTGGACCGCCTGTGCAGAGACAATCCTGAATTGCGCATCATTCACGCTCACCGATCCAAGGAACACTGGCTGGCCATGCTGCTCCGGCGACGGTATCCATATCTTCGGGTGGTTCGAACCCGGCATGTCACCACACGTATCCGACCGCACATTCTGAACCGCCGGCTATATCAAAATACCGACGCGGTAATCGCTACCTCAACGGCCATTCGAGATGGACTGGCCGCATCCGGGATTCTTCCGGCGGAGAGTATTTCCGTACTGCATGGTGGGGTTGACGCGAAACGGTTCCATCCGGGGATATCCGGGGAACCGTTCCGACAAGAACTCGGCGTAGACATGGATGTTCCGTTGGTAGTGGCCGTCGGGCATCTGGATCGGGTCAAGGGGTATGATGTGCTGGTCCGCGCATTTCGTAAGGTTCACCGGGCATTCCCCGCCGCTCGCCTGGTCATTGTCGGAGAAGAGCATGAGGTTCGGCGGGAGGATTTGATGAACCTTGCTGCCGAGCTGGACATTGCAGACCGGGCGCTTTTGCCCGGGAGGAGGGAGGATATCCCGGTAATCATGGCGGCGAGTACGGTGGGGGTGATTTCCTCGGTCGGATCGGAGGGAAACAGCCGTGTAGCTCTGGAGTTCATGGCAACAGGAAAACCTGTGGTGTCCACTACGGTAGGATGTCTTCCTGATTTGATTCGAGACAATGAGACAGGGATATTGGTCGCTCCTGGGGATTCTGATGCACCGGCAGAAGGGATACTCAAGATTTTGGAGGCGCCGGAGATGGGGGTGGCATTCGGCAAAGCCGGACGAAAACTTGTCGAAACAACCTATACTGAGGAGATTGCCGCTGAGAGGGTGGAGGGGATTTACCTGGGGCTTTTTTGATACTGGCAAATTGCGAAAAAAGGGCTATATTATATCTGTGTCGGAATAACCGTGCGGACCGGTTCTTCGTTGAAGAATAAAACAAGTGCGGGTTCCATCCGCCATCGGAGGAAAACAATCATGATCCAATCCGTTCTGATTCTGGTTTTCGCGTTGTTGGCTCCGATCGGACTGTGGGCATCGGAAGAGCAACCTGATCCGGGGAAAATGTATATGCTGGAAAGTAAACGGCTCCCGGTGCAGGATCGGATCAACCGTGCCCTCGAAACAATGGAGAGTTCCGAGGAAGAGGCTGTTTTGGCGGAGGCGGTGTGGGATCTGGCTCGTTTCTGTGGAACGCCGGAACGAAGCAAACAGGCGCTGGAAGCCATTGATCGGTTGATCGAAAAATCTTCCGGCAACTCCACCGTATCTAAACGGGCTACCCTTTCGAGAGCTCGCATTTTCGCACAGATCGGGCAGAGAGATGAGGCGTACGATATCTTCGCCCGCGCCATTATGGAACAATGGGATGAAAAGGCTTATGAACTCTATTACGAGAGTCTGAAAGACAACGGCGAGTATGCCGTCATGGCCATCGACCGATACCAGCGCGTAACCAGCGACCAGGTCAGCGATGAATTCCGGAAATTCTTCAAGTTGGATGGCGATCTGGTTCTGATGTTTCGGGAACTCCAACGGATGAAACAGGAAAACAAGGATGCGTTGGCGATGGAAGCGGTATACCCCCAGCTCCAGGAGTCCAAAGGCCGACCGCTTGCGAAGTGGATTGCAGAGGCATTGTGCCTGACATCGGACAAACGCTACCGGGAGGCTTTGGCTCTAATCAACCGCCTCGATGACCGAATGCGGAACGAGAAATTCCCGGAAGCGTGGTACGATGACTCGAAAGATTTTCCGATGTATGCCTCCATCGCGCTTTTCTATGAGGCAGCGGATTTCGACGCGGCAAGAGCCTGTTTTCGGGAGTTTATGGATCTGAATCAAGACAACCCGGAGCGTGTTTTGACGAAGGCGGTTGAGATCACATACGGGATGGGTCACTCTCCGGAGACAACAAAATTGATTGCGGAACTGACCGGATACTTGCTGCAAAGTGAGCTGTATACGGACGAGAATATCCGTACCGGTCTTCCCGAAGAGAAACTGGCATCGCTGATGAACATGCATCACATTTCCCTGATTTGGCGCGGGAAACCGGATGAAGCGGCGAGAGTGAGCATGCAAGTAATGGAAAAATACTATCCTCAGACTCTGGCGGGCGCGGTTGCCGCTCGATCCTTTGCGCAATATCTGGTTCAGGCGTATAACGATCTCGATGGTGCGGAGAAGATTTATCTGGATATCCTGGATCGCGCTCCGTTCGATGGGGTGCAGCCGACGACCCGAATCGACTTGGCGGGAATTGCCATGATGCGGCAGGATTATGCCAGGGCTGTGGCGTTGCTGGATGAGGTGATTGCTCATGCCGGCCCTTCACCAAGAGAGCATCTTATTTCATGGGTGCAATCGGCGTACGAGATGCGGGAGATCGCGCTGAGTAAAATGCTGTCTGCTTCGGGACCTCCCCGGCCGTAACACGTCAGGCAGGTGAAAGAGGATTCCGACAGCGGAGTCCGGCACGGAATTTCCTTACGGATTGATGTGGAATGGCATAAGATGGTTTAACCTTTTCGGGAAAAGGGTGAAACCATCTTGCATTTGTCTTTCGGTGACATTCTTCTTTTTGCATTCGAAGACATCGTGAATGCGCCGGCGCTTTATGCTGTTTTGGCGCCGTGCCTGGTGTCTTTTTCCCGCTCTATTCCATCCCTCGGTGCGGCGATATCGGGTTTGGGGATCGGGCTTCTAGTCGGGTCTCTCCTGCCGGGAATCGTTGAGAATCGTTGGCCGGCATCGGCAGCGGTTCTTATTTTGTTTGCGCTTTGCCTGAGGCCGGTTCGGGAGTGGATGCGGAGCCGAAGTCGGCTGACAGAAGTTGATGCCGTGCTCATGGTTGGTTCTGTGCTGGTTCTCATTTTTTCCCTCATCTGCGTTTTTTACAGTTGGACTACGGGACAGGAGTCCTGGGGAATCCGGCCCGTTGTGGCCGTGATTGTTCTCATGGCCTGCTATCGTCGGCTTCTTCCCGCCTTTCTGCAGGGAAAAGGAAACCGCATCGCGAAACGCATTGCGTTAGCGGGAGCGGTGATTCTTTGTGCGCGGGGAATGGTCTGGTATGGGCAGTATCACACGCTTTCCTCGGCAAGATCGCCCCGCGCCGATTTATTTGTAAATATCCACTGTCTGGAGGCAACCCAAAAGGCCTTGGAGCATTTGGGGAACAACAGGATGCCGGAAGCTGTCACTGCGTTGCGCGGCTGTCTCATCGGCGGGGGGCCGGAAACGGTTTCCGCCCGGGTGGCCGGGTGGTCCGGTCTGGAACCGACAGCGCTGCCTCTCATGCTGGCCTTTGGGGGACATGTCCCTGTGCATCGTCGGACTCACGTCTATTCCTCCGGATGGGATGGCGCGCACGGGCGTATTCTGGCGCTGGGTGAGAGAGGGAGACTGTGGGCGTTGACCCGGTCCGGAGCGCAAGACCTTGGGGCGCCGCTGAAAGAGGCGATCGCCCTGACTCTCAGCGCGGATGGATCGCAAATCGGCCTGATCTCGGAAAAGGGGAGAGTGTTCATCACAGACCAACAGGGGAAAGAATTGTGGAAATTATGGCTTCCTGAATCAACCTATCGAGATATAGCAGGAACCGAATCGCCAAACCGATTCCTCGCGCTTCGGGCGGACGGCGCGGTTTACAATGTTACTCATCAAGGCTCCAGGCTGCTTGAGGGATATCCCACCTGGAAAGATACTGAACCCGCGGTGTCGATTGTCTCAACCCCTGACGGAAAAGGTCATTATGTTCTGGATCGATTCGGGGGTGTTCATCCGAGAGGAGAAACCCCCATCCGGTATGAGGACCTGAAGGGGCAATCGGAAAGCGGTCATTATTGGCCGGAACAAGACACAGCGCGCGCGATCCTTCTGGCCTCGCCGAATGTTCTGATATATGTGGATCGATTCGGAGGCTTGCACAGTGTTGTCAAAAGTGACGGAACAGTTTCCTATCGGGGGCACGATTATCCGCCACTGAATGAGCCGGTTGTTGTGGATGTTCTCGGTGGGATTGTTCCCGGTATGTTTCACATTGTTTGCGAGGATGGGCGGATTATGCCCATCCCGGACTATGGGTGGCTGATTCCGAGGGGGGAACATGAGTGAACAGGCCCCCCTGCGTGTCTGGCATGTGGACTCCGGGAAACGTCATGGAGGCGGACAGGTCCAGATTTCCTATCTGCTGAACGGCCTGGTCAGTCGGGGAGTTGCCTGCACATTGATTTGTCCGAAAGAATCGCCGATTCCGGGCCTCGGCATTCCACGGGAAGTCGAAGTGATCCACCTGAACGTTCGGTCGGAATGGGACGTTCCGTCGATCTGGAAGATGCGGAAGCTGGTAAGGGCTTTCCAGCCGGACATCCTTCATGCGCATGATGCCAAGGCGCACACCGTTTGCCTGCTGGCGCGAACCGGAAGGCAGAAAGTGATCGTGCATCGACGGGTATCCTTTCCCATCCATCGGCATATCCTGACAAAATGGAAATATGGCGCAGGCGTGGATCAATATATTGCTGTCGCAGAATGTGTTCGGGACCGCCTGATTGGGATCGGAGCGCCGAAAGAGAATGTGACGGTGATCCACAGCGCAGTGGACCTGTCCCGATTTGGAAGTACCGGGCGGGATACCACCGTGAGGGAAGAATTGGGCTTGACGGAAGACCGGAAGATCATCGGCACGGTTGGGCGACTCACGCGGGAGAAACGGTATGATTGGCTGCTGGACACCCTGAAGCCGGTTCTGGAAAGCCATCCGACATGTTGCCTGGTCCTCGTGGGGGACGGGCCGGAACGGGGACCGTTGGAGAGTCGGGCCGAAAGGTTGGGGATTCGGGATCAGGTGATTTTTACGGGCCACCGGAAGGATGTGCCCCGGCTCCTGGCGGCCTTTGATGTCTATGTGCTTTGTTCGGAATCGGAGGGGTATCCGGTGAGTCTGGCGGAAGCAATGGCGGCAGGGTGTGCCGTAGTGAGCGCCAATGTGGGCGGGGTTTCAGAAATTGTGACGTCAGGAGAGAACGGAATAGTGGTCCTCCCGAACGATGCAATCTCTCTGAGGGATGCGGTGGGAGATCTGTTGCAAAATAAACAACTGCGAATGGAATTGGGCCAAGCCGGTCGAGAATCCGCGATAAAAAAAATCGGTACGGAAGCAATAGTCGAAGCGGTTCTGAAGCTGTATAATCAGGTTCATATTATGGGACGGTGAGGCGATTGAATTGCGATGACAAAGCCAAAGCGATTGAAAATCGTGGGGAACTTTTCATCCGTTTTAATAATCCGCCTGAATGACATCGGCGAAGTAGTGATGACCCTTCCGTGCCTGGATGCCGTGCGCCATGCGCTTCCGGGGGCACGGATCGGGTACCTGGTGTCTCCCCCGAGCCATGAACTGCTTTTGCACGACAGCCGAGTCGACCAAATCTTTGTTTTTGAGAAAAAACTCTGGCGGGATCGCCCATCCCTGCAGGGCATCAAGCAGCTGGGGAAACTTCTGCTGGACCTTCATCGCGAACGTTTCGACCTCGCTATCGATCTTCATAATAATCCATCCACGCATTGGCTGGCCTATGTGTCCGGCGCGAGATATCGAGTTTCATTGGATTCAAAATACCGATCTCGTTACCTGATGACCTGGAAGGCCGCTCCGTGCGCAGGCTGGGAACAGATGCACAATATCGAACGGCATTTTCATGTTCTTACATCGGTAGGAATACCGACCCGAGGCGCGGAATATCGCTTTGCGCTGGATCCCGAATCGAGAATGCGTGTAAAGACCCAGCTGGATCAGGAATTGGAACCGGGGAAACCTGTGGTGGTTCTGCAACCGGGGGCCGGTCTGCCGGAACGATGCTGGCCTGTCCAACGGTTCGGGGAACTGGCCGCTCGATTGGTGGAGGAAGCCGGTGCGCAGATTGTCGTCCATTGCGGTCCGGGCGAAGACCACCTGGGTGAGCGAATCCGTCAGTCGGTACCGCAGCCGGTTTTGATTGCGAAGCGCCTCACATTACAGGAGTTGGCGGGGCTGTTGGATCTTTGTGACCTGCTTATCTCGAACGATTCGGGACCGATGCACCTGGCCGCCGCTCTGGGGAAACCGGTGGTCGCGGTATTCGGGCCGACACATCCGCAGCGTTCGGGTCCCTATCAGGCCCGTTCCGTGGCGGTCAGCAATTACGTGGAATGCTCACCCTGCGGCATTCAGAATCTGTCCTGCATTCACCGGAAATGTCTGACCGATATCTCGGCGGATGAGGTCTATGATGCGGCGGTGCGCGTCCTGAGCCGGGAGCGGGACCGGCCACAGGAGGAATCCTCCGGAATCGCCTCCGCCGGAGCCTCATGATTCGCCCCATCCTTCTGATCCATCGCGCCGGCTGGGGAGGAGCCGAGCAGACTCTCCTCGATTTGATTGAAGGTCTTCCAACCGATCAATGGCAGGTAACGGCGGCCGTGCCGGATGGACCCTTCTCCGAAAAACTCGCGGGACTCCAAACAAACATTGAGTCGATCCGGTTTCCTGCATGGCGCAAAATGCGGGACCTGATACGAAATCGGTTGTGCCTTCGCTCAATCACAAGACTGGCGGGGCGGGTTTCTGCACGAGTGGTAATCGCCGGGGATTTTCGCACCGCGCCTTATGCCGTTCAGGCAGCGGTCAACCGGGGGTGTCCCAGCCTGGTGTTCATACAAGACTCGACTATCCGGCAACGGCATATCAAAGCCTATCGAGTTCATCGAGCGGACCGGGTGCTTTGCCCCTCCAACCGTCAACTTCAACATGCCATTTTGGCTGGTGTTGATCCGCCCAGGGCAATTCTTTTGCCGGTCGGAATCGATACAAAGCGATTCAATCCCCATGTTGATGGATCGCGGTTGCGAAATCAGTGGATGCCTTGTCAGGACGCCGTTCTGGTGGGATGTATCGGGAGCATTTCGCCCCTGAAAGGTCAGGACCTTCTGCTGGAAGCCATGCTGCCCCTGATGCGAGAGGATAAGAGAATCGGGTTGATTTTCGCCGGATCGGGAAAGAACTCATTTATCGAGAATCTGAAAGGGCGGGCATCGGAGTTTCTCTCCTCGAACAGGATTCGTTTTGTGGATTGGATGGAGGATATTGGGGCGGCGTATGCGGCGGTGGATGTGGTAGCGGTTCCCTCCCGCTCGGAGTCGTTTTCGCGTGTGACAGCGGAGGCGATGGCCTGCGGAAAGGCGGTAGTCGCGACACAAACCGGCGCAGTGGAGGAATTGTTTGACCGGGATCGGTGCGGGATATCTGTTCCCGTCGGCGATATATCGGCGCTGCGGGAATCGCTAACGCACCTGGTGAACGACGCCGAAATGCGAATGCGACTTAGGCACGCCGCGTCCGAACAGATCGTCCACCATTTTTCTCTGGCGAAATCTCAACAACAGTTCCGGGAAGTATTACAGAGCGTGTGTGATTGACGGAAATCTCCGAGAGCGACGAAATGGAACGGGATCATTTCAAAACGTTGTCCAGTGTTCAGAATCCCCTCGTGAAACAGGTCGTGAAGCTGAAAGACCGGAGGCATCGGGATGAACTGGGCCTGATGGTGATCGAGGGATCCCGCGAGATTGCGCGTGCCCTGGAAAGCGGGATTCGCATCGATCAACTCTTTATTTGCAGGGAACTGACGAAGAATGAACAGGCACAGGGAATCATCCGACAGGCCACACAAACAGGCGCGGAGATTCTGGAGATCGACACACGGATTCTGGAGAAGATTGCTTACCGGGAGAACCCCGATGGTCTTGTGGCGGTGGCAAGACAACCGGCCTGGTCGCTTCAGAACTTTCGGTTAGGAGAGTCTCCCCTGGTTGTCATTGCAACAGGTTTGGAAAAACCCGGCAACCTGGGATCGATTCTGAGAAGCGTGGATGCGGCCGGTGGGGACGGAGTTGTGGTATGTGACGGGATCACAGACCCGGCGAATCCGAATGTCGTTCGTGCCTCAACGGGGGTTTTGTTTACAGTCCAACTGGCAAAAGCCGATCCTGCGGAAACCTTCTCCTGGCTGAGGGAAAATCGAATTCGCGTTCTGGCCGCATCCCCGGAAGGAAACTGCGAGTTCTGGGACGTGGACTGGCGAAAGCCTTGCGCAATCGCAGTCGGCACAGAACATGCCGGTCTGGATAAAAAGTGGCGCGAGAATGCAGATCAAACAGTTCGCATTCCCATGAAAGGCCGGGCGGATTCGCTGAATGTGGCTGTGACAACAGCGCTGCTGCTTTTTGAGGCGGTACGGCAGCGGCGGGGGTGAGAACAAGAAGTTCTTTCCACCATCCGACGGAGGGGCAGAACCCCGGTGTGGGGTAAACGACCCGGATTGTCCTGTCGGGATGCTGTCGGATCTCGACTTTGCTTCCGGGGGATGACATTTTCATTGTGCAAACTCCCTGACATTTTTATTGTGCGGGAACAAAAACAGGGGAACGGAGTCTCGTCATAATCGATCAAGAATGGTATCTTTCTAAAAAGATTGAGGAACAACAAAACAAGCACCCACTTACCCCAAATGGACCAGCCGAATTCCTCAGGAGGGGATGCTCAAGTTGAGAGACCCATGGAAATCGGGAGTGGAATGACGGCCACGAAACACGAGTTTCGCGCTGAGTACGTCAATCCGTTCATCCGCAGCGTCAGTAATCTGTTCCAAACTTTGTTCAAATGCAGTGTGGAGAGGAGGGAAGTGGCATTAAAACGCCGTCTTCCACCGAATTTCGATATTGTGGCGCTGACCGGCTTGAGCGGCGGCGTGCGTGGATTGGTAGCAATGGCATTCCCGGCACGAACGGCTCTGGCGATAGTAAGCCGGGCCTATAACGAACGAATTATCATAGTGGACGACAGGGTTCTGGACACCGTGGCGGAATGCGTGAACATTGTCGCAGGTGGCGCCCTATCCGAGCTGGCTCACGCAGCCGGGACACCGATTGTGCTCAGTTTGCCTGTCGTTATTCGGGGAAGCGATTTCAGTCTGGAGTATCCCGCATTGCGGAATTGGGTGGAAGTGCCCTTCATAAGCGAGCTCGGTCCGTTTTCGATACGAATCACTATCGCGGCAAACAGGAGCGAGAGTGACGGCAATGCGAGCATTGATAGCGCTTGATCCCGTTCCGGCATGGGCGCTCAAGGAATCGGGAACTCCGGAGATCGATCAGACCGGAGACGGATTTCAGGCGATCAAGAGTATTCGGGAGACTACCTGCGATTTGATCCGGGTTCAAAATGGATGAACGTGGAGTACAAGGCAAGAATCGATGAGGCGCTTTCTGGTCAGTGTGGTCTTATTGAGTATCTCGATCGGCGTGGTGTGGCGAATTGTTACCATGGAGGCTTCGCCAAAGAATGGAATGGCCGGTCGGGGGCAAGTCCCGATCGCGGTGGAATGCGCGAAAGCGATTCAGGGAGATATTGATGATGTGGCCATCTTCACAGGAACGCTGGCCGGCATTGCCGAAGTGCAGGTTTCTCCCAAGATTGCCGGGCGAATCGAATCCATCCGAGTGAACTTGGGCGACGAAGTCCGGCAGGGGCAGTTGCTGGCAACACTGGACGACAGCGAAGCCCGTCACGCGGTCACAGAGGCGCAGGCGAGGTTGGCTGTCGCACGCGCCAGCCTGGAAGAATGTCAGACAAACCTGGAGACGGCAAGGCGGGAGTTGGAGCGCGTTCGGACATTACGGGAACGCAAAGTTGCCGCGGCCTCCGAACTGGAGGCCGCGGAATCGGAGGTCTCCGCTCTGGAAGCCCGCAAGAGATTTGCGGAAGCCAACATCCTTCAGCAGGAAGCCGCCCTTCGTGTGGAGGAAGCGCGGCTTTCGTACACGCAAATCACGGCGCCGATCTCCGGATTTGTCGGGAAACGGTTTTTCGATGAAGGAACCATGATCTCCTCCTCGACTCCCATCCTTTCCCTGGCCGACATTCGAACAGTCAAGACAGTTATCCACGTGGTCGAGCAGGATTACGCCAAAATCCGGCCCGATCTGAAAGCCTACTTGACCGTGGACGCATACCCCGATCGCGAATTCGAGGGGCATGTGTCGCGGATCGCCCCGGTATTGGACCTGGATACCCGTACGGCAGAAGTAGAAATCGAGATTCCTAATCCCGACCTGTTGCTGAAACCCGGGATGTTCACACGGGTGCGGATTCACTTCAGTACGCATCAGGGAGTTACCCTGATTCCGAATCGGGCTCTGGTGAAACGGGAAGCGAAGCAGGGAGTATTTGTACCCACCGCAAACAACAAACAGGCACATTTTGTTGAAGTGAAAGTGGGAATATCGGCGAAAGACCTGGCCGAAGTGACCGGCATCCAACCGGGACAAGACATCATCGTGCTCGGCCAACATCTTCTCAATGATGGGGATCCCATCATTCTGGGTGCAACCCCGGAAATCGGTTCTTTTTAATTAAGGGCGGTCCGCCATGAAGATTTGCAGCCTCGCCATCAATTTTCCGGTCACGACAACCATGTTTTTCTTAATGGTGATCCTGTTCGGGGCCGTCTCGTTTGTCCGACTGCCGATTGATCTCATGCCGGATGTTACCTATCCCAGTATTACGATTCGCACGGATTATGAGCATGTGGGTCCCCAGGAAATTGAGCAGCTCATTACACGTCCCATTGAGGAGACGGTCGGATCGGTTCAGGGGGTGGAGAAAATCCGTTCGACCTCATCGGAAGGGCAAAGCTCGGTCCGCGTGAGCTTTGTGTGGGGAACCGACCTGGATACCGCGGCCAACGATGTCCGTGATCGTGTGGACCGCATTCGCGGACGGCTGCCGGAAGAGTCGGAAACACCCGCTATTTATAAATTCGATGTAACCACATTCCCGATTTTATATTTGGGAGTTTCCGGAGCATTAGACCCGGTGGAAATGCGGGATTTGGTGGAACACCAGATCAAGTACCGGATTGAACGTGCGCCCGGAGTGGCCGCCGTCGATGTTCGCGGCGGGCTGCAGCGGGAAATCCACGTGGACCTTGACCGGGAAAAGTTGACGGCGCTTGACCTCTCGCTGGACACCGTTTTGGAGGCTCTCCGCTCCAGAAACCTGAATCTGCCTGCGGGAACAGTGGAAGACGGGAATCTGGACGTTCTGGTGAGAACAAAAGGGGAATTTGAAACGCTGGATGAGATACGCAATACATTTGTCCATGTTCGCAACGGCGTTCCGATTCTGGTGAAGGACATCGCAACGGTAGAGGACTCTTACGAGGAAATCACCCATATCGTGCGGCTGAACGGGGTTCCGGGTCTGCGGATGAATATCAACAAGCAATCCGGAAGCAATACGGTGCAGGTTGTCGATGCCGTGCTGAAAGAGGTTGAGCGGATCAATATCGATCTTCCGCAGGTCAAAGTATTTCCAACTATGAATACTTCCGACTATATCAAGCGCGCCATTAAGAATGTGAGCGATTCTACTTTGTATGGCGCCACACTGGCTGCCGTTGTCCTGTACTTTTTTTTGCATAGTTTGCGCACCACCGTTGTAATCGGCCTCGCGATTCCGATTTCGATCATGGCTACTTTTGGTTTGATGTATTTCTGCGGATACACCTTGAACATCATGACCTTCGGCGGGCTGGCATTGGGGGTGGGCATGCTCGTAGACAATGCCATTGTCGTTCTGGAGAACATCTTCCGTTACACGGAAAAAGGTTTATCCCCACGGGAGGCCTCCGAACTCGGATCGTCGGAAGTCTCCATGGCTATTACGGCCAGTACCCTGACCACGCTGGTTGTATTTCTTCCGGTGGTTTTCATCCGGGGGATTTCAGCGGTGACATTCAAACAGATGGCCGCGGTTGTGTCGTTTGCGCTCTTCTGTTCGCTGGTTGTGGCTCTTACCCTGATTCCTCTGATGGGAAGTCGTTTTCTTCGCACGCTGGGTCGTCCGGGAGACAAAACCGGCGGGGGAAAACTGATGGCCTTTGTGGAGCGCGAGTATGGGCTTCTTCTTCGTGCCGCTCTTCGCGTTCGCAAGTCGGTTCTGTTTGTCGCGCTGGCGCTGTTTGTCGTGAGTCTTTGGCTGATCCGGTACATTGGTGTCGAATTCATGCCTCAAGCGGATGAAAGTGAAGTTCGTGTCAACGGAGAGATGGCAGTCGGAACCCGCCTGGAAGTGTTGGACGCCACCTTTGCAAAGATCGAGCAGATTGTGCGCGAGGCGGTTCCGGAAGCGACGGTCATTTACTCCCGAATAGGAGGAGGGGGATCGATGGGCAGCGGAGGACATACCGGGGAGGTCCGAATCACCCTTGTGCCGGTGTCTCAACGCACCCGATCGAGTTCGGAAGTCGGGCAGGCTCTTCGACCTCTCCTGGCAAAGATTCCCGGCACAATCATTCGAGTGCGGGAAGGTCAGGGACTTTTCCTGATGCGGATGGTGTCCGGCGGAGAAGAGGAAGCCGAGGTTCTGGTCAGGGGATATGACCTTGATATTGCCCGCGACCTGGCTTTGCGGGTAAAACGAGAGATGGAACAAGTCGAGGGAATCACCGATGTATTGATCAGCCGGGAGGAAGGTCAGCCGGAAGAAGTGGTCCGTATTGACCGGGCAAAGGCCTCCACCCTCGGGCTGTCCGTTTCCAAAATCGCCCGCGATATTGAAACCTGTCTTTCCGGAACCAACGCTACCATGTTCCGGGAAGGCGGAGATGAATACGAAATCCTCGTTCGACTAAAGGAAACAGACCGGCTTTCGGCACAGGACGTTTTGAACATGACGGTGACGAGCGAAAGCGGCCGGAGCATCGTTTTAAAAAATGTCATCCGGCTGGAACGTCGGGAGGGTCCTGTCCGCATTGAGCGAGAGGACCAGCAGCGAATTATCAGTGTGGCCGGCAATATCGCCGGGCGCGACCTGGTATCTGTGATGAAAGAGGTCCAGGCGCGGGTTGCGAACATACCCAAACCTCAGGACTTCGAGATCATACCCGGGACGGAATATGAGGAACAGCAGAAGTCTTTTCGGGAGTTGATGTTCGGTTTGTGGTTGGCTATTGTCCTTGTTTATATGGTGATGGCCTCCCAATTCGAATCTCTCGTGGACCCGTTCGTCGTGATGTTCTCGATTCCATTGGCGATTATCGGCGTTGTTTTGACTCTTTTGCTGACGAATACGATTTTCAGCCTTCAGGCGTTTATCGGCTGCATCATGCTGGCCGGGATTGTGGTAAATAACGGAATCATTCTGGTAGACTATACGAATCTTTTGCGGAGACGGGATGGAATGCCGTTGGGGGAAGCGATCGAGGAAGCGGGTCGAAGACGGCTGCGCCCGATTCTGATGACCACTTTGACTACCGTGGTGGGACTGATGCCGCTCGCTCTGGGATTGGGGGAAGGCGGTGAGGTTCAGGCCCCCATGGCCCGTGTGGTAATCGGCGGGCTGACCAGTTCCACGCTGATCACACTGGTAATCATTCCGGTCGTTTACTCGCTGTTTGAAAGGGGTAAGACACCGGATGCTACAAATTGAAAATCGACCGAGGAGCCTGCCATGCGCTTCCTGATCGCGTCCCTTCTTTCCGGCCTTCTTGCCGTTTCTGTACCCTGCGTTGGCGCACCGACCGGGGCCGAAATCGCCTCGCCGACCCTGACCCTCACCGTTACAAACAGCATTCTTATGGCTCTTGAAAATAATCGTGCCCTCGCCGTGGAACGGTACGGACCGGATATCCTGGAATCGTTTGTCCCCGAAGAGGAAGGAAGTTTTGATCCCTCTTTGAATGCGGAGTGGTCTTCATCGGAGACCCACGGACAGCGAACTTCGGGAGTCGGGGAGTTTACCGCAGTGGAATCGGTCCAGCGAACCTCTACCGTGGGCATCAACAAACGAACCACTCGGGGGTGGGATGTCGGACTGGAAGCCTCAACGGAATCACGTTCATCGAACGTCTACCGAAGGATGTTTTCTACCCGGCTCGGAGTCACGGTCAATGTTCCGTTGATGGAAGCGGCGGGGAAAGAGGTTAATCTTGTGGGTGTGAGACAGGCCCGGCAGAATGCCGAGATATCCCGACAGGAACTGAGGGGATTTGTGCTCGAACTGGCTGCGCAAGTAGAGGACAACTACTGGGACCTTGTGCTGGCCCGCGAGGAACTCACAATTCATTTGACATCGTTGGATCTGGCACGGCAACAGATGCAGGAAACTCAGACCCGGATCGAAGTGGGGGCTTTGCCGGAAATCGACATCGCCGCGGCAGAGGGAGAAGTGGCCTTGCGCGAGGAAGATGTCATCGACGCGGAAAGCGCCATTGAGAAGACTACTCTACTCCTGTTGAGATCCCTGAACCCTCCCCTGGAGAATGTCTGGGCCTTGCCGATCGACCTGGTGGACTCCCCCAACCGGGAAGAGCCGATTCTTGGCGACATCGACGAGCATATCCGGACTGCCCTTGAGAACCGGCCCGATCTTAACCAGGCGCGTATCGAATTGGAGAAAAATGAGTTAGAGATTGTTCGAACACGCAATGGTTTGCTGCCCAAACTGGACTTCTTTATCACACTGGGACGAACCGGATACGCGCGGACATTTGACGATTCCGTTCGGGGGCTGGAGGATCCGAATTTTGAACTGACCGGTGGGATTCTGTTCGAGCATCCCTTTGGAAACCGCGCCGACCTGGCGCGTCATCATCGCGCCGACCTGAGAGTAGAAGAAAGCAAGGCGGCCCTGCGGAACCTGGAACAGTTGATTGAATTGGATGTTCGCACGGCCTATGTAGAGGTGCAACGCACGAATCGCCAGATCACGGCCACCCAGGCCGCCACGCGTCTCCAAGAGGCCAAACATACGGCGGAAGTGGAGAAATTCCGCGTGGGAAAATCTACCAATTTACTGGTCCTTGTCGCTCAGCGCGATCTGATCCAGTCCAACCTCGACGAAATCCGCGCCCGCATCGAGCAGAAAAAAGCGCTGGTTGATCTTTACCGTTTCGAGGGAATCCTTCTTGACCGAAGAGACATCGTTATCCCCTCCGAAACAACTCCGGCAACCCCAACTTCTTCGATTTCCAGTCCCCGCTGATGTCGAGGACCGATTCGGAGACCGTCCGCCTCTGATAGTCCTTTCATCTTCTGGTACGTTTCGTCCATTTGAACCGGAGCTGCACCGACGGGCGCAACATTACGAAACATCCGCTTCCGGGGGTTTCTTTCCGTCTATTTGATCGCTTCACCCTTCGTCATGACGGTGATCCGCGCCCGTGCGCTTGCATCGCTCAGACACTTGCAGTCGAACTCGATCTCGTTCTTGCCCGGCTGGAGATCCGGCAGGTCCCCCTCAGGGTTAACCTCACCAAGTAACTCTCCGTCCCTGCCATACAGTTTACAATCGGCGAGAGAATAGCATTCAAGATATTGGCCCGTCTCTAACCTTACGGGAAATGTAATTGTCATCCCGCCGACGGTAATGGACAGATCCTTCAAAGTGATCGGAACTAACGGTAACGCCTTTACCGGGCCCACGCCGCACTGAATCTCCGCCCCCTGCGGCACATCGTTACAGTAGACAGTGACCCACTTGGTGAATTCCAATTCCACGTTCTCTCGATAGATTGAATAGTCGGAACCGTATGGCCATGTGTAGTTTGCATAGCGCTCCGATTCCAATTCAACCAATTCGAAGTACCGCCAACCCGTGAAATCGACAATAACATAATGTTCACCCATTCCGCGATTAGTGAGATGCTCCGCATTCCGCAGTTGGACATTCAATACTTCCCCTTTGCCGTCGCCGTATATCCACACACCTAACGCATCTTTTCCCCGCAGATCGAGAAGGGGATCGAAGGTCTTCCCGGCCATGGCCCAGGCGGCTTTCGCATTCGGCTGCCCGGTATTCTTTACTGAAAGAAGACTACAGGTCCGGTTATCTTTCTTTACCCCTCCGCCCGATGTGATATTGAATTCGACGCCGGCAGCCGTCTTCCGCTCAGGAAGCGGTTCCCCTGATGCGAAATCAATCAGCATAACCGCATCCGTTGCATCCAATGGCCCGGCGGACATCAATGCCTCGATGCGGATCCTCAACGGCTGCTTTTGATATTTGTTCTCGATTTGCCAATGAGTGTCGTCATTGTCCACTCCCGTTACTTTATGCTTATGATACTCCATGCGATCGAATCGCCACCGGTCTTGTGACTCTTCCACTAAAGTGAACTCATTCCCCGGAACGCGGAGTTGCTCCTTTACCGATTCGCTGAAATAGTTCGCGTGACGGAGATCCTCATACTGTCGCATGATATTTGCCAGCCTCTGATAAACCGGTTTATCCCGATTCTGCGGATTAATCCCCATAATCGAGAACCCGATATCATGGCCGATACATTTGGCGCACAAGTATTCAATATCATCCGAAAATGTCGGTTCGCCCTGAACCCCGGTCCAGGTCTTGATCGCCCACCAGCCGAGATGAGGAGGCAGAAACATCCGCTTGACTTCCTCGTTGGCCTTGCAGTGAATGTCGATAAAGCGTTTATGGCCTCGGGTCGGATGGTCCCATGCTCCCATGCGCGCGCGAACGTACCACAGATGATGGTGAAAGGTACTCATCTCCATGAGGGGAGATTTCTTCAGTCGCTTGCACAATTCAAATACAAATCGTGAGCCGTAATGCCAGGCATACTCCGGGCCGCCGAGGATGCTTTCGCCGTCCAGGGCATCCAGGTAAATCATATCGAATCCGCAGTCATTAAATGTCTCGGCGGATTTTGCCGCGACCTCCGCCAACAGAGTCGACTCCGCATCCGGTACAAACAGCCCGAAGCATTCTTTCAGATGGCCGATTCTTGCGCCTGCTTTATGTGGCGCGATACAAGTCCCATAGGCCCCACGGGTGCATTCCGTAAACGCGTACGGCGGCGATTTCCGAATGTTCGCGTAGTTGATTAACTCATCATCAATTTGTAACGTGACGCTGTTATGTATAAAGAATCCGGTAATCGTAGACATTTGTTCCGTAGTCTCAATCACCGGAACATCCGTGGCCGTGTCGGTCAGGTCGTCGGCAAGTGTAAAGTAAATGTCTTTCGCCAGTCGCGGGTCCGGAACAGGAGTCACCCAAGGGCAGTTTTTGTCGATAAAGAAAGCATACGTGTGAAGCCCGGCGGCAATGCCCGCTTCATGCAAACGGTCGATAACCGCTTTCAGGCTCTCTTTTCCTTTCGGATAGGTTTTTGGATTCGGAAAACAGTCGCCGAATCGGAACGAGCTGCCGCCGTGAAAGTCGATTTGATTGATTCCTAGCTGCCGTGCCAGCGCGATCCATTCATCGACGGTATCCTCCGACAGGTCTCCGAAATTGAACAGGTACGAACCCCGATTGATCGGCGCATCCAGCGCCCACGGTCCTCCGATGTCGGATCGGGGAATCTCCTTTGCCTGGAGAACGACCTCTTTCATGATGGAACGCAACTCCGGGTAAGGGCACAGAATCAGCGCCGCTTCCGCCCCCTCCATGCCGAATTTCGGACAGCAAATCGCGCGCAATTGCGTATTGTCCATCGGAATTTCGGGAACATCGGTCTGTAAATTGAGCGCGAGCGAGCAGCCTGTAAATCGATCTTCCCGGCGCTTATTCTCAACAAGAGATAGATTAAACAAAGTAAAGCGTTCGACGTCTGTTCCCTTTACATCGGTAACCCGAAAGAGGAAGAAATTCTCCTGAATTGTCGGTGTGACCTGGGCGGTAACGCCTGTTTCCCCGAAAGCCAGGTACAGAATGTCGCCGTTCTTTTCCAGATTCGTGATCGGTTGCACCCGGTCCTTGATAACGACGAAGGCAAACTCCGGGGTCTTTGCACGGTCCAGGTAGTCTTCCCCCGTGCGAAGGTCAATTACGCTCACGTTCCGGCCGTCTGTTCCAATTTCCCAGCGGACATGGCGATTCTCGAGAATAATTCCGGGGGCTTTGCAGTAAGCGGAACATTGCGAGACAACAAGAGAGATTACGAAAATGGCTGCAATCTTGAACAGCCGTGAAGAATTGCAACGATAAGGAGAAGAAAGGGGTGTCCTGTACATCATATTATCTCCGGAGCGCATCGGGAAGGGTATTATTTCGTAGTTTCATCGGATTGTACTCTCCGCAGGGATTGCTTGAAAAGAATACATTGCGCGGTGTCCCGATGTCTGCATCAGGTTACTGTACTATCTGTGCGCTTGCCTATTTCGCCCCCAGAATAGTCTTAATCGGTATTCGTGTGGCGCGGCATTGGGCGCGGGTTCCGTCATAATGGGTCGGCGGATTGCCCGCCCAGTAATAGACGATTACCAGGTTGTCGCCCAGGACCACGCCGCTGGGATATCCGAAATCGCCGGACACGGGCTGGGTCAGGCTCAATACGGTCTCGGTCTCCCAATTTTTACCGCCATCCCGCGAGAGAATGCCTCGAATGTCTTTCTTTTCATCGTCGCGATTTCCGTAGATCATCAGGATGTTATTGTTACCGAGGTCGATCAGGTCCGCCGGATGTTGGCCATCTTCTTTGGTTGCCGCAATAAGATAGGTCCAGGTTCGGCCCAGATCGGAACTGCGGTAGATATCCGTGTTCGATTTCGGTCGGTCGCAGCGAGCAGCGGCCAGGAGGTCCCCATTGTCCAGCGGGAGCAAGCCGGTCTCGTTATGATCTGCGGCGATCCAGGATGGGTCCCCCCATGTTTGCCCTTCATCCGTGGACCGGATGATATAAGAATAGTCCACGCCCTTTTCCGACTCAGGCATGTTGGGGACTTTCGGCGCGTGCGGGCCGTAGACATTCTGCAGGTAAGTTCCATCTTTCAGGCGGATGATTCTGCCGTATGGGGAAGTTGATTCCAGTCCTTCATATTTCAGCGGCTTCAGGTCCGACCAGGTCACCCCACGGTCATCGGAATAGAGTTGAATATCCCGTGCCAGTCCGAGACTGCTTTGATAAGTTCCGTGCCCGTTGTATCCATCCTGGTGATGAATGCCCAAAAGGAACCGCCCGGAAGGAGTGATGCCGAACGCCGGATTTCGGTCATCCGCCGACGTGTCCACGGCGTTGCGCATCCCGTACCAGAGTAACCCGTCTTTGGAGAACAGCAGATCCAGGCGACCCCCGATTCCCAAGTGACCCGCGCCTCCCCGGAGAACCACCGCCAGTTCTCCATCGGGAGTTTTATCCATCACGGGGAAATAACCCTGACCGTAAATGACAACGCTTGCCTCGACCCCCGGCGTGTGGGTCAAGTCAACAACGTTCGGTGTCTGGGTGAGGAGGATGGCGATAACAAGCGAAAGGGGAGACATGGCTGGTTTCCTTTCAATGAGGGAGCATTGAGGCTGCGGATGTTCGAGGCAAATATCAGGTGAAACTTATTTCTGGCTGTAGGCTTCGGTTCCCGGGAGTGGGGGTAAGACATAAAGGGGATTGATATGTTTGTGGCTGTCCCACACCTCAAAATGCAAATGGGGGCCGGTAGCTCTTCCGGTCGATCCTGATTTGGCGATCCGTTGACCCTGCTTCACTCGCTGGCCGGTTTTGACAGACATACTCATAAGATGGGCATAAAGGCTTTTGTACCCGTTTTGGTGGTCGATAACGACCGTGTTTCCTTTGCCGCCGCTTCGGCGGGCGAAGATCACGATCCCATCGGCTGCCGCGTACACAGATGTGCCCTTTTTGGCCTGGAAGTCGATCCCGCGATGGAACAACTGTTTTCGCAGAATCGGATGTGTTCGCATCCCGTAGCCGGAGTTGATAACAATCTCTTCCAACGGATAACGGAATGAAAGAGACGCTCCCGGTAACCGTGGAGTCGGGATGATCAATTCCAGTCCGGGCTTGAGACGGGAGGGATCGCCGATATTGTTGAGAGCGATCAAATCCTCCATTTTAACTTTATATTTCACACAGATTTGCCAGGGATTTTCTCCCGGTAATACGACGTGACGGACGAAGGCTTCATTCTCGACCGGCGCATCCCCTGCCGTGGTTTCCGGTGTTTCGGCGGCTTGGCCGGAAGATCCTTTTTTTGGAACTTCATCAACATTCATCAATTCCGGGAGATCCGGAAGGACTTGTGTGTGGCTCAGTTGTTCGGAGGTTTTGGCGATGTAGGATACACTTTCTTCGGAGGTTGTTCCGGCGAAAGAGTTGGAGGGTTCAAAAGTATAGCTTTCCAAGCTGGGGATAGGCGGCGTGTCGAAGTCACTCGGAGGGGGTTCGGCGAATACGGCGGATTGAGGATCCTCATATCCGTCATCCTCGCTGATTGTATCCTGCATCCCCGGCGGAAGGAGCAAGGCTCCTAAGTTATTATCCTCACTCTCCTCACCGGATTGGCCCAGCGGGGGAACGAGAATTCCGATACTAATACACGCGATAAAAACCAGGGTAGAACTGACTGTCCATGCTTCGAGGCGGTCGGTGATCGGTCGGAAAAAGCGGAATATCAATCCATTCCGATTGGGGAAGCGCCGACCGGACTGGTTTTCCCGGAAAGAAAGAAATTTTCCCATCAGACCGACAAACAGGCAGCTGAAAATCAGGCAGAATAATTGTTTGAACCAGGAGGCAGCAGTTCTGAGATGAAACTCTGAAAAATGTTGTCGAAAAATGTCGCCGGCTTTCGGGTCCTCCAAAAGCTCGTGCTTGCGGGTGGGAATCTCTTTTTTGCGGTCCAGGCGCGCATTTTTTTCAATCATGGGCCGATTCACGCTCCTCCACGCTCAACGTGTCGCACCTCAATTTTTTGACAAGCAAATACCAAACCAAAATGCCAGTATTGATTTAAAGCCAGCAAATCCAAATAGTTGGAAACTCAACCCGATGAACTGCAATTTTGTTGTCTATGCTCCGCAGGCGAAAAATGGAGCAACGCCCATCGCTTAATGATGGTGATGATAAACACACAAATTTCCTTATGTCAAGGTGTTTTCAATTTCATTTTCAGGCCAAAAAGGAGGATTAATTTCCATAATTATAGAATAATCAACAAGTTATATGATAAATTCGGAATTTTGAAACGGCCTCAAAATTCTTCAGTGAGGCTTCGCCATGAAAATTGTGTGAAATAAGATGCAAGAAGATGCAATTTGTGTGGGTGAAAACGCTTGACACTTTGCAGTTTTGCACTATAGTTAGAAGGTCTTTGTGCCAGATAGTATTTTTGGGCACTTGAAAAAGAACATATTCTTTGTCTGATGATTCGTCGAAAGGAGAACTTGGCATGCTTCGGACATCCACGACTCCGCGCGTTGCCCATCTTTTCTGGGTTGGTCTGCTGGTAATAATGGTCCCGGTTGCGGTGTATGCGCAATCGGAAACCCCGACGGCAGCACCGGAAACCCCCACCGAAACCCCGACAGTGGTACCGGAAACCCCCACCGAAACCCCGACAGTGGTACCGGAGACCCCCACGGAAACGCCGACGGTCGTACCGGAAACTCCTACCGCTGTCCCGACAAATACTCCGAGACCGACGGAAACGCCGACAGCCAGACCGACGGAAACGCCAACAGCCAGACCGACGGAAACGCCGACAGCCACGCCAAAACCGACCGAAAGCCCAACCGCCGTTCCCGAGACTCCCACTTCTACTCCGACGGTGACCCCGCAGCCCGCACGGCCTGGTGATCTCGATGGAGACGGGGAGCTTTCTTCGGCGGATGCGGATCTCCTTATTGAGTTGATATTGTATGGAACCATAAACGGAGAACCCGCAACCACGGAACAGCGCGCTCTCGCCGACCTCACCGGGGACGGAGAGGTGACAGCACAAGATGCGCAAGAAGTCTTCCTGAGACAATCGCTGATGTTATTTTTGAAGACCATTGACAAAGGACGTATGGCAGAACAGTGAGCGCCGATTCGGATGGTCAAATGACGTAATCAAGAATAACGCATGTCCCTTCCCAGGGGACGTCCGTTGTTCTGTTCAATTGGTTTGAAAGATCGATTCGTGATGATGAATACGAAGTACGCAACCAGAAAGGCCAAAACCGGCGGAATGAATGCAAGCGAAAGGGGATCATCGATGACCTCGACGACCTATTCCATTCCAGTGAGAACGTTCAGGATTGCAGGGATCCTTTTTATCGGGTTCTGTTTTTCGTTAATCACCATGGGGGTATACGCGCAGGAAACCCCTACGGCGGTCCCGGAGACTCCCACAGAGACTCCAACGGTTATTCCCGAGACTCCCACAGAGACTCCGACGGTCGTTCCAGAGACCCCGACAGCCATTCCAACGGCGACGCCACGACCGACAGAGTCTCCCACCGCGACTCCACGACCTACAGAATCGCCCACAGCAACGCCGAGGCCGACGGAATCTCCTACCGCGACTCCACGACCCACGGAATCGCCTACGGCCACTCCGGTGCCGGTGACTCCCAAGCTGCGTGCGGGGCAGGCGGAAGGCCGACCCGGTGATGCCGTTGTTATCGCGATTACCGGTGAAGATATGCCCACGACGGATGCCTTTGGGTTTGATCTGACCTATAACAATCTCCGCTTGAAATTTGCCGAGATTTTACGTGGTTCACATACTCAGGGGTGGTATGCGGTAAGTGCGGCTGATTTGTCGGGTGTTCTCCGTGTTGTCGGCATTGCGGGAACGGCTCCGGCAATCTCCGGTAATGGTGAGATCGCTCAAATACGGTTCACGATTCAGTCGAACGCGCCGGAAGGGATTGTCCCGCTTGATTTCAAGGTCATTACGGATGATCTGGCTTCGGCGCAAGCGATCTCCGGTTCGATTACTATTCTGCCTGCGGCAGAGACTCCGACAGAGACACCGACGGCGGTTCCGACGGAGACCCCGACCTTTACACCGACTCGAACAGCAACACCGGTTCCTACCAGCACACCAACGCTCGGTCCGATAGAAACGCCGACGGCGATTCCAACAGAGACCCCTGTTGGGACTCCGACCGTAACGCCTACTATCACGGGCACTCCGATTCCAAGGATGGATCCCGGGCAGTCCATTATAGCTTTGAGCGCGTGGGGCGACATTGCCGCATTGGGCAATATCAAGGGCTTCGTGGATGTGGATAACAACGGGTATTTGGATGATCCGTTGCCGCATCCGACCGGACCGTATCCGCCGCGCGTTTCCGGGTACACGGCTTTCGACATCGCGAATGTTGTCAACAGTCGGGGGCTTGTTACTCCGGGCTTCCTGGTTATGCTGACCGAACAGGGTAAGACTATCTCGTATCAGTTTGTGGAAAACCCGTTTGCCGATCAGAAGATTGTCTCGAATGTGTTCCCAGACTTGGCCCGTGATGTCCTTGGCCGAGCCAGCCAGGTACGGTTTGTGGATATTGAGATCAATACTGCACTGGACGGATACTTCGCACTAAGCGAGTTGGGCCGTGTGATTTCAGTCAGCGGAACGCCGCGAAATGTGGTGGCGAACGGTGCGGAAGTAAAACCGTTCCTCGCTTCACCGGAGACAGCAGTTGACTTGGAACTGCTCCCGGGTGGTGGAGTTGCGGGTCAGTTGCAGGGGTACATTCTGACCTCCACAGGCCGGATTGTCGCAATCGGCGATGTGCCGCAGCTGATCCCGACCAGAGAACTTCGAAACAAGGGAACGTTCATCGAGATGGACCTTGTGCTGGGTCAGGCCGGGGAACTTCTTGGAGCGGTCCTGGCGAACGGTGTCGGCGAGTTCTATCTGGCGGCAGTGGAAGGTGCGAATACCTTGCCGCCGGTTGATCTGCCGGAAGGCGATTACGCTCGCCTGCTGTTCCCGTTGAGCACACCGCTGGTTCTTCAGGCATTCGAGCTGGTTCCAACCGAAGAAACCTTTGGAATCATTGCTCTGGACCGAACCGGCGCGCTCCACACCTTCGGTCGTGCCAGCCGGTATCTGCCGACCCTGGAACAGCTGCAATCGGTGCTTCTCTTGTGGGGAACCGCAGGTGTCGATCTCTCCGTTCATCAGTATCCCGGTTTGGGAAAATAACGGGGGGTGCGACTCTCAATAAGATGATTTATGAGGATCAGGAGTCCGGTTGAAGAAGGCTCCTGATCCTCTTTATTGTTCGGGCGGCGTAAACGGAGATCTGTACCCCGAGCGGAACAGACGTGAGGCACAGGCGCGTATTTCTCTGTTAAGGAGGCAGTAATTTCTTGAAATTGCATGGTGGTGTTTTTCTTATTCCGTTTTTCCTGTTTGGAATCGGATTTGTTATGGCCACGTCAAGCGATAGCGGCGAAAAAACGCTTGTTGTGGACCGTTTTGACCATGCTTGTTCTTCCTCGATTCCGGATGGGTGGACCGAATATCAGTTCAAGCATTCCAAACGAGCAACGCAGTATCGTGTAGTCCCGGAGGCTGCGGTAGAGGGAGATGCCGCAACAGACTGCTCGGATGGTTGTGTACTCCGTGCCGAGTCCGACTCCGGAGGATCGATGATCGCAAAGAAATTTGTTGTCGATCTGAATGAATACCCCGTTCTTCGGTGGCATTGGAAGATAGAAGGAATTATCGAAGGGGCGGATGGCCGAGCAAAGGAGACCAACGATTTTCCCGCGGGGATTTATGTGGCTGTGCGGCCAAAAGAGGGATTCCATCCCATCCGCTCTCTTGCGCAGGGTATGGCTCGATCTGTGGCCGGGGTGCCTGTTCCCCAAGCCGCTTTCCATTTTGTCTGGGCGAATTCCGGTGAACCGGGAGAAACGTTCCGCAGCGCATCCTCTCTAGGTACCGCGCTGAACAATATCGTTGTGGTGGTTGAAAGCGGGAAAACCAATGTGGGGAAATGGGTCGAGGCAAGTGTGAATGTCCTGGAATACTACAACCGCTTTTTTCCGGGGGGTCCGGCGATGACAGACGGAGTGGGAATTATGACGGACTGCGACAACACCGGATCGAAGGCCGTTGCCTACTACGACGATCTTCGGTTTTGTGCGGAAAAAACAGACCGTTCCGGCAACGCCGGGGGATGAGATACCGGGACACCGTCCGCTCCCTGTTTGCTGCTTGTGTGCTACAATCCCTGACAAATCCGATTGAGTAAGGATACCCGTGATGCGCATTTTTGTTATTCCGGTCGGACTTATGTTTCTACTCTCCATTTCGGTTTGTGGGGAGGATATAAACACGGATCTGGAATACTCTTTTGAGATCTGGAAGTCGATTACGAATCATCCGACACCCTCTGCCGTGGCCGATCAGCCACAGGCGGGTAAGAAAGAGCTTGTTGGCCTGGTGGATGGAATCGAGGCCATGGACTGGGCTTCCCGACGCGCGGATATCGCGAGGACCGTCGGGCAGTTCCTCGGTGAGCCACCTGCCAGGGTTCCCGCTGTGCAGGGGACGGTGGTGCATTCGGAGCGGTTTTCTGATCACGTTCGCCAGTTGGCGCTTTACACCGGCGAGCCGGGCGAACTGATCCCGGCGTACCTGTTTATCCCACTGGGGATCACCTCACCGCGCCCGGCTGTTATTTGCCAGCACCAGACGGTTTATCCGGGGAAAGAGGAGCCTGCCGGAATCTGGGGGAAGCCGGAGCTGGCTTTTGCTAAAGAACTGGCTCAGCGTGGGTATGTCACGCTGGCTCCCGACAGCATCTGTTTCGGAGATCGAAAAGTGAAAGGTTCAGGCCATTATGGTGAGGCTGTGCCGTTTTTCAAACAGCATCCGAACTGGTCGATCATGGGCAAACAGGTGTGGGATATCGGTCGGGCGATTGATTTTCTGGAGACCTTGCCGTATGTCGATGCCGGTCGAATCGGGAGTATCGGTCATTCGCACGGGGCTTATGGAACGATTTTTTCTCAAGCTTTTGATGATCGCATCCGGGTGGGTGTCGCCAGTTGCGGATTTACGGCGCTAAGAAGCGATCCCACGCCGGAACGCTGGTCTCATCTGACGGCGCTGATTCCGGAGATCGGTTTCTACAAAGACCACGTGAATGATTTGCCGTTCGATTTTCACCATATACTGGCATTGTGCGCGCCAAGGCCGTTGCTGATTACCGTCGCTTTGGACGATGAGATTTTCCCGAACGGCGATTCAGTGAAAGAGGTGGCAGACCGTGTCCGGGAGGTGTATGCGCGGCTGGATGCGCCGGAGGCGTTTGATGCCTTTTTCTTCCCGGGCGACCACAATTTCACTCCCGAAAGCCGTGACCGCGCGATGGCTTGGATCGATCGCTGGATCGGGCCGGCGAAATAGACCCCGATCGATAATCTGGGTTGAGCATGGAGGCTGACAATGCGATTTTCATTCTGGTTGCCTGTCTTGGTGGTTCTGGCCGCAGTGGGGTTGGTCGCCTTGCTGCTGTTTCTTCCTTCGACGGATATACCGGATCAGACCGGGACAGGAACATCCATTTTAGAGCCGACACGGGTCGAGATATCCGGGACCGGCGAAGTCTCCCAGGGGCCGAGCGCATCGGTCCTTGGGTCTTCGGAAGAATCCGGTGGTTTCATTACGGCCGCGAGCGTCGAAGAAGGGGTAACACCGCCGACCGGTTCCACACGGAGCGGGGAAGAATTGTCCGTCGCATCCGGTACCGACACCGTATCTTCTTCCCAACCGCCCGGGCAAGAGACTTCCGACGCGGCTCATCCGCCGACCGGCGACACAATTTCGGGTGTCGTGTATTCGGGGAAACGGCTACCGCTGGCCGGTGTTGCCGTTGTTGCCGGGGAATGGAGCGCTACCTCGGATAGCGCAGGGCAGTTTGCACTCAGCGGAATTCGGGAACCGAAAGTGGATATCGTATTCTCGCTTGAGGGGTATCAGACAGTTACCAAGAACGCCGTGCCTGTCGGGACAAAGAATCTCAGTGTCATTCTGGTTGAAGATGGGCACCTGGCAGGTCGGGTTACGGACCAGAATGGGAAACCGGTCAGTTATGCCTCGGTGCGTCTGGAGGCCCAGACCGGGGTGTGGATGCTGTCGCTGGAGACGGATATCAGCGGGAGTTTCGATACGGAAAATGTGCCGAATGCGCAAATCCGTATCACGGCTACCTGCGAGGGACTGACCGATACCGGCGGCGGGTCGGTTGTGATTGAGACGCCTTATTCCGAACTTGTGATGCTGTGTTTGCAGCGCCCCAGTCTTTCTATCTCCGGTTCCGTGGTTATGGCGGATACGGGGCAGGGAGTAGCCGATTTTGCCCTGATTGCGCAAAAACAGGACGGGGCCACCGCCGAACCTCTGCGCACGACTACGTCCTCCGGCGGGTCTTTCCGTTTTGATGAACTGGATATCGGAGTGTACCTGATCTCCAGTGATGCGGGTGAAAACCAGGATTTGGGTGTGGCGATTCCCGTAACGGAGGACCACAAGACTGTTCGAGTATTCGACAAAAACGTAGAGAATGTCGTTTTTCTGGCCGGGCCGGGATTAACCGTGTCCGGTCGTGTCATCGGGCCGGACGGGAACGGAGTTCCCGGCGCGATGGTGACCCTTGCGAACCAGTCCGGAGGGTACTCTTCCGGGGCAGGAGCGCAAGGGCGATTGAATACGAATTCCGTTTCGGATGGAAGCTATGAATTGCGCGGCGTGCCCTCTTCCGGTGGAGCGGGGGCAATGCAGGCGCGGATGTTTGCCTCTCATTCGGAGTACGGTTCCGGCCTGAGCGAACCGTTTACACCGGATCCGAGTATGCGAGTCATCGAAAACATTAACATCACGCTGACCGGCAGCGCGACGGTTACCGGGCGTGTGCTGATCGGCCAACAGGTTGCCTCCGGGGCGCGGGTGACATTGATCGACCTTTTTCAGAATACAAGTTCGCAACAGATTACCGACCAGATGGGTGGTTTCACCTTTAATAATGTTTCTGTGGTTTCCCAGAGGTACTCGACAGTAAACGGGTCGCACACCCTGATTGTGGAGATGGAGGGGTATGCGACCAAACGTCAGGATATCCTGGTCGATTCCACCAATATCGAGCCGATTATTGTGATATTAGATGAAGGGGGATTTATCCAGGGGCGCGCGCTCGACAACCAGGGACGGGGTATCCCCGGCGTTTTGGTCAGCGCAGTCTCTACGGATGGACAGAGGTACTCCGGATCGACTAACGAGGCCGGTGTTTACTACATTTCGGGGCTGAAATCGGGGACCTACGATCTGCTGTTCCGCCTCGAGTCCAAGCCGCCGCTGTATGGAGCGCTGTATGATGTTCCCACCGGGCAGACCGCTGCCGATGTGGTTCTGCAAAAGCAGGCGTGGACGGTGATGGGAACGGTAACGGACCGCGATACGGGCAAGCCGATTTCGCGGTATGTCCTTGCGGTCGAAGGACAGTTGAAAGACCCGAGGGCCGGCGCGTTCGTTACCAAACAGAATCTTAATACGCCGGATGGAACGTACCAGCTGACATTTCACGAGGCGGGCGTATATTATATCCATTTTTCTTCGGATGGCTACCAGCCGTGGGATGGGGCGGTTGCAATGACGCCGGAAACACAGGAGATCCAATTTGTGAATGCGGTACTGGAGCCGCTTCAGGCGACCGGCCGGATTGTCGGCGCTCTTGAGGTCCCGGAGGGGACTGCTTTTGTACTGGTAGAGGTCCTCGGTCACGGGCAGTATCCGCCATCTGCGCCGAATGAATTTGTACTGGAAGAGGTACCGGCGGGGAAACATAGTTTAATTTTTTATGTACGCGGTCCGCGTGACGCCGGAGCCGGAGTGTACGGAGTTCTCTCTTCCGTACAGGTTATTCCCGGCCAGACGACCAACCTTGGATTTCTGACGGGGTCTGCGTTTCATGTGTCGGTGCGGTGATACGTGAGATGAGAGGATTGCCCTAATTTACAATGAAGGTAATCCGATAACCAGGCAAATCATGGCAGACCGGGAAATGCGCCCCGGGTTCCCTCTCACACATCCCCGATACACTTGTCGTAGAAATCGACAAAGTCATATTTCTGGGGGCCGGAGCGGGCGGCAATGGCGGCGCGCGGGTGCTGATTCAGCTGGCCGGATATGTTGTACTGCGGAGAGGGTCCCCAGTCGAGTGTCTCGCCCAGTTTGACAAACTGGTCCTGCAACAGCTGCCAGACCGGTCGAATGCGGAACTTCGGATTGCGCAAGAACCCCATCAGCAATTCCATCGGGCAATTCCCGGCTCCCCGACCGATCCCCCCCATAGTGGCATCAATGCGATTCACGCCGCGAATGATCGCCTCAATCGTATTGGCGAATGCGAGTTGCTGATTGTTATGCGCATGGATGCCGATTTCTTTTCCGGTTCCCTCCAATGCCTTTCGGTACATTTCGACGTACATTTTGATCTGTTCGCAGTACAGGGCGCCGAAGCTGTCGACAATGACTACCACCGATGCGGGAGTCTGCGCGACCACTTCGAGCGCCTGCTGGATTTCCACTTGCTGAGCCGCCGAGATGGCCATGATATTACAGGAAACCTCGTAGCCTTTTTCGTGAGCATCGTTTATCATGGCAACGGCTTCCGGGATCTGATTCACATAGCAGGCCACGCGGATCATGTCGAGCACACTTTCCTCTTTCGGCAGAATATCGGTCTGCCAGTCGCTTTTCCCGGCATCCGCCATGGCGGACAATTTCAAAGAAGTATTATTGTCGCCGACAATGCGACGAATATCTTCCTCATCGCAGTGTCGCCAGGGGCCGAACTTGTCCTTGGGGAAAAGACGTTTCGAGTTCTTATAGCCGATCTCCATATAGTCGATTCCGGCCTCCAGACAGGTTTGGTATACCGCCCTCACAAAACGGTCATCAAACCGGGAATCATTGATAAGTCCGCCATCGCGGATGGTGCAATCCAGGACTTTGATTTCGGGTCGAAACGTAATCCATGGGGCCAGATCGGGCATTGATGTTCTCCTTATTGTGTGTTTGTGGGGCCAACGAAACCCTGTGCCATGTATAAATACGGAAGCAGTCCCCCGCTCTATTGTAAAGGGCGGGGACAGCCGGCCGAATATCCGTCGGAGTGTATCATCAACATATCACGAAGTGATGAAATGCCTGAACCCTGATTCGTCGGATAACAGGATTACCATGATTTACAATCAAGGTAATCCTATAATCAAGCGAATCATAGTTCAGACAACCGCTAAATCACGGTCCGGTTGCCGGAAGAACTTCTGCCAGAAACGCCGCAATTCCGTCCATGTATATTTTCCCGGATTCCCTGTAGCCGTTGTTATGATCCCCGGAGATTTGCAGGAACTTTTTCGGTTCGGGCGCAGCCTCGAACAACTCTTTTCCGTGATGAAACGGAATAATGTCGTCCTCCGGGCTGTGAATCACCAGCACGGGACACCGCACTTTCGGAATCTTGGAAAGCGAGTCAAACGGCATGGTCACCATCCAGGAGACCGGCAGAAACGGGTACAGCTCTTTCCCGATGGCTACTGTGGAGGTGAAACTGCTTTCGACAATCAGCGCGGCGGCATCATCTACGCGCGTGGCGAGATCCACCGCTACGGCCCCACCCAGTGAACGACCGAACAGGACGATCGGCTCCTTGTGCGTTCGCGCGGCCTGGTACACGCTGAATGCATCCGCATAAACTCTTTCCTCGCTGGAACCGTCCTCGCTGCGCCCGTATCCCCGGTAGTCGAAAATCAGTACGCTTAGATTCAGCTCATGGAACAGGCGGATCGAATCAAGCCGGTGGCTGATATTCCCTGCGTTCCCATGGCAGAACAGCAAAATGGCGATGGGTTTTTCAGCCGGAATGAACCAGCCGTGGACATGCTGCCCCGGTGTCGGCTCCACGACGAAGTCCTTGTATTCCAGGCCGATATCGCTCGGCTTGGCTTCAAGAATGCGGGATGGGATGAACAGATTGGCCCGTTCGAAAGCCCGGATGCCCCACCACCCGACCAGAATCAGGACAACAAGACCGAGGAATGTTGTCACGGCGCGCCTCATGCCTCGGCGGCCCGGCTCCACTGCTCGCGAAGGAACTTGACACATTTCGGCAGTTCCTCCTTCGGATCGCCCAGGATACCGCATTCCAGGCTGCAATAGTCCGCATAGCCGATCTGCTGCAGGGCGCGGAATCCGGGAATATAGTTCATCTCACCCTGGCCGGGAAGTTTGCGGGTGTTGTCTGCCAGATGGACATGATGCAGCCACGACCCGGCCGCGCGAATGGCAGCGGCTTTGTCGGCTTCCTCGATATTCATGTGGAAGAAATCCGCCATGACACAGACGCCTTTGCTGTCCACTTCTTTGCAGATGGCGACCGCATCCGCAACCCGGTTGAGAAAGGTCGCCTCGTACCGGTTCAGAGGTTCCATCAGCATCCGTGTGCCACAGGAGAGCGCATGTTCTCCGAGCGGCTTCAGCTGCTCGACGAGCAACGCGCGGGACAGGTCGTATTTCGACTTATACGGATTCAGATCCGGCATGGTATATTGCCGGTTGAATGCCGGGACGAAGATCAATCCGGTCGAACCGAGTTCCCCACATGCCGTGAGAATCGCCTTGATATCGTTTACGGCGGTGGTGCGTTCGGCAACATCCGGCGAAATCAGGCATCCGTCGTAGCCCGAACAAACCGCGCTGATTTTTGTATTTCGCCCCTTGATTGCCTCCTGGATTTCTTTCACCCGACCTGGAAGCCCGCTGCCGGACAGCTCTACTGCATCAAATCCGTATTTCTCAAGTAAATCCATTTTCTCGGCGAATGTCGCACCCGGAAGAAGCCCTTCCTGGGTGGAGACTTTCATAGGAGCGATCTCTGCTTTGGCGGCATGGGCAGTTCTTCCGACAAGCAAAGCGGCTCCGGCGCTGCAGGCCAGATTCCGAATGAAATTGCGGCGTGTGGCGTTCATCACTGATTCCTCCAAGAACGAATAGATTCGGATAAACCTACCAGAGTTCGGGCGGCAAGACTATGCCAAGGCAGCCTCGCCCATCGCCGTCTGCATCCCCGTCATTCTGGCGAAAGCCGGAATCCAGCGTTCGGGGCGAGACGCCTGTGCTCCTGAGAAAGCTCCCGCGTGTTTGTCATTGCGAACCATGGGAAAAGCCGGGCGCTTGGATGAGATTTCTCCCTTCGGTCGAAATGACAGGGAAGGGGGTCGAAATTACAGGCCTGTTGTCATTCCGAACGAATGCGAGGAATCTCAACAAAGCCTGAGTAGATCTTTGGTGGGTTAGCCCGCAGACGGGCTTGAGCCCACCTTACAGCGGTTCCTGCAAAGAAATCTTGCCCATCGACAGGCATGGAGGCCTGTCCCACCAGTAGGCCAGGCGTCCCTGCCTGGCAGCTACCCAGTAGGCCAGGCGTCTCTGCCTGGCAGCTACCCGGTAGGCCAGGCGTCCCTGCCTGGCAGCTACCCAGTAGGCCAGGCGTCTCTGCCTGGCAGCTACCCAGTAGGCCAGGCGTCTCTGCCTGGCAGCTACCCGGTAGGCCAGGCGTCCCTGCCTGGCAGCTACCCAGTAGGCCAGGCGTC
>Ga0116148_1000628_pt1 | contig 43102 bp, 39 predicted proteins | sample AD_UKC055_MetaG_FD_89786 | JGI IMG/M metagenome (GOLD analysis project Ga0116148, IMG submission 89786) | Active sludge microbial communities of municipal wastewater-treating anaerobic digesters from USA - AD_UKC055_MetaG | ecosystem: Engineered > Bioreactor > Anaerobic > Digestate | place: USA...
ATGGTCACCTTCTTTTAAATTTGGTGTTAAGTATTTATTTGTTTTTTTCCAATCACTCCATATCCCATCATCAAGTTTGTATGAATAAAGTAAATTTTCAGGTAATGTTTTGTCATCGCTTCCTTCCCATTGAAATTCAACACTTAAAGTTTGATTTGTTTCTGGAGGAGGTGTTTTAGTTAGTTTAATTGATGGAGGTAATGTATCTTGTGGTACAACAGTAATTTTAGAATTTGCACTGCTTGAATCAACTGAAATCTGTTTCATTTTTGAATCAAACAGATAGATATTTTGTAATAATATATCAAATACTCCTACATTGCTGCCAGTAAATTGAACAGACAAAATAAGACCAGAACCAGATATACCACTAACCTGACCTATTCTTGAAATTCCTATAATTATCTTATTTTCATTTTCTTTAATACTCTTTAATAATACAATATCCTTATTATCCTTAGTCAAAATATTCTTTTCATTATCTTTTGAATGATTGATGTATGAATCTAATACTTTTATTTGTGATAGGGGAATTGAGATATCAAAAGCTACGCCATATAAATCTGAAACATTTGATATAAAAATGTCAAAAGATTTGATTTCGCCAGATATTACTGTCATATTTTGAGGTTCTATGTATATTTTTGTAGTTTGATTTTTAAATCCATAATTAAATGAAATTATTAAAAGACTCAGAACTATCAAGATTAAACTTTTTTTCATTAAATCCTCCTTTATATTTTAGAAATAAATTATAGTTAAATGTTCCATATAAGTTTATCATATACTTATCAATTTTGCTCTAAAAAAATTTTTCTTCCTATTCTAATCATATTAGAACCTTCATCAATGGCTATTTTATAACTATCTGACATACCCATTGATAAATATTTAAAGTTAACATTTGCTGATTTAAAATTTTTTAATTGATCGTATAAATTGTATGTTTTTTTAAAATATTTTCTAATTATATTTTCATCATTTGTGTTTGGACCCATAGTCATCAATCCCATAATTAAAATTTTATCAAATTTGAATATTTCAGAAAAAAAATCAAATAGATTTTCTGGAAGTACACCAAATTTATTTTTTTCATTTGCTATATTTACTTCAATTAAAATTGGTATCCTTCGATTTTCTGTTTTTAATCTATTTTGTATTACTTTTACAGTTTCAATTGAATCTATGGTTTGAATCATATTAAACATATTTAATGCTTTTTTTATCTTGTTTGTTTGTAAATGGCCAATCAAATGAAAATCAGCTCTATCTTTTAAAAATGGATAAATTTTTTCTCCTTGTTGTACATAATTTATCCCTAATATTTTTATACCACCTTCAATACATAACTCTATTTCATTTAAACTTCTTCCTTTTGTTACAGCTATCAAATGAACATAATCTGGTATCTCTTTTAAGATATTCTCAATATTTTTTAATATATAATGTTGCTCCACAATAAATATATTAACATAAAATTTTAATCTTAATTTTATGGAGTTCTTGATATAAAATAAAAAAGGCCCTGGCAATTACCTACTCTCCCAAGGGGTTTCCCTCCTCAGTACCATCGGCGTTGAAGGGCTTAACTTCCGGGTTCGGAATGGAGCCGGGTGTTTCCCCTTCGCTATAGTCACCAGAGCCATTTATTTGTAAAAAATTGGAAATTTAATTCTGACCTCTCAACTTAGCCTAAGTCAAGTCCTCGGTCTATTAGTACTCATCAGCTAAATATGTCACCACACTTACACCTTGAGCCTATCAACCTAGTTGTCTACTAGGGACCTTACTCCTCTTTGCAGAGGATGGGAGATCTAATCTTGGAGTGGGCTTCGCACTTAGATGCTTTCAGCGCTTATCCCATAGAAACATAGCTACCCGGCGCGTGCTCCTGGCGGAACAGCCGGTACACCAGAGGTTTCCACACCCTGGTCCTCTCGTACTAAGGGTCTACCTCCTCAAATCTCCAACGCTTGCAGCGGATTAGGTCCGAACTGTCTCACGACGTTCTGAACCCAGCTCGCGTACCGCTTTAATGGGCGAACAGCCCAACCCTTGGGACCTTCTCCAGCCCCAGGATGCGATGAGCCGACATCGAGGTGCCAATCCTACCCGTCGATATGGACTCTCAGGATAGATTAGCCTGTTATCCCCGGGGTAACTTTTATTCGTTGAGCGATGGCGCTTCCACACGCAACCACCGGATCACTAAGCCCCACTTTCGTGACTGTTCGACCTGTCGGTCTATGCAGTAAAGCACCCTTATGCCTTTGCACTCTTCACGCGATTTCCAAACGCGTTGAGGGTACCTTTGGGCGCCTCCGTTACCTTTTAGGAGGCGACCGCCCCAGTCAAACTACCCGCCTGACAATGTCCACTTACCTGATTAAGGTTAAGTGTTAGAATTCAAACACATTAAGGGTGGTATTCCAAGGACGACTCCACAGGAACTGGCGCTCCTGCTTCATAGTCTCCCACCTATCCTATACATAATGTGCTAGAATCCAATGCCAAGTTATAGTAAAGCTCCACGGGGTCTTCCCGTCCTGCTGCAAGTAACCCGCATCTGCACGGGTATTGCTATTTCACCGGATCTCTCGTCGAGACAGCGCTCAGGTCGTTACACCTTTCATGCGCGTCGGAACTTACCCGACAAGGTATTTCGCTACCATAGGACCGTTATAGTTACGGCCGCCGTTCACCGGGGCTTAAGTTCAGAGCTTCGCTTTCACAAGGAAAGCTAACCCCTCCCCATAACCTTCCGGCACTGGGCAGGCCACAGCCCCTATACTTCGCCTTACGGCTTTGCAGAGACCTGTGTTTTTGTTAAACAGTCGCCCGAGCCAATTATCTGCGACTCCTCTTAGCTTCAGCAGATATTACCTAAACTAAGAAGAGCACCCCTTATACCGTAGGTACGGGGTTAGATTGCCGAGTTCCTTGACGAGAGTTCTTCCGCGCGCCTTAGGACATTTATCCTAGTCTACCTGTGTTGGTTTGCGGTACGATTACCTAAATTTCAATGCATAGAGGTTTTTCCAGCAAGTATGGATTCAGCCACTTCGCCATTGGTTACCCAATAGCTCCTCATCACCTCTTAGTGTTAGCGCATCTTCGGATTTACCTGAAGATGCCACCTACAGGTTTGAACAGGGTAATCCATCACCCTGCAGACCTATCCTCCTCGACCTCCCCTTAGCTTTTAACGAAATTTAGGTAGTACTGGAATATTAACCAGCTATCCATCGTCTACGCTTTTCAGCCTCAACTTAGGATCGACTAACCCTGGGTGGACGAACCTTCCCCAGGAAACCTTAGACTTACGGCGGAAGGAATTCTCATCCTTCTTTTCGTTACTTAAGCCAGCATTCTCACTTCCTATTGTTCCAGCACTCCTTACGGTATACCTTCACCACAATAGGAACGCTCCCCTACCACTGAGATATTAATTATAAAATTAATATCTCAATCCATCGCTTCGGTTGAAAACTTAGTCCCGCACATATTCGGCGCAGGGTCACTCGACTAGTGAGCTGTTACGCACTCTTTAAAGGATGGCTGCTTCTAAGCCAACCTCCTAGCTGTCTGAGTAACCCCACTTCCTTATCAACAACACTTAGTTTTCATTTGGGACCTTAGCGGATGATCTGGGCTGTTACCCTCTTGAAAACGGAGCTTTTCCCCCGTTTTCTCACTCTCAGGATAAGAAAAAGTGGTATTCGGAGTTTGGTTGGGTTTGGTAGCCCAATGGACCCCTAGCCCATCCAGTGCTCTACCACCACTTCTCATTTAACCTGAGGCTGCACCTAAATGCATTTCGGGGAGAACCAGCTATTCCCGGGTTCGGTTGGATTTTCTCCGCTACCCACAGTTCATCCAACAGGATTTCACCCCTGATTGGTTCGGTCCTTCATGAGAGGTTAATCTCACTTCAACCTGACCATGGGTAGATCACCCGGCTTCGGGTCTACTGATTACGACTTAAAGCCCTATTCAGACTCGCTTTCGCTATGACTTCGGGATTAACCCTTAATCTTGCCGTAATCAATAACTCGCTGGCTCATTCTTCAATAGGCACATGGTCAGACTATTAAGAAAATCTTAATATAGTCCTCCCACGGTTTGTAGGCATATGGTTTCAGGTTCTATTTCACTCCCCTTCCGGGGTTCTTTTCACCTTTCCTTCACAGTACTATGTTCACTATCGGTCACGGAGGTATTTAGCCTTAGGAGTTGGTCCTCCTTGATTCCCACAGGATTTCACGAGTCCCATGGTACTCAGGAGTAACTAAGGAAGAGAATTTCTTTTCTTTACAGGGCTGTCACCTTCTATGGCTACTCTTCCCATAGTATTCAATAAAGAAATTCTTTTATTACTTCCCTCGGAATCTTGGAATTCCAAAATAGTTACTCCTACAACTCCAATCAAGCAACGTTCCAAGACTTTAACACTTGACTGGTTTGGGCTATTCCCTTTTCGTTCGCCACTACTAAGGGAATCGAGTTTTCTTTCTTTTCCTCAGGTTACTGAGATGTTTCACTTCACCTGCTTACCCTCTCTACTATTATGAATTTAAGTAGAGATGATATTTCCTTATCAGAAATAACGGGTTATCCCATTCGGAAATCTTCGGATTTACGCTTGCTTGCAGCTACCCGAAGCCTATCGCAGGCTTGCTGCGTCCTTCATCGGCCTCCTGTACCAAGGCATCCACCATACGCCCTTACTTCCTTGACTTAGGTAAGTTGAGAGATCAGAATTAAATTTCCAATTTTCAAAGTTCAGATAAAAAAGAAGGCTTAAACCCTCAAAACTAAGCAGTACATATTTATACCTCAAAGAAATAGCTCCCTAGAAAGGAGGTGATCCAGGCGCACGTTCTCGTACACCTACCTTGTTACGACTTAACCCTCCTCATTGGTCACACCTTCGGCGCCCCCATCCTTTGCAGGTTAGGGTAAGCGACTTCGAGTACAACCAACTCGGGTGGTTTGACGGGCGGTGTGTACAAACCCCGGGAACGTATTCACTGTGATATAGCTGACTCACAGTTACTAGCAACTCCAGCTTCATGAGGACGAGTTGCAGTCCTCAATCGGTACTGGGGTGAGATTTGAGGATTTGCTCTAGGTTACCCTTTTGCATCCCATTGTCCTCACCATTGTCGCATGTGTGTGGCCCTGGACATAAAGGCCATGAGGATTTGACGTCATCCCCACCTTCCTCCGTCTTGTCGACGGCAGTCCCCTTAGTGTCCTCAGCATTACCTGTTAGCAACTAAGGGCAGGGGTTGCGCTCGTTCAAGGACTTAACCTTACATCTCACGACACGAGCTGACGACAACCATGCAGCACCTGTGTATGTGTCTAAGGTAAAACCTTAGAGGAAAGATATTTCTATCTTTTTTCACATACATGTCAAGCCCAGGTAAGGTTCTTCGTGTAGCATCGAATTAAACCACATGCGCCGCTGCTTGTGCGGGGTCCCGTCAATTCCTTTGAGTTTCAGCCTTGCGACCGTACTACCCAGGTGGGGTGCTTAACGTGTTAACTACGGCACCGAAAGGAATTACCCTTCCAACACCAAGCACCCATCGTTTAGGGCCAGGACTACCCGGGTATCTAATCCGGTTTGCTCCCCTGGCTTTCGTGTATGAGCGTCAGGAACGAACCAGGAAGCTGCCTTCGCAATTGGTGTTCCTCCCGATATCTACGCATTTCACCGCTACACCGGGAATTCCACTTCCCTCTTTCGTCCTCTAGTTTAACAGTATTAAATGCCTTTCTACTGTTGAGCAGTAGTCTTTGACATTTAACTTGCAAAACCGCCTGCACACCCTTTACACCCAGTAATTCCGGATAACGCTTGCTCCCTACGTATTACCGCAGCTGCTGGCACGTAGTTGGCTGGAGCTTATTCCTAAGGTACTGTCAAAATCATATCCTTATTAAGGATATGATTCTTCATCCCTTAGAAAAGGGTTTTAAGACCCGAAGGCCTTCATCACCCACGCGGCGTCGCTGGGTCAAGCTTTCGCTCATTGCCCAATATTCCCTGCTGCTGCCTCCCGTAGGAGTTTGGGCCGTGTCTCAGTCCCAATGTGGCTAATCACCCTCTCAGGTTAGCTACCCGTCTTTGCCTTGGTGGGCTTTTAACTCACCAACTAGCTGATAGGCCACGAGCCCATCCTGAAGTGATAATAAGTTTCCTTATCATCTTTTCTTTAAAAAGCTTCCTTTCTAAAGATTATAGAGTATTGAACCACCTTTCGGTGGGGTATCCTCTTCTTCAGGGTAGGTTACCCATGTATTACTCACCCGTTTGCCGCTCGCCAGCATCCTTATCAGAGATAAGGATCTGTTGCCGCTCGACTTGCATGCATTAGGCACGCCGCCAGCGTTCATCCTGAGCCAGGATCAAACTCTCCGAAGTTAACAAAAAATTAATTTCGAAAAGCTTGAATCCCGACAAGTACGGTATAAATATGTACTGCTTAGTTTTCAAAGTTCACGATAATTCTCCATTTTAAATTTTAACATCAAAAAACTTTTTGTCAAGTAATTTGACATAAAATTCTCGAAGCTTATTATCAAACTCTTCTTAAATCACTATTTTGTTAGTTTATCAAAAAAATTGATTTTGTCAAGAGGTATGTTTTTTTAATAAATTTTACTTTTTTATAAAGAATTTATAAAATATTATATATGATTTATGTAGGTTTATCAGGAGGAATTGATTCTACTTATTCCTTATATCTGTTAAAAAATTTTTTTTCTGAAGTAACTGCTGTTTTCTTGATACTATTTGATCAAAAAGATATTTGTTCATTAAAATGTTGTAACTTAGAAAATGTTATAAATATAACTAAAAAATTAAATGTAAAATTAGAAATAATTGATGTTAGAGAAAATTTCAGAAGAGAGATAATAAATAATTTTATTAGTGAATATAAAAATGGAAGAACACCTAATCCCTGTGTTTTGTGTAATGAAAAAATTAAATTTAAATTAATTATTGAAAATTTAATGAAACAAAATGATTACATAGCAACTGGCCACTATGCAAGAGCTCAAAATATAAATGGAAATTATTGTTTATTAAAAGGAATAGATATATCCAAGGATCAATCTTATATGTTGTATAGAATTGATAAAAATTATTTATCTAAGATTATTTTCCCTCTTGGTACTTACTATAAAAAAGAGGTTATTAATGAAGTAAAGAAATTAAATTTGTATGAAAAGATACCAAATGAAAGTCAAGATTTATGCTTCCTTGTTGATAAAAAAGAAAATTTCTTAAAGGATATTTTACCTGAATATAAAGGTGATATCCTTCACATTAGCGGGAAAAAGTTGGGAACACATAAAGGTTATTATTTTTATACAATTGGTCAAAGAGAGGGATTAAATATTTCATGGAAAGAACCTCTATATGTAATAAATATAGACCCTGAAAAAAATATTCTATTTGTAGGCGAGAGAGTTTATGCTATGAAGAATGAGTTTACTGTAAAAAGTTTAAATTGGCTTTGTGAAATTAATAAATCCTCTTTTAATGCAAAGGTGAAAACAAGATATAAAAGCAAGGAAATAGATTGTTATGTTGAAAAGATCGACAATCAAGCAAAAGTAAAATTAAAATTTAATGAGTTTGCAATAACTCCTGGTCAATCTGCTGTTTTTTATAAAGATGAAATTGTTCTTGGAGGTGGAATAATTGATAAAGTTTTATAAATTTTTCTTTTTTTCTTTTTTTCTTTTAGATATGAATTCTTTAAATACGAAGAAACTTCCTATAATGATGTTTAAATAATAATAGAAAAATCTCCATAATAAAATAAACACAATAAGTGGTTGTCTTGGCAAGAATGCTGAAAATAAAAAAGCAATACCAATTTCGGCTGCTCCTGAAGTACCAGGTGTAGGAATATATACAACAGATATTAAAAATACTATTGTTACAAATATTATAGAAAATATTGGTGAATTCGAACCAAGACCTCTAAGGAGAACAACAGGTAAAAAAAGGGAACTTAACCATTGTATCAGATTTAAAAAAAATATTAATAAAAGAACATTTATTTTACTTTTATCTAATGATCTTTTTCCTTCCTCGAAAAGATGGACATTTTTATCTATTTCTTCGTTAACTTTTGTTGAAATTTTTAAAGGTAAAATTTTTGTTATTATTTTTTTTATAAAATCTGCTATTTTTCTTGTTTGAAAAAGAGCTAAAACTATTAATATTGAAATTAATAGATAAACAATTAATCCTATATCTATGGCAAGATTTACTCCTTTTGGTAAAGTATATTCAAATTTGAAGAAAGTAATAAAAATTGGAATTGCAATAATTAAGCTAATTCTAACAATGAACGCTATAATTTCTTTTACTAATAGAAAAAAAGCACTTTCACCATATTCAACATTTGAATTTTTATTTAATAAGTACATTTGTAATGGTTGACCACCAGTTGCAAAAGGAGTTACAGCTGAAAAAAAATTTCCTATAAGTGCAAGGTTAATTGCTTCACGCTTCGATAAATTGATTGATAATAGTTTTGCACAATAAAGAATTTGAAAAGCTTCAAGTAGCCATGAAAGACCAACAAGAGCAAATGAAATTATTAAATATAATGGTTTTATTTCAAAAAAGGCATCAAGAAAATTCCCACCTTTAAATAATATTATTAAAACAAATACAACTAAAATAGTTAAAGAAAATGATATTAATATATTTCTTCCAATTGATTTAAAATTGATTTTCTTTTCTTCCATTGGAAATATTATACAATTTTAGTTATAATAAATGCAAACATATTAAAGGAGATATCAATGGATGAAGATATAATAAAAGAATTCAATGAAGAAATTTTAAATATTAAAAATCTTGATGAGTTTGAAATAATCAAGAATAGATATCTCGGTAAAAGAGGAATAATTAAAAATTTAATGGAAAATATTAAAAATATACCTGATCTTCATCAAAAAAGGGAATATGGAGAAAAAGTCAATAGAATTAAAAAGGAAATTGAAGAAAGAATAAATATATTAGAAAAGAAACTTAAAGAAGATATTGAGAATCAAAGATTATTAGAAGAAAAAATTGATGAAACTTTACCTGGTTACCCTCTTGTTTTAGGTAAAAAACATATTTTAACAAAAGTTGAAGAAGAAATAACAGAAGTTTTTTTAAAAATGGGCTTTTCGATATTTGAAGGGCCAGAAATTGAAACAGATTATTATAATTTTGAAGCACTTAATATACCTAAATTTCATCCAGCAAGAGATATGTGGGATACTCTTTTCTTACCAAATGGTTTACTTTTAAGAACTCATACATCTCCTGTTCAAATAAGAGCAATGGAGAAAATAAAACCACCTTTTAGATTAATTGCACCTGGTAGATGTTATAGAAGAGATCCATTTGATGCAACCCATTCACCAATTTTTTATCAAATTGAGGGATTAATGATTGATAAAAATACTTCACTTGCAGATCTTATGGGAATATTGGATCTATTTGCAAAAAGAATGTTTGGTGAAGAAACGAGAACAAAATTCTATTTGTCATATTTTCCTTTTGTTGAACCAGGAATCGAAGTAGCTGCAACATGTTCTGTCTGTAAAGGAAAGGGTTGTAGTGTTTGTAAATATACAGGATTTGTAGAAATTTTAGGTGCTGGTATGGTTCATCCAAAAGTTTTATCAAATGTTGGAATTGATCCAGAATCCTATCAAGGTTTTGCTTTTGGTTTAGGTGTTGAAAGAGTTGCTATGATTAAATATGGAATTTCAGATATAAGATTATTTTATGAAAATGATATCAGATTTTTAAATCAGTTTTAAAGGAGTTTTTATGAAAATTTCACTTAATTGGTTTAAAGAATTTTTTAACTTCAGTTTAGATTTAAAAGAAATTGAAGAAATTTGCATGTTAAAAGGAATTGAAATTGAAAATATAAATCCTAAAAAAACTGTACTTGAAAAGTGCTTTTCGGGTAAGGTTTTAGATGTTAATAAAATTTCAGAAAATTTATGTTTATGTAAAATTAATATAAAAGGAGAAATCTTTAAAAGCATAACTTCAGCAACAAATATCAATAAAGGAGATGTTGTTCCTGTAGTATTAAATGGTGGCAAAATTTATAAAACTATTTTTAAAGCAAATGGAAAGGAAACCATCGCAACAAGTATTAAACCTATTGAATTTGATGGCGTGTTATCTGAAGCAATGTTATTATCTTATGATGAGATTGGTATACCAGAAGAAAATCTATCTGAAAAACAGAAAAGCGGAATTTTTATATTACCTTCAGATACTGATATAGGAGAAAATTTAATAGATTTATTATGGTTAAACGATACAATTTTAGAAATTAAAACAAATAATAGAGCAGATGTTTTATCAATGATTGGTTTAGCAGAAGAATTTGAAAGATATGGTTTAGGAATAAGTAAAAAAAGAGACTATTTTTTAAATAAAAAAAGAGATTTTAATGAAAGTAATTTTGAAATAGAAATAAAAAATATTGAATTATGTCCAAGATATGTAGGAATAATAATAAAAAATGTGAATGTTAAAAACTCTTCAGTATATAATTTAAGAAAATTACTATCAGTGGGATTAAGACCAGTTAATAATATAGTTGATTGGACTAATGTTTTTATGTATGAATATGGTCAACCTTTACATACTTTTGACTTTGATAAAATAGATACAAAAATTGTGGTAAGAGAAGCAGAAGCTAAAGAAAAAATTGTTACCCGTGATGGAAAAGAAAGAGAATTAGAAGAAGGTATGTTATTAATATGTGATATAAAATCTCCAATTGCTATAGCAGGAGTTATCGGTGGAAAAGATACTGAAGTTAATGATGATACAAAAAATGTTTTTTTAGAATCTGCAAATTTTTCTTCACAATCGATATCGCAAACAAAAAGGAAATTAAAAATTGAAACAGAGGCAGGAAATAGATTTGAAAAAGGAGTTGATATTGAAAAAACTGAATTAATTGGCTCAATGTGCGCACTCAATTTTGAAGGAAAAGAGATATACGGACCTATAGATGTTTATCCAAAACCTTATATAAAAGAGAAAATTAAATTAAGATATGATAGAGTTAGAAAAATTCTTGGAGTAGGATTAAGTAATAAAGATATTATTAATTCATTAGAAAAGGGCGGATTTAAAGTGATTGAACAAAATGAATCTTCATCTATTTTTGAATGTCAATATTTTAGACCTGATGTAAAAAGTGAAATAGATTTAATAGAAGAGGTGGTTAGATATTACGGTATAGAAAAAATTGAATATTCAATTCCATCAGCAAAAATAGATTCTTATGAGGAAGATAAAACAAAAAAGTTAAAAAAAAGAATAAGAGATATATTAACTTTATTAAGTTTTAATGAAGTTATCACTTTATCATTAATTGATAATAATTTTCTCTCTAATTTTAATAATGATAAAAAATTAATTGAGATATTAAACCCTCTTAGGAACGATCAAAATGTTTTAAGAAGCTCGTTATTACCTTCATTACTAAAAATAGCTGAAAGGAATATTAAAAATAGAAATAAAAATCTCGCAATATTTGAAATTGGAAAGATATATTATATTGATAACAATGAATTTAAAGAGATAGAGGAAGTCTCTGTATTAGTTACAGGAAAAAGAGTTGAAAAGTATTGGGAAGAAAATGACAAAGAATATGACTATTTTTACATTAAAGGGGCATTAGAAGCTCTCTTTAATGAACTTGGAATAAAAAATTTTAGTACAATAAATATTAATCCAAAAACATATTTTCATCCTTATAGATATGGAAAAATTATAATATCAAATGAAGAGATTGGTGAAATAGGTGAGATTAATTCTAAAATTTTATCTTTATTATCAATTGAACAAAAAATTTATGTTTTTAATTTAAATTTTGAAAAATTATTAAACTATTCTAACATTAAAACTTATTATGAAGAGATACCAAAATATCCATCTTTGACTTTTGATATCTCAATGATTATAGATAAGGATATTAAGACATCAGACATTTTAAAAATATTAAAAGAGGAAGGCGGTGAAATTTTATATAAAGTTTTATTATTTGATGTTTATGAAGATGAAAAAATAGGAAAAAATAAGAAAAGTTTGGCTTTCAGTTTAATTTTTAATTCAAATGTTAAAACTTTAAAAGATTCTGATGTTTTTCCAATAATAGAAAATTTAGAAAAAAGAATAGAGAAAGAACTGAAAGGAACATTAAGGAAAAAATATTGAGCAATTTTTTTATTTCAAATGAACTATACAAACTAAGTCAAATACTTGAATTTAAGGGAAATGATAAAAAATCAATAACTGATATTAAAATAGTAGCATATACTATTCAATCACTCACATTTGAATTAGATGCATCAAATCTTGATAGGATAGAAAAATATCTAACAGATAAGCCTAACATAAAAAATATCATAAAAGAACTTGTTTTAAATGGTAAAAGTGAATATATAGAAATATTATCTAAAGATGTCCCTCCATCATTATTAAAGTTATTAAAAATTCCTGGAATTGGTATGAAGACATTATATAAGTTGTATAAAGAATTTAATATTATGGATATCTATTCATTAAAATCTTTAGTTAAAGAAAAAAAATTAAGAACTATTGATACAATCGGTGAAAAAGGTGAAGAAATAATAGGTAAAAATATAAATTACTATTTTAAATTACAAAGAGAATTTAGTATATCCTACGCAGATTCAATTTTTAATTATATAAAGGAAATTCTTTCAGGTTTAAATTCAAAATACATTGAAAAAGCTGGAAGTGTTAGAAGAAGAAAAGAAGTTGTTTCAAATCTTAATATTGTATGTGCCAATAACGATGCAATAAAACTAAAAAGTAAATTAAAAGATTTAAATATTATCAGAAATTTTTATGAGAATGGCGATTTTATCAATTTTAAATTAAATGAATCTGAAATTGATATAAATATCTTAATATGCCCAGACGAATACTTTAATTCTGCTTTATTATATTTTACTGGCCCGAAGAATTTAAATAATTCTTTATATGAAAAAAGTAAAGATTTAGGAATACAAATATTGCCAACTAACTATTTAAAGTTAAATTATAATGAAAAACAGATCTTTAATCTCTTTGATCTACCTTATATTCCTCCAGAATTTAGAGAACATTGGGAGAAATATATAACTATGGATAAAATTTTTCTATCATGCAATATTAAAGGGGATCTACATATCCATACAGATTATTCTGATGGAATATCATCAATTTATGAAATTGTTAGAGAAAGTAAAGATCTTGGTTATAAATATATAGGAATTAGTGATCATGCAGAAGATTTAAAATTTGCGAGGGGTTTAAGTGAAAAAAGAATTTATAAAGAGAGATTAGAGATAAGAAAAATAGAAAAATTATTTAATGATATAAAAATTTTCTTTGGAATAGAGGCAAATATAAGAAATGATGGATCAATTGATGTAAATGAATCTATACTTAAAGATTTAGATTTTGTTATTGCATCTATACATAATAATTTTAATGAAGATTTATATTCAAATATGAAAAGATTAACAAATGCAATTAGAAATCCTTTTGTTACAATAATAGGTCATCCATCAGGAAGAAAAATATCAGAAAGAGATGGGATGAAAATTGATTGGAAAAATTTTTATAAAGAGGTGGAAAACTCCAAAACTATTTTAGAAATAAACTCTTCACCTGATAGACTTGATTTATATTCTAATATCATATATGAAAATAGTAATTTTGATGTACTATATTCAATTAGTTCAGATTGTCATTTCGCTCCACAATTGAATTTTGTCAATCAATATGGAATTGATATAGCAAAAAGAGCTCTTTTAGAAGATAAAAAAATAATAAATAGTTATGAAATAAATGACTTAGTTAAAATATTGAATAAAAAAAGAGAGTCAAAAAATTTTGTTTAAAAATTTTTCTTTAAAGGTTTTATCATAAAGATTAATATAAATTCATTCAATTAAAACAACAGTTAAAGCGGCACCACCCTTTTTATGACCGATATAACCCATCTTTTCCATAGTTTTACCTTTTATGTTTATTTTTTCTTTTTCTATTCCTATTAAATTTGATAAATTTTCTATGATTTTTTCTTTATAAATACTTATTTTTATAGTTTCTATTATAATTATTGAATCAATATTTATAATTTTAAAATTTTTTCTATTTAATATCACCATTGTATTTATTAACAATTCACTACTTTTTTTACCTTTCCAATTCTCATTGAAAGTTTCGCCAATATCTTTTTCTCCAATTGCCCCTAAAATTGCATCGATAAGAGAATGAATTAAAATATCACCATCAGTATCGCTAAAAAGACCATACTCTTTTTTTAACTCTACACCTCCAAGAAATAGTGGTAAATTTTTTTTAATTATGTGAAAATCAAATCCTATACCTATCTTCATTCTTTTGTATAAAATTAATTACCTCTATCATATCATTATTATAAGTTACTTTTATATTAGATAAATCTCCATTTATTAACTCAATTTCTTTATTCTCTAATTCAAAGACCATAGAATCATCAAATAATTTTTCATTCTCATATTTTTTATATAAATAATATATTTTTGGGAAAGGAAAACCTTGAGGTGTTTGCGTTATATATAAAAAATCTCTATTCAATGTTTTGATTTTTTTATTTTTTATAAATTTTATAGTCTCAGTAGCAGCTATTACTGGAACGATACATTTTTTATCATCTATCTTATAAACTATTTCATTTATTAATTCTAATTTTACAATAGGTCTTGCTCCATCATGAATAAGTACTTTATCAATATTAGAATTTAAAAAAAATTCCAAACCATTAATAACAGAATTTTTTCTTTCTTCACCTCCAATAATAATATCTCTAATCTTTTTTAAATTTTCAAAATATTTTTTAATTTTTTTATAATTATCTTTTGATAATACTATTACTATTTCATCAATAAAATTAGATTTAATAAATGGTAATGCAGTATAATAAATTAAAGGTTTACCATCTATTAGATAAGAAATTTTATCTTCTCCAAATCTATTACTTTTACCTCCTCCAACTATTATCGTTCCCACCATTTTTTACTAAATCTCCAAAAATCATACTTCCAGTAGGACCCTGTAAAAATGAAGTTACTTCAACTAAAACCTTTTTTCCTATATAAAATTTGCCTTCCTCAACAACAACCATCGTACCATCATCCAGATATCCCACGCCCTGATTCCTCTCTTTACCTTCTTTAATAATTTTAATCTCAATTTTTTCACCAGGAAATACGATTTTTCTTAAAGCATGTGATAATTCATTTATATTTAAAACTGGTATACTTCTTGTTTTTGCAATTTGAGATAAATTATAATCAGTTGTTATTATTTTAGCTTTCATTTTTTTTGATAATTCTATCAATTTAGTATCAATAGGCAGAAGCTCTCCTCTTTCTTCAATAATTTTCACTCTTTCAGGATATTCATCTTTTAATCTATCAAGAATTTCAAGACCTCTTCTTCCTCTTATTCTTTTAGAATTATCCTCTGAATCAGCAACAAGTTGAAGTTCTTCAAGAATAAATGTAGGTATGTATATCTTTCCATCTATAAAATTCGAATCTATCAAATCTAAAATTCTACCATCTATTATCGCGGAAGTATCTAATAGATATTTATTGAATATTTTTTTTTCTTTATCTTTTGATGTCCTCTCTTCACTAGCTCTGCCTATATTTTTTACAGATTCAAGAATTTCATTTTTTCTACTTAATATAGCCCAAACAATAACACCAAATACAAATAAACTTATAAAAATTCCTAAATAGATTCCTATAATAGGAATTTTTGATATTAATGAGTATAAGAGAAAAGAGATAATTAGGGAAATTAAAATGGAAAAAAGTCCAAGGAAAAGTTCGGGTAAAGATAAAGTTGATAAAAATTTATTTATCTTAAGACCAATAAATTTTAGAAATCTATAAAATTTTGGGTAAATAAGGAAAAAAATGAAAAAAAGAAGGAGGAAAAATGAAATATAAATAATTAATTGATTCAGATTTGTTAATCTAATAAAAAAATCTAAAAATAGAAAGGCAATATATAACCCAATAAGACCACCAATAAAGGAGAAAAAAATCCTAAAAAAATTCCAAAATTTATTCATATTAAACTCCTTTTTTTAAAAACAGATCTTTTAATTCACGAATATTATTTAAATAAATAAAATCTACCTCCTTATTTAATTGTAACTCATTTTTTAACAAATTAGGTACAATAAATTTTTTAAAACCAAGCTTTATAGATTCATTAACTCTTTTTTTCATAAGTGATACAGCTCTTATTTCTCCACCAAGACCAACTTCACCAAATGATATAAAATTTGAAACAGCTATATTATTTATAGATGAATAGATAGATATTATTAGAGGTAAATCTGAGGATCTTTCTTCAATTTTAATACCACCAGTAACATTTACAAAAATATCATATTTAAATAGCTGAGTGTTTAAGTGCTTCTCAAGAATAGCAATCATAATTGAAACACGAGTAAAATCTATACCAACACTAACTCTTTTGGGCTGTGGATAATATGTTGGAATTACTAAGGTTTGCACCTCAACAAGCAAAGGTTTTTGACCAGTTTCAATTACAGGTACGACAATACTTCCTGGTATTTCTTTATCTCTTTTTGTCAAAAAAAGTGTTGAAGGATTTTTTACCTCTTTTAACCCCTCTTCTTCCATTGTAAAAATTGCAAGATCTTGTGTAGAACCAAATCTATTTTTTTTACATCTTAATATTCTATATAATTGGTATCTCTCTCCCTCAAGATACATAACTGTATCAACAATATGTTCAAGCATTTTAGGACCAGCTATATCTCCTTCTTTTGTTATGTGACCAACTATTAAACAAGTTATATTGTTTTCTTTAATTAAATTTGTTATTACATCCATTATGTATCTAACTTGAGAAGGACTACCTGAAGAGGAATCTATGTTTTCACTTTTAATAACCTGTATTGAATCAATTATGAAAACATCAGGTTTAATATTATCAATGACATCCAAAATATTTTGAATGTCATTTTCATAAATAAAAAAAAGATTTTCTGGTATCTCTTTAATTAATCTTTTAATTCTTGAAGAAATTTGTAAAACAGATTCTTCTCCTGAAACATATAAAACTTTTTTTTCTTTTGCCATATTCAAAGCTATTTGAAATAATAGTGTTGTTTTTCCAATTCCAGGCTCTCCCGAAATTAATGTTAATGAGCCTTTCATCAATCCCCCACCAAGAATTTCATCTAATTCTGTAAAACCAGTTGAGATTCTTGCAAAATCTTCTGATTTTATTTCTTTTAATTTAAAATCAACATTTTCGAGTGTTTTTTTTATTTGTCCAATCTCTTCAAAGGAATTCCAGGAGCCACAATTTGGACATTTCCCCATTTTAATAAATGTTTCATATCCACATTCTTTACATCTATATTTAATATCCTTTTTGCTCAAATCAATCCACCAAGTACAGTTTTAAGATAATTACTTCTCAATTTATCTATTTCTTCTTCACTTGCAGTATTGAACTCTATTTTCATAAGATTTGGCCTGATTTTAAATATAAGTTGATTTATTAAATTCGCAGGAATATTTAATAATTTTTCAATAGCTCCAACTCTTAACCAGGATAAAATTTCATCAGCTTCATCAAGATCTATTTTATTTGAATATTTAATTACTCCGATAGATCTTCCTATTTTATCTAATATTTCTGATCTGTTTTTATCCATTATATTCTTCCTTTCTTCTCTTTCTATCCTCACTATTTCGTTTCCAAATTTTAATATCATATTTAAAATATCTTCTTCGCTTTTACCAAGAGTTGTTGAGTTTGAAATTTGATATAGGGATGAAATAGGATTCGTTCCTTCACCAAAAAAACCTTTAAAAGATATAGAGAATTTAGAACTGTTAGAAATAATCTCACCAATATTTCCACTGTAACTTAAAAATGGTAAATGACAGAGTATAGATATTCTTAGTCCAGTGCCAAGATTTGTTGGACATGTTGTTATATAACCAAAGTCATTTCTATAGGAGAAATCAAGATAATCTTCCAATTTATCTACAATTTTATATATAAAAGAAATTGCATCTTTTATAGAAAAACCTTCTTTTAGACATTGAATTCTCAAATGATCTTCTTCGTTAATCATAATTGATATTTCTCCCTCTTCATCGATAAAAAAATATTTATAATAGGGATCTTTTATAAAAAGAGGAGACAATATATGCAATTCAACAAGTGCATTTCTTTCTAAATCATTCAAATCTAATAAATTATAACCAGTTAAGTTGAATTCTGAAATTAAATTTGATTTTTTAAAGGTATTTAAAATTTTATCAATAATTAATTTTTTTTCGTCTATCGATGCTTTTGTTGGAAATTTTAAATTATCAATATTTCTTGCTATCCTTATTCTGCTACTTATGATTACATCACTATCTATACCATAGTTATTTATCCATCTTGGTAAATTTCTAATTATTGATTTTATCATCTTTTATTAACTTATTGATTTTATCTCTAATTTTTGCAGCATCTTCATATCTTTCTTCTTCAATTGCATATTCAAGTTCTTTTCTTAATTTTTTTATTTCACTTTCTAATGAAGTTTCAAGCGTGAACTTTTCTCCCTTTTTCTTTCCAATATGTTTAAAATTTCCTTGTAAGTTTAAAAGTATAGGTTTCAATTCATCTTTAAATGTTTCATAACAATTAGGACATCCGAAATAGCCACTTTTTTCAAAATCAACAAACTTTAAATTACATATTGGACAACTTTTTTCTTTCTTTTCTTCTTCTACCATTCCAGGCATCATTTCTAAGAATTTTTTTAAAATGTTTTCATCGTAGGGTATATTTAATTCCTTTAATATTCCTTTCATACCAAGTTTTGAAGCACATATATTACATATGTATAAATTTTTCTTTTCTGAATTAATTACCTCTGTTACATAAATATTAGCTTCTCTTTTTTTACATATATCACAAAGCATTAATACACCTCTAATTTAATTTTATCACAATATTATACTTATTCTTTTTTTTGTCTTTTCTTTACCCAAGAGTTCAATTAAAATAAAAAGACCAGGTGATACATATTTACCAGTAAGTAAATATCTAAGTGGTTGTGCTATTTCTTTTAAAAGAATATTTTTCTCTTTTAAAATTTTATTTATATAACTTTCAATTAAAGAACTTTCAAATGGTTCAATATCATCTATTATATTGATAAAATCATTTATAAAATTTATAAAATTAATATTGTTTTTTATATTTTTTAGTTCTTGTTGGTTATATTCTGGCTGTTTATAAAAATATATTGTTAAATCTTTTATATCACCTAAAACTTTTATATTTGGTTTAATTTCTATTAAAATTTTCAATAATTTTTCTCTACCGCCACTTTTTAAATCATTTGGTATAAAGCCAATTGCTCTGTTAAATAACTCTTCATCTGATAAATTTCTTATATAATGACTATTCAACCATCTTAATTTATCATGATCAAAGATAGGTGAACTTCTTGATATTTTTGATAATGAAAATTCTTCTATCATTTCATCCATTGTAAATATTTCTTTATTATCTTTTATAGAAAATCCGATTAAAAAAAGATAATTTAAAATTGCTTCTGGTAAAAAACCTTCATTTCTGAATTCCTCAATTGATACTGAACCATGTCTTTTAGATAATTTCTCTTTATCTTTACCCAACATTAATGGAAGATGTCCAAAATATGGAGTCTCTTTATTCAATGCTTTATATATAAGAATTTGCTTATGTGTGTTTGATAAATGATCCTCTCCTCTTATTACATGAGTTATTTTCATATCAATATCATCAACAACACATGAAAAATTATAAACAGGTGTTTTATCGTTCCTTATTATAATAAAATCATCAAGAATATTATTTTCAAAAATAATTTCTCCTTTTATTAAATCATTAAATCTAACTAATCCTGGTTCAACATTAAATCTATAGACAAACTCTTCACCTTTTGAAATTTTATCTATTCTCTCTTTATCTGAAAGATATTTACATCTTTGGGAATATTTATAAGGTTTACCCCTTTTTTTTGCTAATTCTTTCTCTATATCAATCTCCTCTTTTTTACAAAAACATGGATAAACAGCTTCTTTTTCAATTAAATAATTAAGATAATTTATATATAATTCCGATCTTTCACTCTGAAAATATGGTCCCTCATCCCAATTAATATTTAACCATTTTAAACCAGAAATAATTGCATTTTTGGATTCCTCTGTAGACCTAACTTTATCAGTATCTTCAATTCTTAATACTAAAGCACCATTCTCTTTTTTTGCTAAAAGATAATTTATAAATGCTGTTCTTACGCCACCAATATGTAAAAGACCAGTAGGGGAAGGAGCAAATCTAACTCTTATCTTTTCCATTCTTTACACTCCTTAATAAAATCACAATATTTACAAAATTCATTCTCTTTTTTATAAAAATTATTATTTAAAATATTATTATTCACATTTAATATTGTTTTAATAGTCTCTTTAGACATATTGTTATTAAAATTAAGATAAATTTTCTCATTTTTATCAAGAGAAATATAATAAATCAATATATTTTTAGGATATTTTTTAAATTGATATTTAAAGGCAAGATAATATATTGACATCTGTAAAATATTGTTTTCATCAACTAAACCAATTGAATTATATTCAATAGAATTCTTTCCAGTTTTATATTCTATAATTTCATACTCATCATCAAATTTATCTATTCTATCTATATAACCTGTAATAAAAATATCTTTTATTTTATAATTAACCTGTTTTTCAACCATATATGCCTTATTATAGTTAAAAATATTTTTAGAATAATACTTTTTCAAAATTAATAATCCCTTTTCAAACTCTTTCTCTTCTTGTTGTTTATCTAAAAAACCTTCATTTATCCATTTATCTTCATATATTTTTTTTAAATCATCAAAGGAAGGATATGGTTCCAATTTATGAAACTCTGAAAGTGTCGAATGAATAGTTTTTCCAAATGACAAATAACTTTTGGGTTTAGTTTTAAAATTTAAAATATAAATAAAATAATATTTTAGTGGACATTCTAAATATGTTCTAATTTTTGAAAAGCTTAGTTTCATATGATTTTAATCTTTCAACTTCTACATCCACCTGTTGTTTTGTATTTTCCCAATCAAAAGAGTTATTTATAATAACATCTGCGTATTTTAATTTTTCATCTATATCCATTTGTGCATCTATCCTATTTTTAGCCTCCTCAATTGAGTAGTTTTCTCTTTTTATTAATCTATCTAATTGAACTTCAGGATTTGTATAAACAACCCAAACTTCATCAACTATTTTATTCCATTTAGCTTCAATTAATATTGCAGCATCAAGAACAATTAATTTGGTTTTTTTTCTTTTGTATTCATTTATCTTCTTCTTAATTTTTTTTGACAATAGAGGTAGTGTAATTCTATTCAATTTTTCAAGATTTTCCTTCGAAGAAAAAGCTATAGTGCCTAATTTTTTTCTATCTATAGAACCATCTTTATTCATAATTTCAGTTCCAAAAACTCTAACTAATCTATTCTTAATAAATTCATCTTCAAGAATAGTTTTACCAATCAAATCAGCATCAATAATTTTAAATCCTTTTGTTTTTAAATATTCACTTATTTTTGATTTGCCAGAGGCGATATTACCAGTTAAACCAATAATTCTCATTTTTTACACTCGAGCCAAGTTTTACCTATTCCAACTTCTACTTTTACTGGCACATCCAATTTAATACTATTTTCCATTTCTCTTTTAATCATATCTAAAACATCATCTTTTTCTTCTTCAAATAGTTCAACAAGTAGTTCATCATGAATTTGTAAAACTATTCTTGACTTTTTTCCTTTTAGTTTTCTATAGACATTAACCATACTCACTTTAATAATATCAGCACCAGATCCTTGTATTGGAGAGTTTATCGCTATTCTTTCTCCAAATTTTTGTATATTTCTATTTTTTGATTCAAGTTCAGGAACATATCTTCTTCTTCCAAGTATTGTTTCAACATATCCCTGTTTTTTAGCTTGCTCAATAATATCATCTATAAATTTCTTAACATTTCTAAATTTATTAAAGTAAATATCAATATAATTATTTGCCTCTTCTTCAGAAATCTTAAGTTCAGATGATAATCCATAAGAGCTCATACCATACAAAATTGCATAATTAATTGTTTTTGCTTTTCTTCTTTGTTCTTCTGTCACATCTTCAATTGGTACGGAAAACAATTGTGCTGCAGTTTCTTTATGAATATCTATGTCCTTTTCAAAAGAATCAATTAAATATGGATCTTTTGAAAAATGAGCAAGAACTCTTAACTCAATTTGTGAATAATCAAAAGAAGCTAAAATATATCCATCATCTGCAATAAAAGAGTCTCTTACTTTTTTACCCAATTCTGATTTAATTGGTATATTTTGTAAATTTGGCTCTTTTGATATTATTCTACCAGTAGAAGCACCTGTTTGTATAAATTTTGTATGCAATCTATCATTATTATCAACAAGCTCAGGAAGTACATTAAAATAAGTTGTCAATAATTTATTTAATTCCCTAAATTCAATAATTTTAGATACAACAGGATGTAAATTTGAGAGTTCAGATAAAGTATCCATGTCAGTTGAATAACCTGTTTTAATTTTTTTTAGTTTATTTAAACCAAGCTTATCATAAAGTAAAAAACTAACTTGCTTTGGGGATTGTGGATTAATTGGGTAACCTGCATAATCTGAAATTTCTTTTTTTAAATTTTCTATTTTATCTTTTAAATCATCTCTAATTAAAATTAACTTATTTTTATCAACCTTAACACCAAATATTTCCATCTCATTTAAAACATAAGAGAGGGGAATCTCAACTTCATAAAGAAGATCTGAAAGTTTCTGATTTAAAATTTGTTCTTTCAAAATCTTACCAAGATTTAAAATATTTTTTGTAATAAGATATTCATTTTCTAAGTCTACACTTTTCCCAAGATATAATGGAAAGAGTGTTGTTAATTCATAATTCTTTCTATTTGAATTTAAAAGATATGCAGCCAATTCTGTATCAAAAATATTTTTAATTTCAGGCATTGGATATATTGAACTTAATAAATTTTTGTAAGAGTGAGTATACAAATTTTTATTTATAAGATTGAGCAATAACTCCTTATCGCCAATGTGAAAACCGTTACCATCAGAAAATATAATTTTATCTTTTTTACCAATAAATGAAATTTCATCACTTTTAAGAAGATCTTCTTTATCAATAAGATTGATTTCTACATCTTTCTCTTTAATTTTAAACTTGTCAAGTAAAGATTTAAATTCAAGTTCTGAAAAAATATTGATAATTTTTTGAATATTGATTTCTTTTTTCTTTAAATCTTCGATATCAATATTTAGAATTACATCATTTTTTATTTTTGCAACATCTCTTGATATCAGTATCTGATTTTTATATTCTTTTATTTTTTCACCAATTTTTCCTTCTGGTAGATTTTCAAATAAATCTTCCAATGATTTATAATTTTGCAATAATTTTATTCCAGTTTTTTCTCCAATTCCTGGTACATTTGGAATATTATCAGAAGCATCTCCTACTATTGCTTTTATTTCAGGTAATCTTGAAGGTTCAATGTTATATTCTTCAATAAATTTTTCCTTTGTGTATTTTACAAGTTCGCTAATTCCTTTTCTTGTTAGAAGTACCTCGCATTTATCTGAAAGTAATTGTAATAAATCTCTATCAGCAGTTACTATAACTGTAAAATAATTTTTTTCATTCGCAATTTTTGTTAGAGTTCCAATAATATCATCACCTTCAAATCCTGGATATTCAAGAACTTTAATACCAAGATAATTTAGAATTTCTTTAACTCTTTCTTTCTGAACTGATAATTCATCAGGAGCTTTAGGTCTATTCTCTTTATATGAAGGTAATTTATCGATTCTATATTGAGCAAGACCTTTATCAAAAGTTACACCAATATATTCTACATTATTTTCTTCAAGTAAATTTAAAATTATTCTTACAAAACCATATGTAGCTCCAGTTGGTTCTCCTTTTGAATTAGAAAGAGGAGGTAAGGCAAAAAAAGTTCTATAAATAAGAGAACTTCCATCTATTAAAAATAACTTTTCCATTTCTGTTTATTATATTAATTTTTTATTGATGAGTCAAATTATTTCTCAGTAAAAACATATATTCTTTCATTTTCTTTTGTTAATTTAAAATTTTCCTTAATCCATCTTTCTAATCCTTCATCTGTACTATAAAATTCTATATTTTTTTCTAATTTATCAATTTTACTTTTAGTAATTTCTATATCATTTTTGATTTTTTTCAAATCTGAATATACTTTTATAAGTTTTATTGATGGGACAATAAGTGTATATAAGAAAAGTAAAAATAATAATATTAATATAAAACTCTCAATATCCTTTCTTTTTCTTATAATTTTATTTTCCATTTTATATCCTATCTACCTTAATCATATTTGTACCTCCGGGCAGTCCAGGTATAATCCCTGAAAGAGAAATAAATAAATCTCCCTTTTTTATAAAATCTAATTCTCTCACTTCCTTATCAATTGAATTAATTATATCATCTTGTGTATAAAATCTATCTGTTTTCTTTGTTATCACCCCCCAGAATGGTCTTAAAAGTTTGACAACATTATCATTTGGTGTAAGAGCAAGAATTGGAACTTTAGGTCTGAATCTTGATACATTTATTGCAGTTCTTCCTGTTTCAGTTGTTACAACAATTATTTTTGCTTTTATTTTAATAGATAAAAGTACTGCGCTATAACAAATAGATAAAATTGTATCATCTTTGATATTTTTTTCCATTGATAAAATTATATCTAAATAAGGAAGTTCCTTTTCGACTCTTTCAGAGATTTTTCTCATAGTTTCTATTACTATTTCAGGATATTTACCCGTTGCTGTTTCTGAAGATAACATTAAAGAATCAGCACCATCAAAAATTGCATTTGTAATATCTGATACCTCTGCTCTTGTCGGTGAAGATTTTTCAACCATTGAATCAAGTATTTGTGTTGCTAAAATAGAAAATTTTCCTTTTAATAAACATTCTTTTATTATCTTTTTTTGTAGTATGCTAACCTCTTCTAATGGCATCTCGACTCCAAGATCTCCTCTTGCTACCATAATTCCATCGGATATATCTATTATTTGTTTTAAATTTCTTATAGCTTCTTTTTTTTCAATCTTTGCAACAACAGGTATCTGATAATTTTTTCTTTTTAATATATCTTTTAATTCAATAATATCATCTTTAGTTTTAACAAATGAGAGAGCTATAAAATCGACTCTTTCTTTAATACCAAAATCTATATCTTCTTTATCTTTATTTGTCAATGAAGGAATTGATAAATTTTTGCCTATTATATTTACACCTTTGTTATTACTAAGCTCTCCTCCAACAATTATTTTTGTTATTATTGATTTATCTTTTATATCAACAACTCTAAGCTTAATTCTTCCATCATCTAAAAGAATCAAATCATTTTTGTTGATTTTTTTGTCTAAGTTTTTATAAGAAATGGAAACAATATCTTTATTACCTATAATTTTTTTTGTTGTTAATATAAATTTATCTCCTTTTTCTAAAAAAACTTTATTATTCTCAAATTTTCCGATTCTTAATTTTGGTCCACATAAATCGATTAAAACTGGAATAGTTCTATCTACTTCTCTAATTAAATTGATTAAATTTCTATGGTAGTAATGATCTCCATGTGATAAATTCAATCTGAATATATCAACCCCCTCTTTTATTAATTTTTTTATTTTGTTTTTATTATCAGTTGATGGTCCTATAGTTGCAACAATTTTAGTTTTTTTCATTATTTATAAAAATTATAGTAAATCTCTTTTTTTCTTCCACCTAATAAATTTACAAGAATAATTCCTCCTAAAAATCCTCCTATATGAGCCCAAAAAGCTACACCAACTCCTGCTTTACCAAAATTAATAAATCCAGGTATAAGTTGAAGGATAAACCATATTCCTAAAAAAAAGTATGCTGATACAGGTATAACTGTAAAAAAATAAAAAATTGGCACAAGTGCGAGAACTTTAGCATTTGGAAAAAGATAAAAATAAGCACCCAAAACTCCAGCTATCGCTCCAGATGCACCAATTGTTGGAATCCCTGAACTTGCATAAATCAAAGCATGAGTCATTCCTGAAATTATGCCTACTAAAAAATAAAATATTATATATTTAAAAGAACCAAGAGAATTTTCAACATTATCTCCAAAAATCCATAAATAAAGCATATTTCCAATTAAATGAATGAGATTTCCATGCAAAAAAGTAGAAGTTATAAGTTTTATATATTCAAATCCTCCAAGTTTAAATAAATTAGAGGGTATCAAAGCGTATTTGTATATAAAAAGTTCTGGATTTCTAAGTGTGCTCTGATAAATAAATACGATTACATTAATTATTATCAATGAAGTTGTTATATAAGGAAACTTTCTTCTTGGATTTATATCAGATATTGGTATCAAGTTTTCCTCCTTTTGTTAATTGTAGATATATGAAATAAAAATATCATCTGGCAAATTGAAAGAAAAATTTTTTATAAGCATATAATTTAAAATTTTAAATATATTTAAAATTTCATCTTTATCTAAAACAAATCCCTCTTTTCTATTATCAATATAGTTTTCTAACTTTAGGAGTTTCTCCTTTTTTACTTCTATTGAAGATTCATCTTTATCTTTATCACATAGAAAAGCTCCATATTTAAAATTAAAATATATATCATTTGATAATTCTCTTCTACATCTTTCACATTTATCTAATGAGAATAAAATACCCTCAAATTTTAATAAATTTAAAATAAAACTCAAAAAAATAATATCTATATCATCATTTTCCTTTATTATGTTTAAAGTATTTGTGATTAAATTAAAAATATTAATATCTGGATTATTATCTATTTGAGTTTTATCAATTATGTTGATAATCTGTAAAGCAAAAATTGATTTATTAAAATCTCTTTTAATAGGGAAGAATGAATCAATTATTTTTGATTCTGTAAGATAAAAATAGTCATTTTTTTTATATATGTTTGTATCTATCAAATTTAAAGTTTCAATTATTCTTGACCATTTATTATTAATCTTGGTTGCACCTCTTGCTTTGGCTACTATTTTACCAACCATATCAGTATAAAGAAAAATCAGCAAATCATCTTCTTTTATAGGAACTTTTTTTAATATGTATCCTTTTAATTTAATTATTTCCATTTATTCTTCCATAATTTTTACTGAAGAAGATGAGCCTATTCTTGTAGCTCCTGCATTAATAAGTTCTACAGCTTGTTGATATGTTTTAATACCGCCTGAAGCTTTTATGCCAAAATTATCTCCAACACTTTTTCTTATTAATAAAACATCTTCTTTTGTTGCTCCACCTTGAGAAAAACCCGTTGAAGTTTTTACAAAATTCGCGCCAGATTTTTTTATAATTTCAGATGCTTTAATTTTTTCCTCTTCACTTAAAATTGAAGTTTCAATTATAACTTTCAAGATTCTATATTCAATTGCTTTTTTAATCGAAGAAATCTCTTCATAGATATATTCATATTTATTTGATTTGAACATACCTATATTCATAACCATATCTATTTCATCTGCACCATTTTCAATTGCTTCAGTTGCCTCATAAATTTTTGTTTTAATTGTTGAGGCTCCTAATGGAAACGAAATGACTGTACAAATCTTTATATCACTATTTTTAAGAAATTCCTTTGCTGTTTTTACATAACATGGATTTATACAAACGGAATAAAATTGATATTTTAATGCTTCTTCGCAGAGTTTTTTTATATCTTCTATTTTAATTTCTGATTTTAACAATGTATGATCAATTAATCTTGCTAAATCTTTTTTATTCATTTTAAAACCCTTTTACTTCATTAAATATCTCTATAATTTTTGAGAATGAATCTGATCTAAGAGATGCTCCGCCAACAAGAAAACCATCTATATCATCCTTTGAAGATAACTCTTCGACATTTTCAACTCTTACACTACCTCCATAGATTATTCTGATATTATCAACAATATTGTTGTTTGCATATTTTTCAATAAGATCTCTAATAAATTTATGCATCTCTTCTGCTTCATTTGGAGTTGCATTTAAACCAGTACCTATTGCCCAAACTGGCTCATAAGCAATAATTATGTTTTCAAGAAAATTTATGGGTACTCTTTTTAAATCATGTTTAAATTGTTTTTCAATAATATCTTTTTCTATACCCTTTTTTCTTTCTTCAATAGATTCACCTAAACATAATACAGGCTTTAAACCATGTTTAAGAGCTGATATAAGTTTTTTATTTATTATTTCATCTGTTTCATTAAAAAGATTCCTTCTTTCTGAATGGCCTATAATAACATATTCAACTTCAAGGTCCTTTAACATTAATGGAGAAATTTCCCCTGTATATGCTCCATTCTCTTCCCAGTGCATATTTTGTGCACCAAGATAGATATTTGGTAAAACAATTAAATCTTTTAAAAAATATAATAGTGTATAAGGTGGAAAAATTACAATATCAATACCCCTTGATAAAGTAAGACTCTTGTTCAAATTTTCAACTGTTTCTTTGGCTTCTTTTAGAAGTTTATTCATCTTCCAATTTCCACCAATAAAACCTCTACGCATAAAAACCTCCTAAATTATAAATCTTCATTTGTGAAAGGATAAGGTAAAATTTCCTTTAAAGTGTAGATTTTCTTCTCTTTTTCATTTGATAAAATTATAATTAAATCTTTTGAAAATTCAATCATAACTTGTCTACATATACCACAAGGAAAAGATAGTTTATCAGCATTTGTATATATTGCTATACTTTCAAATTCTCTTTCTCCCTCAGAAACTGCTTTAAAAATAGCGACTCTTTCAGCACAAACTGTAGCTCCATAACTCGCATTTTCTATATTTGAACCAGTAAAAATTTTACCGTTTTTTGTTAGCAATGCTGCACCAACATTAAATTTTGAATATGGAGCATAAGCATTACTACAAGCTTTTTTCGCCAAAGAAATCAATTCTTCAATTTTACTTGTTTTCATCTTCTTTATTTACATCAACTTTAATTTTAACGATTCTATTTCCTTTAACTTCTATTGCAGTTAAACAAATATTTTTATAAAATACTTTTTCACCTTTATTTGGAATATGGCCTAAAAGGTCGAGAAAAAAACCACCAAATGTATCATAATCATCTTTAGGAAGATCTAAATTCAATATTTCTTCAACATCATCGATGGTTACTTTAGCATCTATTATATATTCATTTTCACTTATTTTTCGGTATGGTACCTCTTCAAGATCATATTCGTCTTGAATTTCACCAACAATCTCTTCAAGAAGATCTTCCATTGTTACAATTCCTTCAAAACCCCCGAATTCATCAAGAACAATTGCCATATGAGTCTTTTTCTTTCTCATCTCTTTAAAAAGCTCCCCAATTCTCTTTGTATCAGGAACAAAAATGGGTTCATGTAAATAATCTTTTATTTTAAAATCTTTTAAAGAAGTGGGTTTAAGAAGATCTTTAACATGTATAATTCCAATAATATTATCAATATTACCTTCGTAGATTGGTATTCTTGAATGGCCTGTAGAAATTATAGTTTCAATTATTTTTTCTATAGGCGTATCTACTGGTAACAAAATAGCATCAACTCTCGGAACCATAACTTCATAAACCTGTTTATCTTGAAATTCAATTATACTTTCAATAATCTCTTTTTCCTCCTCTTCTATTGTTCCACTTTCGCTACTCATTGAAAGAAAAGTTTTAAATTCTCCTTCTTCTATTTTTGTCTCTTTTTTTAAATTCTTACCAAATATTTTAATTATACCTGTAATTAAATAGTTTAAAAAATTTGAAATTGGTCTTAGAATTATTGAAAAGAAATTATAAAATGAAAATAATTTTAATGAGTAGCCTTCAGGATCATAAGAAGAAATAGTTTTAGGTAACAATTCTGCAAAGACAACTATTATAAGGGTCATTATTACGGAAGAATAGATATAAGCACCTGTTTCAAATATTTGCATTGAGATAGTAGCAGCAATTGACGCTGCTAAAATATTGACAAAATTATTGGCAATTATTATCGTGCTGATAAAATCCTCTGGTCTCTCTTTTATTTTCAAAAGTTTTTCTGCTTTTTTATTTTTTTCATTAGATAAATTTTTTAATTTTAATTCTGAGGAACCAATAAAAGATGTTTCTGTAGCAGAAAAGATAAAAGAAAAAAATAGAAGAATTATTATCCAGATAATATTCAATAATATACTAACATCTTCCAATTATTCATCGCCTCTCTTTTTAATTATATCATTATTTGATTTGATTATGGCTGGTACAATTATTATAATTAAAGAGAAAATAATTGATTTATATGTTAAGTATCTAATATATTTAAAAAAAATTATGAATCCTATTATCACTGAAACGATGGAAGCCAATAATACTAATCCAGAAAGTGTATCTTTTGAATTTTTTATAAGAATATCATATTTGGATTCTATTTTATCTGATAAAAATTCTATTGATGTATTTATTAACTCAGAAGATAAAACTAATAATATTGTAAAAATTAAAATTATCATATTCGTAATTCCAACATTAAATTTAAGTCCAAAGTATATAACAAGAATCGCAAAAGAAACTTGTATTCTAAAATTTCTTTGCGATATATAAGTAATATAAATACCTCTAAAAGCAGATTTAAGACTTTGCAGAAAATTTCGATTTTTCATTCTTAATTAAATTATAATAAAATTTTTCTTTTTTTAACATTTCTTTTCTTTCTTCTTTTTTCTTATGATCATATCCAAGAAGATGTAAAATACCATGTATTAATAATCTTAAAAAATCTTCATTTTTTACAATGACATGATAATCTGAAATTATTACTTCGCCAAAAAAGGTTGAATTTTTCTCATATAAAAAGGATAAAACATTCGTTGTTCTATCTATTTTTCTATATTTTTTATTAATCTCTCTTAAATCTTCTTTGGTTAGATAAGCTATCGATATATTATAATCACTAACCTTTTCCATTTCTAATATTGAATTAATGACTTTTTTTATAAATATTTTGCTGTGAGGAATTTTATTTTTTTTCTCGAATATCTCTACTTTTTTCAATATAACTAATCCTTTCATGATAAATAGAAACTAAAACTTTACCAAAAGCATCTTTAATTTTTTTTATATCTTTAAATGAAAGTTCAGAATTATTGAGCTGACCATCTTCTATTTTCGAATCAACAATTGTATCTATAAACTTTATTATTTCTTCCTTTTGGTCTACTCTTTCCCCCCTTACTGAAGCTTCAACTGAATCAGCAAGCATTATTATTCCTGCTATTTTGGAAGAGGGAATCGGGCCTGGATATCTAAATGCTTCTTCTTTTACATCTGGATCAATTGATTTAGCTTTTGTGTAAAAATATGATACTAAACTTGTTCCGTGATGTTCTTTAATTGAATTAATTACAATATCTGGTAAATTATATTTTTTAGCAAGTTCAACACCCTCTTTAACATGAGATATTATTATTAAAGCTGATAAAGAAGGTGATATAGATTCATGTGGACTTATACCTAAACTATCGTTTTCAATAAAAAATTCTGGTCGTACGAGCTTTCCAATGTCATGATAATATCCACAAACTTTAGCAACGAGAGGATCCTCTCCAATGCTATCAGCTGCTACCTGCGAAAGAGTACTTACATTTATTGAATGTTGATAACTTCCAGGTGCTTTAATTATAAATTCTTTTAATAATGGATTATTGATATTTAAAAGTTCTACTAATCCAATCGAAGTAGTTTTAGATAATATTTTTTCTATAAAAGGCACTATAACTACAAGAATAAGAGAAGAAACAAGTGGGTTTAAAAAGGAATAAATAAGATTCAATATAGTTATGTTTGTTAAACTAATAGAAGTTGTTATATAAGAAAACAAAAATAGATTCAATAAATTGAAAAAGGCAGCGATTAAACCAATTTTTAAAAAATCATTAATGTTGTTGATTGATTTTCCTTTAATAGAAAAAATTATGGAAATAAAAAAAGAGAGCAAAATGTATAAAAATGAATTTGTAAAAAAGATTGAATAAAAAATGAAAATTAAAGTTATAAAAATTGTTGAAATTGAAAAATCAAAGAATAAAATCAATAGATTGGTTGTTAAAAAAATTGGTACGAGAAAAGGATTTCTTAATAATTTACCAAAAAGAAGTGATAAAAAGATGATTATAACAGAATATAAAATTTCCTTTTTTGAAATTTCTTTTTTGTTATTTAAAACAGTAAAGATTAAATAGGTTAATATAATAGAGGTTAAAATTATCAGTATTATTTTTATAACATCTCTTTGGGTGAAGATTAGATTATATTTTTTTAATGTATTTAACTCTTCATCGCCAATAATAGTGCCTTTTTTAAAAATAACTTCGTTTTTTCCTATTCTTATTGTTATTGGTTTTACTGATTTAATGATTTCCTGCTTTTTCTTTTCTGTTAAATCACTATTTATAACAAGATTTGGTTTTATTATATTTTTAATTATTTCAAAAGAAATATTTACTTCTTCTGTTGATAAATTTTTTAATAAACTTCCTTCGATCATTTCATTTAATCTATTATAATCTTCTGATTTAAATCCATTGAATAATAAATTAGATAAAATTTTATGTGTATTTTCAATTAATATATTGAACCTCTTTTCATCTAAATTTCTAATTTGGATCAAAAATTCTGTTTCGAAAGTCATTCCAAATCTATCATAAATTTTTTGTTGTGCCTCTTTATCTCCTTCTCTCCAATTTCTAAGATAGTTTGACAACTCTTCGAAATTGCTCAACACTTCTTTGTCTATATCGGGATTATATTCATAAAAAATAGGAGCGTTTTCTAAAGCCTTTTCTATTTCTTTTTGAGTTGCCTCTTCGTCAATAATTTCAATTGTTCTTGGAGAAATAAGATCTTTATTTAATTCTGTTCCCTTTCTTATGAAAATAAAAGGTGGAATTAAAGATACATATAAAAATATAAAAATCACTATAAAAAATGGTAATTTTATAGTGATTATTTCTCTGTCAATTTTTATTTTTTTCTTTAATATTTTCAAATTTTTCATAAGAATCAACAATTTTTTGTACTAATGGATGTCTTACAATATCTATTTTAGATAATTTTACAATTCCTATACCTTCAATATTTTTCAGTATCTTTAATGATTTAACAAGACCAGAATCTTGTGGTTTGTCAAGATCAATTTGAGTTATATCACCAGTGACAATAATCTTTGAATTGAACCCCATCCTCGTTAGAAACATTTTCATTTGGACATATGTTGTATTTTGGGCTTCATCTAAAATTATAAAAGCATCATTTAAAGTTCTTCCTCTCATATAAGCAAGAGGAGCAATTTCTATAATATTATTCTCTATATATCTATTGATTTTTTCAACTTCAACAAGATCGTATAAAGCATCATATAAAGGTCTAAAATGTGGGTCTACTTTTTCTAAAAAAGTTCCTGGCAAAAAACCAAGTTTTTCTCCTGCTTCAATTACTGGTTTTGTTAATATTATCCTTTCAATCCTTTTTTCTGTAAGATAGTTTAATGCTAATGTAATTGCTAAATATGTCTTTCCTGAGCCTGCAGGACCAATACAAAAAACAAGATCTTTTTTTCTTATTATTTCAACATACTCTTTTTGACCCTTGCTCTTTGGTTTAATTTTTTTTCCTTTACTTGATACAAAAATTACATCTGTAAATAAATCTCTGATTAAATTGTAACTATTATTTTCAATTGATGAGATGCTTTTTTTAATCTCATCTTTAGTTAGAAGCATATTTCTACTTCTTTTTAACTCAATAATATCCTGTAAAAATTGATCAATAGAATCTGGATAGTTGTTTGATGAATATATATGTAATCCATCTTGAGATATTTTAATTTTTATATTAAAATTTCTTTCAAGTTCAGAAATAAGATCAAAATAATATCCAGAAATAGATATTGCTTCTTCATCATTTAAAAAAGGATAAAATTTTTTTTCTTTAAGTTGTGAAGGTTCTATAAGTTAATCACCTCCTACTACCTCTTTTTTCCCTTCTTTTTTCTCTTTTCAACTGAAGGTGGTACAAAAAATTCTCTTTTTTTAATCTCTGAGAGTATTCCTTCTCTTTCACATTCTTTCTTAAATCTTCTAATTAAACTATCTAAATCTTCACCTTCTCTTCTGTGAACTGCTGGCATTCCTTATTCTCACCTCCTTCTATAACGGGATAGGAATATTCATTTAAAACTATTCCATATTCTACATTATTTTCTATTGTTTGTAAATATATTTTATAAAAGTTGTTAATTTTATATTTATTATCGATAGAAACTCTAATATAGTTTTCTGTAAAACCATATAATTTTCCATTCATTTCATATTCTGTAAGTAAAATAAGATTTTTATTATTGAATGATTTAATAACCTCTCCTCTTGTTTTGTTTGAAACATCTTTAATAATTCTTAATCTATCATTAATTATCCTATTATTAATTGAATAAATATATTTAGATGCTATTGTTCCTTCTCTCTTTGAATAAGGAAAAATGTGACATTTTAAAAATTTTACTTTTTTTATGACATCTATTGTTTTTTCAAAATCCTCTTCTTCTTCAAATGGAAAACCAACAATAATGTCAGTTGTAATTGTCGCATTGTTAATATTTTCTTTAAAACAATTTACTCTATCAATATAATAAGATACATCATATTTTCTTCTCATTTTTTCTAATATCTTATCACTGCCACTTTGTAGAGGTAAATGTATATGTGGACATATTTTATTACTTTCCTTCATTAAATATATAAGTTCATCTGTAAAAAATTCTGGATCTATAGAAGATAATCTTATTCTAAAATTTTTATCTATTGATATTAAATTTTTTAGTAAAGTTATAATATTTTCTCCTTTCTCTAATCCAAAAAAACCGAGTTCGGTTCCAGTTAAAACTATCTCTTTGTAGCCCCCATCGATCAATATTTTAATCTCATCCATAATGTCATTAATATCTCTTGATTTTGCATTACCTCTTAAATAGGGAACAATACAATATGAGCAAAATTTATTACATCCTTCTTCAATTTTTACAAAAGCTCGTGTTCTATCTGAAAATTTTTCTATCTTATTCTTATAAATATTTTCTTTTTTATTTATGTCATATATTTTGTATATAAACTCTCTAATATTCACTTCTTTATTTAAATCTAAAATATAAATATTTTCTATATTTAAAGATTTATTAAAACACCCAGTTACAATAACTTTACCTAATTTAGAAAATTTTCTTATCTCTTTTAGAACTTCATTTTCTGCCTTCTCTGTAACAAAACAACTGTTTACAATAAATAAATTTGCATCCTTATAATTATTTGTAAATTTAACATTTTCATCTAATGATAAATTCTCTCTAATTATTTCAGAATCATATTGATTAACTTTACAACCAAAGGTTTTAATATATACATTAAAATTCATATTCTAAATTCACCACCTTTATATAGAACTAAAGATATTATAACTAAGGGTGCCAATTCTGATCTTAATATCCTTTTTCCAAGTGAAATAGAAATAAATCTATAATTTTTCGCCTGATTAATCTCTTCTAAACTGAAACCACCTTCATTACCAATTATAACAATAACATTTTCATCTTTTTTTATCTCAATATTATCAACACAGTTTTCCTTTTCTAACTCCCAGAAAATATATTTTTTTTCATATTTATTTGAAGTTTTTAGAAAATCAATAAAATTTATTGGAGTATATACTTCTGGTATTTTATCTCTCTTTGAAAGTTGAGCTTCTTCTTTCGCAATTCTCTTTAACCTTTCAATTTTTTCAATATTTAATTTAGCGATTGTTCTTTCGGTGATAAGAGGAAAAAAACTATTCACCCCTAATTCTGTGCCATATTTAATAATATTTTCAAATTTTTTGCCTTTTGGAATAGATTGAGCAATATATAAATTAAAAGCTGGATCATAATTTTCATTTATTTTCTCAATTAAATCTATAATTAATTTATTTTTTTCAATTGAAGTTACTTTTCCTATAAATCTATAACCTCTATCAACAACTATAAGCAATTTTTCATTAATATTTACCCTTAAAACATTAACAAGATGATGAAAATCTTCTCCATTGACAATAACATAATTTTTTTTAAAATTTTGGAGAGGAATAAAAATTTGGTGCATTAAAATTTCTCCAATATCTCTTTCATTTCAAGAGCATGTTGTTTTAATATCTTAAAAAGATACTCAAAATTAATTCTATCTGGAGTGAAAAATCCAAGCCCACCTTCAACATTATCTTCTTTTAAATATGGTAAATCAATCAAAATTGTTCTCTCGAGAGAGAGTTTAGGAAATTCATTCCCAATTAATATTAATAAATCCTTAAATTCAGAAAGAAAATTGACAAGAGACATTGCTTTTTCTTTATCTTCTATTAAGGATATTAAAGTTTCTAAATCTTTTGATTTTTTAATGTCTTCATAAGATAAAATATTTTTAATACCTTTAATATATATATCTCCAAGTTCTCTTCTTTTTGTTCTATCTGTTAATATCTTTTTTATTTCATTAATAAATTTTGGATATGTTTTTAAATATTTTTTTATATAGCCATCTTCATCTGTTTCAATATATTTTAAAAGATCGATTTTAATTTTTTGAAGTTCTTCATCTGAAATCACTTCTTGGGTTTTGATAACAAATTCTTCAATTCTATCATCTGAAGTAATAATAAATAAAATTTTATTTTGAGAACAATTCATTAAATGAATATTGTTAATCTTATTATTAGTAGGAATTGAATAAAAGAAAAATGAAATAGAACTTGTTAAATTTGATAGTTTATTCAAAAAGTCGTCTATAAAATCATCTCCCAAAGTTGTAAAACTTTTTTGAATATCTTTTTCTATTTTTAAATTTGGCATTATATCCATTTTTTCAATTACTTTTTCAATATAAAATTTTATACCCTTTTCTGTTGGAATTCTTCCAGAAGAGGTATGTATGTGTATTAAATATCCATCATCTTCATATTCACTCATATAGTTTCTAACAGTTGCAGGAGAAAGATCTAACATATATTTTTCAACAAGCGTTTTAGAACCTACTGGCAAACCAGTTTCAAGATATTCTTTAATCAATAAAAATAGAACTATCTCCTTTTTATCTTGTATATTCTTCATCGATATAATTATAACAAATCTAAAATATACTTGTGGTGTATCTATTCGACTTTGGAAAAAATATGGTACTATTGTTAAGTTGTAATATTTTGCAATAATATATTGATATACATCATCAAAATCTAAATTCAATTCATTGGATACAGAAGGAAGTTCCTTTTAAGAATTTAGAGGAAGAGAAATAATTTTTATTGTATCAATAATGTCATCTAAAAATTTAAGAAAAATATTATATTTTTTAAATTTTAATAAAATAATACCTATGGTATGAAGAGTATAATCACTTATAAAAATATTTTCTAAATTATTGTTTTCTTTATATATATTTTTTTATTCTAAGATAAAAAAATCTCAAGGAATATATTTGTATCAAGTAAATACATTATCTCCACTCAAGAGATTTATGCTGTAACTCTACAGAGTAAATTTCTATCTTTAAACCACCCTCCCAGCTAAATAATAACTCCTTGTAATTCATATTTTTTTATATTTATTTAAAAGAAGATCAACATAGGCTACTAACTCTTTTTTAGCTTTTTCAAGGAGTTTATTTAATTTTAAAATAAAATCTTTACCCAAAATAACCCTCCTTTTTTGTGGCTTTTTATTTATATTACAATACTTTTAAATATTTCATTTAATAATATGAAAATTATTAAAAAAAGGGTTAATTCAGGCTTAACAGTAAAAAAAATATATTAAAATAATATACTCTGTTGTTATTTAGTTCTTAGACAAATATACAAGAGCATTTTTGTTTTTTCCTTATTAAGATTAAATACTGCTATATCGGAATTATGGATTGTATAATTTTTTGATTATGTGTACAAGGTGACAGGAATCTTTTTAAAATACCTTTTATATTATGCTTTATTAATTTATAATATCTATTATGATTTTATCTACACATTATACATTCTCTCTTTTTTTGTTATCTATTTTAGAGAAACAGCCAATAATTTTTTTATACTCAATATTTTCTCTTTTGCCGGACATAGATATTAAATTAAATGAACACAGAAAAATTACTCATACATTTCTAGCAAGTTTAATAATTTTTTTAATTTTTAGAAATAATCTAATTTTTTTAGCATATTTTTCACATATATTTCTCGATTATTTAACCTACACTCCTATTCCTTTACTATGGCCTTATAAGAGCAAATACTGTCTGAGAATTATTAAAACAAATGGGATGACAGATAAAATGTTAACTCTTCTTTTTTTACTATTGTTTTTGATTAACTATTTTCTATTAAAATAAATCCAGAAAAATTTTGATCTCTTTCAATATATGGATTAAAAAGTTTTATGAAAAAGGGTTTATTAATTAATATATAATATTCATTTTTTTCTTTAAATCTAAAATCAATAAATTTTTGTAAACTAAAATTTTTTGTTGCATCAAAAATGTTATATATGTTTTCACCATTAATGACATAAGAACCCTTATCACTCATTAATATAAAATTATCAATAATTGGAGAATTATACTTTATGTTATTTTCATTATAATTTAAACAAATTTTAACCCCTCTTAACAAAAATTGATTTTCTAAATTTAAAATTTCATCTTTTGATAAAGAATTTAAAAAATAGATTTTTTTAGATGAAAATAAAATCGATTTTCTTAAATAATCACTTTTTGAATTTAGTCCTACAATCATTTTTTTTATATCATCATTTATATAACCTTCTATTGTTACCTCTTTTTTCTGTTCATTCCAATTGACAATTAAGTTTAAAGCTTCACTTATATATCTAATGGGTAAAAATGTTCTTCCATCTTTTAATATGGGGGAGGAATCAATTTTAATATTATTTCCATTGACAAATATCTCATTTTTACCTATATATAATCTAATTTCGTTTTTATCATTTTCAAGCATAACCTCTCCATCTTTCCAAGTAACTTCAAAACCAAAATTTTCACCTATAAATCTTACAGGAACCATTGTTCTTCCATTATTAATAAAGATTGAAGTATCTATTTCTTTTTTTATACCTTCAAAATATATATATTTCTCATTTATCCTCATTTTTAAAGTTGAGAATGTTCTTAAAACTGGAGTTGATAAGATAACTGGATGTTCTCCATTTAAGTAAACATTTAAATTGCTTTTTTCAGAATTAAAATTGACAGTTGAAGCAAGGGTAATTTTTTTAGAAAAATTTATCTTATTAATTTTTAAATTAAACTCATCATTTTTTATTTTATATTCATAAAATTTTAACAATGGAGAGGTTTTTAATGAATAACTAAGAATATCAGTGGGTTCAAACTCTATATTTACCGGGATAAAAGTGCCAAGTCTAAATAGGTTAAAACTCACGCCTTCTTCATTACATATTTTTATCGCTTTTTCAATATTTTCACCTGTATCATTAACTCCTATTCCACACAAAATTTTTGAATTTACTCTTTTTTTACTATTTTTTATTATCTCTCTTATCCACTCTACACTCTTATTATAATTTTTATGATAAGCAAGTGGACAAACAAAATCACAAAAATTTGAAAGTTCAGTATAGTCTTGTCCAAAATGCAAAAAACCATAAGGATAAGAATCAATTCCTCCTTCTTTGTATGATAAAAATGAGGAAGCACTCTGTATTAAAGTAACTGAAAACAAAATGTTTGAAGATATGGAAGAAATAAAACTTTTAATCTCTCCTGTAAAATTGGTAACGAATTCACTTCTTACTCTACCTAATAATAAAACATCTTTGTCTTTTTGATCATAAAGTTCAAAAATGTTTTGACCTTTTCTAAAAATGTTCAATATTTTATTCCAATCTCCACCAAGTTCAATAAATCTACTCTTGACTTTATCTTCATAACCATAATTTATATTTGGATACCTTATATAATCAAGTTGTATTCCATCAGCATTAAAATCATATATAAGTTCCTTAACAATGTTTTTTATATAATTTAAATATTTGTCACTACTTGAAGAAACTACTTTAAGTTCAGGATCTCTGTATGGGTTAGTATTGTTTTTGTTAGGAGAAAGAAAGGTTGCATCTTGTGGGTTGTTTTTTAAATAAAGGGGATCATAAGAGATTGGTATATAAAAATGGACATTGATTCCATAATTTTTAAAAATTTTTACTATTCTTGTCAATGTATCTTTATATTTTTTATAAAGTAATTCCCCATCTACATATTTTGCAAGAAAAAAGACATTTTTAATATCTCTTTCAACAAAAAAATTCACCAAATCAATTGTCTCTAAATCTGAAACATTCTGAAAAGTTTCTATATGGACCCAAGCACCATTTCCTATATCAAAATATGATTCTGAATTCAATACCTTTTTATTAGTTGAAATGAAAAAAATGTTAAAAATAAAAATTATTAATATGAATATTCTAAATAATTTTTTCTGTCTCATCTTTTAAAATTAATATACTATTTTTTGCTGCCTCTTTTTCTGCTTCCTTCTTACTTTTTCCAGTTCCTATACCAAAAAGTATATTATTTATATACACACCTACTTTAAAAATCTTATTATGCTCTTTCCCTGTTGTTTCAATAACTTTATAAATTGGTAAAGACTTAAATTTTTCTTGAGTCATTTCTTGTAATAGAGTTTTTGAATCAAAAAAAGTTTCATAATGAAATTTATCTATTAATTTGTTTATCAATTTTTTTGCATTTCTTATTCCTGAATCTAAAAATATTGCAGCAACGATAGCTTCAAAAGCATCACATAATATATTACTTTTTTCTCTTCCACCATCTAACTCTTCACCTTTACCCAATACAATAAATTGATCTATTTTTAACTCTTTAGCAAATCTTGATAAAAGTTCTTTACTTATAAGGATAGATTTGTTTTTTGATAAAAAACCCTCTTTTTCATTTTTAAATTTTTTAAAAAGTTTTTCAGAAACAACAAAATTAATAATTGAATCACCAAGAAATTCGAGTCTTTCAAAATTATATGGAGGTTCGGTGATCTCTTTTGATGTATGTGTTAGAGCTTTTTCTATTAAATCTATATTTTTAATTTTTATATTATAATCATTCTCTAAAAGATCGATAAGTTCTTTAATATTTCTCAAATTTAAGGTTATTCAATAAATCTATGTCAACCGATTTTGATGCGATTTTAATAGCATTTTTTACAGATTTTCTTTTTGATCTTCCATGTCCAACAATAACTATACCATTTACGCCAAGAATTGGACTACCACCATATTCCTCATAATCGAATTTTTTTAAATTATTTATCAACTCTTTTTTTATGAATAAGTATGAAATTTTAGTTAATAAGTTTTTCTTAAAAATATTTTTTATAAGGTTTAAAAAAAATGTTGCTTCACCTTCAAGTGTTTTTAGAGCAACATTTCCAGTAAAACCATCTGTTACACACACATCGTAATCACCATACAAGAAATCCTTACCTTCCATATTTCCTTTAAATTCATTCTTAAATTTATCTTTTAATAATTTGTAAGACTCTTTTGTTAATTCAGATCCTTTTTCCTCTTCTTCTCCAATATTTAGAAGTCCGATTTTTATTTTTTCTTTTTTAGTAAATAATTTTATAAATATTTTAGCCATTGTTGCCCATTCAACTATATTGGTTGGATTTGCATCTATATTTGCTCCAGAGTCTACTAAAACCATTAAACCTTTAAGCGTTGGTATAATTGCAGACTGTGTTGGTCTATTTATACCTGAAATTTTTTGTAAAATAAAATATGAAGCAGTTAAAATTGCACCGGTATTTCCACAGGAAACAAATGCATCTCCTTTTTCTTGTTTTAACAAATTCAAAGAGATGTTTATAGATGAATTTTTCTTTTTTCTAAATGAAAGAATAGGTTTATCATTTATTGTAACAACTTCATCAGCATTAACTATTTCAAAATCATTTACTCTTTTATTCAAATACTCTTTTATAATATTTTCTTTTCCAACTAAAACAATATCAATATTTAATTCATCTTTTGCTAATATAGCTCCTTCAATTATTTCTTGGGGAGCATAATCGCCCCCCATTGCATCTACAATTATTTTCACTCTTCTACTTCTTTAACAATTACTTCTTTACCTTTATAATATCCACAATAAGGACATACTCTATGTGGAACTATTAATTCATGACAATGAGGACACTCAACTAAATTAATTTTATCTGGTTTATAAAATCTACTTCTTCTCATTCTTGTTCTTGATTTACTCTTTTTCTTTTTGGGATTCGCCATTCAAATACCTCCTTCTATATAAAATCAAATTATAAGAATATCATTTTAATATTTTTTTTCAAGTAGAATCAAAATTTATAATTACAGTTTTTGTTTCATCAACCCATTCAACTTTTCCGTTTAAAAACTCAGAGATAAATCTTGCTGGAACAACTGTTCTGTCTTTATAAGTATACGGTGCTATCTCTATTGAATGAAATACACCATTTAATCTTACATAATTTTTATTTTGATCAACCCATAACTCTATAAAAATTTCATTATATATGATTAAAACTTTACTCTCTTGAGCATACCATAATACTTGAGCACCTCTTTGTTCAGCAATAAATCTTAAAGGAACCATAGTCCTTCCATCTTTAATAAAAGGTGGGAAAGGTAATAGATAGG
>Ga0116148_1000633_pt1 | contig 42862 bp, 33 predicted proteins | sample AD_UKC055_MetaG_FD_89786 | JGI IMG/M metagenome (GOLD analysis project Ga0116148, IMG submission 89786) | Active sludge microbial communities of municipal wastewater-treating anaerobic digesters from USA - AD_UKC055_MetaG | ecosystem: Engineered > Bioreactor > Anaerobic > Digestate | place: USA...
GGATACCAGTAACGGTCATTCAGTGAAGGGATCCTTGAGTTCCTTGTCAGGCCTGTTTTGAAGAAATGTTCTTCTCCGGCAAATAACCTGTATTCAAATCCGGTGGAAAAGTCGGGAATCAATAAAATTTGTCCGTCAATAATTTCCCTTATAAGAAAAGTTGTTCCTACGCGGTTATTTATTTTGCTCCGGGCCGATAGTGTAAGGGAACTGCTATTATAAGATATATTTTTATTGTAATTATTTGATTTAATGAAACTTAGTTCATCAGAAATGGTCAGCTTAATTTTCGAATGGTTTTTTATCATTGTTTCGAAACCACCATTAAGAGTAAAAGTATTTGCCAGGTTCCTTGAATCTATTGATGCTTTTAAGCTTGTATAGTCAAGCCTTGAAGCCATCCAGGCGCCATTCAAAAAGAAGTTCATATTACCTTTTTTCAGGTCATATCCCAGAAAACTCCTGAGTGACTCATCGTATTGTTTTTCATCAGGTCCCGACTGAACAACCAGCATTGAACCGGGGAGATTACGGGATGTTGAATTGTACCAGATCAGGGCAGATAATACTCCCGATGCCTTCCTGTAGTAAAGTTCCTGGAGAAAAGATATTTGAGTCAACTGGCTGTTTTTTCTTGTTTCACGAACATGATCATTTCCTGCCACTTCGTTTATATACGGAAAATTATTTTCTGATGAGTTCATATATAACCTGGTCACAGTCTGGAAGGATTCATTTCCGGTTCTGAATTTAAGTGAACCTGCATAACGGCCGAAGCTACCTGCCCCGGTATTCAAGTATAAACCGGAGGTCTTGGACCACACCGGTTTATTTTCAAGGTTTATAGTTCCTCCGAATCCTCCCGGGCCATCAATTATCGATGCGCCTCCATAGCTGAGAGTAATATTATCACTGATGCCTGGTGTAATGAGTGAGAAATCAGATTGTCCCAGCATCGGGCTGTTAATATTTATTCCGTTCCATGTCATACGGGTATGTGAAGCGCCTGCTCCCCTGAATGATGATGTAGCCGCACCACCATATCCATAACTTTTTATGAAAACCGGAGTACATTGGGAAAGTAACTCGGAAAAAGACAAATGCCTGTATTTATCCTGAATGGCAGAGTCAATTTCTATTCTTTTAAAACCAGGTATATCGGAAGGGATTTGTTTACTTCTGATAATTATTTCGCTGATTTTAACAGTATCCTGCTGACTCTGAAGAGGCAGTGCAACAAGAATAAAAGCGCATAAGATGTTAATTTTCAATTCAGCAGGTCATTAAATTAAAAAACCGGATCGAAATAATAACTACCCGTGACCGGTTCTTTATTCAGTGTCAGCAGGAAGATAAGAGAGGTTCAGCAGAAATCTCTGAGCTTTTCTTCCCGAAAGCCTTGAATACAGGTTAGTCCGGCAGGTCTTCTGACTTGTCCCGGCCTTATGAAGCCTTCCCATCCCTCTTTTCGTCAAGAAAAAGCCGGACAGTGGCAGGTTATCATAAAACCATCATCCCGCCTGAGGCGGGATCGGGCATCACAGCAGCGGGTACTGTTGCGGATTCTTACCGCATTCCCTTTTCATCGCAATGAATCAATTTCAATGCAACACCAAAACGAAACAAAGATATAATATAATTCAATTTAACCTAATCGGGTATCAGGATAAAATATGAACAGGTTTTTGAGTCTGTTAAAGCTTTCCGCATGAATTTCTTACAACAAGGTCAGGAGCAATATTAACCTGTCTTTTAAATTTACCTTTACCTGCATTTTTAACTTCCGACCAGATCATATTGGCGGCTTTTATGGCAAGGCCCGGGAAGGGCATTTTCAGGGAAGTCACCGGGGTAAGCATAAGGTCAAATCCGACTCCATCCTCCATTGATATCAATGCAATATCCTGTGGTACACGGAGTTTCTTTTTTCTAAGCATTGACATTAGCGGATATACAAGGTCTGAATGCAAAACCAGTATAAGGTCAGCCCTGAATGGAGGTCGCAGAAAATGTTCAATCTGGCCGAAATCGATCTCACTATCAGTAAGAGATCTTTCAATCTCGATCACAACTGGTTTGTTGAGTTGTTCAATTTTGCTGAATGCACTGATTATCTTATCAACTGTAGAAGAGTCAGATCTGGCAGATATCCTGTCAGTTGCAATCAGAATATTCTTATATCCGAGATTACTTATATGATCTGAAACAAGCTGAATTCCTGCAGAAATGTCGGTATTTACTACATTAAGTTTGCCACTTTTCAAGGGCTTTTCGAGAAGGATAAATGGATAATCTGTTGATCTTAATACTCTTATAGTCTGATCATCAGCCGCTTCTCCAACCAGGATGAGACCACTGAAGAATTTTTTAAAGGAAATTATCATCCTGTCATATCTCTGATCGTCGGGATCTTTTGTAATTATCGAAAATCCGAGTCCTATGCTCATAAATGCTTTTTGCAGGTAGGGAGTTATTCCCAGCACAAAAACATCGCTCAGAGACGGGACAATCATTCCTATTATACCGGGTTTTTCTTCAGTCGGGGGAACAACGCTCTTTTCTTCCCGGGAACTGAAGTATCCCATCTGCCTGGCAAGAGCCAGTACTTTTTCCTGTGTATCCTTCCTGATACCATGCTGGTCTGCTTTATTATTCAGAACTAGCGAGACAAGTGTTCCCGAGACGCCTAATCTGGCGGCCAGGTCCTTATTCTTAAACTTTTTCATCCTTTTATGAATGGAGCAAAAAATAAATTTAGACTATTTTTTTTTAACACAACGATATAATTAAATATTTTTAACAATTGCAGGTGAATAATTAAACTCAATCAGAGAAATATTTCCGGTTCACTGGCATCAGGGGATTACTGAACACTGCCGGCTGATAAGCATGACAGACTCAGTAACGGGCAGGAAAGGCGCAGAGCAAAAGCTAGGATAAAGCCAACGGAGTGTTAATTCCTGTAAGACTTATCTTTTTGGCGGATTTATCCCTCTCTGTTTTGCTGCCTGTTCAAGCCTTTGCTGCCACTTTGATTTTGGAAGAGGTTTCTTTTTATTCTCTTCAAGGGTTTTCAGTACCTTTTCAGTATTTATCAACCTTTTTGAAATGATATTCTGAAGCCAGCTTAACATATTTGCCAGGAAGTAATAATATGTAAGTCCTGAGGAGAAGTTATTGAACATGAACATGAACATTACAGGCATCATGTACATCATAACCTTCATTCCCGGTTGATCAGAACTTGCTGTTGTTCCCGACATTTTTGTTGTGAGAATCGAGGAGATCGTCATAAGAAGTGTCCACAGACTCACATGACTGCCATACCACGGGATCTTGAAAGGCAGGGTGAGAATGGAATCATATGTAGAAAGGTCTGTTGTCCAGAGAAAAGGTTCCTGTCTCAGTTCGATAGATACCGGGAAGAACCTGAACATTGCAAAAAGGATGGGGAACTGAAGTAGCATTGGAAGGCAGCCTCCCATCGGGTTCACACCTGCCCGCTTGTACAGGTCCATTGTTGCCTGTTGCTTTTTCATTGCATCCTCCTGCTTGGGATATTTTTTCGCGAGCTCTTCGACCTGGGGCTTCAGAATCTGCATTTTTGCAGTTGACTGATAGGATTTGAATGTAAGCGGGAAGAGGATAATTTTCAGAAGGATTGTAAGTATAAGAATGATTATGCCATAATTTCCTATGAACTTTTCCATCCAGTTAAAAACGGGGATGATCAGGAACCGGTTAATCCACCCGACTATATTTTTCCCAAGAAATATTATCTGATCCAGATCATGACCCTCTTTCCTGAGGGTAGAAATATGGTTTGGTCCGTAGTAAAATCGCAATCCAAGGCTTGTTTCGGCGCTGTTTTCGATGGGTATACCTACAGCGGAGGTATAGTACCTTATATATTTTTCAGAAGTAATTGTTTTTGTGGATGTCAATGATCCGTTCAGGAAGAAATTGTCGGTTATAAGGACAGATGAAAAGAACTGGTCGACGTACGCTATCCAGCTGAGTTTTGTGGTAATATCAACTTTTTCGACTTCCTTGTTAGACCGTAATCTGAATCCATCCACTTCATCCTGATAATACTTGTACTTGATTGTGGTGTACATTTCTTCGTTCTGCCTGCCCTTTTCCTGCTGGGGTACATACATACGCCAGTCAAGTTCGATACTGTTCTGGTTTGCCGGCAGAATGCCGGTCATGTTTCTGAATGTGACATCAAAGCCAACACTGTACTTTCCGGGTTCCAGAGTGTACTTGTATTCTATAAATCTGTCATCACCAGCCTGAAGCCGCAAAACAACACTCTGAGGATCAACGGTTGCAAGATATTCCTTTGCCTCGGATGCCGGAGTAAAGTACAGGTTGTTTGTCTGCACAGCTTTGTTGTCAGCTGTGAAGAAATTGAATCCGAACACTGTTGAATCGCCCGAGAAAAGTACAAGCGGAAGCGAATCATGTGTTGTATAATCTTTCACAGTAGCTGAATATACCCGTCCGCCTTTGAGAGCAATTTTCAGATTAATCTTATCATTTTCAAGTGTAATGAAATCATCACTACCCTTTGCTGCACCGCTGAAAACTCCGTAGCGGCTTTCATCTTCAGTAACAGGCTCCGAGGTTACAGGTATTGTGCTGCGTAATTCTGCTTCTTTTTTTACAGTATCGGCTGTCTGTTCTGCTGCCCCGGGTACAGTTCCCAGCTTAACATTAAGATCGTTAAGCTTTTCAATTACATCCGGCTGGTTTGGCTTGAATCTGAGTGCATTAATATACTCTGCACGGGCTTTTTCAAGATTACCCCTGTTCAATTCTGTTTCGGCGTTGCTTACAGCTTTCTCAAATTCTTTGTTTAACCTGCTGCTATTGAATAAACTAAAACCAATAAAGATCAGAAAGATCAGTATAAGTCCTGTAATTGTATTTTTGTCCATCCTTCCTGTTTGAAAATTTACTTCCCTTAATTAATTATATTTCAACCCTTCTTATCAATACAAGCTTTAATGAAATGTACAAAAAGAGGATGAGGAGAAATTACTGTGCTTGAGTACTCGGGATGGAACTGAACACCCACGAACCAGGGATGATTCCTGATTTCCATTATTTCCACGAGATTTGATTCCGGATTGATTCCGACGGGGATCATTCCGTTGTCCCTGAACAAATCAATGTATTCATCATTGAATTCATACCGGTGCCGATGCCGTTCAGTGACCTCGCTCTTTCCATAGGCGGCAAAAGTTTTTGAGTCATTGGTGATCCGACATTTAAATCCTCCCAGTCTCATTGTACCGCCTTTTTCAATAATGCTCTTCTGCTCTTCCATAAGATCGATAACGGGATAAAGAGTCTTATGATCGATTTCGGTGGAATGAGCACCCTCAAGATCCAGAACATTTCTGGCGAATTCGATGACTGCACATTGCATACCAAGACAGATTCCAAGAAAAGGTATTGAGTTTTCCCTTGCATATTTTACAGCAAGAATTTTTCCGTCGATGCCGCGGGAGCCGAATCCGGGGGCGACCAGGATTCCATCTAAGGCATCAAGCAGCTGATTTACATTTGTTTCAGTAATTTTTTCCGAGTGTATGAACTCAATATTTACTTTGCATTCGTTGTATGCTCCTCCATGGATCAGGGCTTCAGTAATCGATTTGTATGCATCGGCCAGTTCTACATATTTCCCGACCAGTCCGATTTTGACTGTATGTTTCGGGTTTTTCAGTTTCCGCAGGAATTCCCTCCACTGTCCAAGATCCGGTTCTTCCAGTACCGGGAGTCCAAGCTTTTTGAGAACGATCTGGTCGAGTTTTTCTTCAAGCATGTAAATAGGAACTTCATAGATCGTCGATACATCAAGTGATTCAATGACCGCAGATTCTTCCACATTACAAAAAAGAGCAACTTTTCTCTTTAGTCCGGCGTTGAGTTTTTTCTCAGTTCTCAGCACAAGGATATCAGGCTGTATCCCTTCTTCGAGCAGGGTTTTGACCGAATGCTGTGTCGGTTTAGTTTTGGATTCTCCGCTAGCAGAAAGATATGGTACGAGGGTAAGGTGGATAACAATGCAGTTCTGGGGTCCCAGTTCCCATTTCAGCTGACGTACAGATTCTATATACGGCAGGGATTCGATATCTCCAACAGTACCTCCGATCTCGGTCAGCACTATATCATATTTGTTACCCGGGCTGAGCAGCTTTATCCTGCGCTTTATTTCGTCGGTAATATGAGGAATGACCTGTACTGTTTTTCCAAGATATTCACCTTTTCTTTCTTTTTCAATTACCGATTTATAAATACTTCCTGTAGTCACATTATTTGCCTGGCTGGTCGGGACATTAAGGAATCGCTCATAATGTCCGAGATCGAGGTCAGTTTCCGCACCGTCAATAGTTACATAACATTCTCCGTGCTCATAAGGATTAAGTGTCCCGGGATCCACATTAATATACGGATCAAGTTTTTGAATAGTCACTGAATAACCTCTGGACTGGAGTAATTTTGCCAGGGATGCCGAAAGAGTTCCTTTGCCCAGTGATGAAGTAACTCCGCCTGTCACAAATACATATTTAACCTCTGCCAATGCAATAAGATATTAATTTCGGATAATCCTGTTATCAACGATTATATTCATCAAGACCAGACTGGTCGATCATTCTGACCTTTTCCTCCAGGGTTTTTATCATTTTCTTGGAATTGGCTATCTTTTCCTTTACCTCATTGATCATTGTCTCGGCATTCGGAGATTTTGCGAAGAAGCCAATATTGTTTTCCCAGAGGACTATATCACTTTCCATCTGTTTGATCTTTGTAAAGAACTTTTCTCGTTCATTACGAATCTTCCTTGATGCTTTAGGATTTGCTTTAAGATTATCAAGTTTTGACCTGTATTTGAGGATACTTTTATCTTCATCACCGATTTTCAGCTTGTCAAATTCCTTATTTAGTGCGATCCTGTATCTGTTTGTTATTTCGTCCTTTTTATTGAACGGAACGAATCCGATTTCAGTCCATTTTCTCTGAAGTTCCTTGAGACGATCAAAGGCGGCCTGAACATCAGGTCCGGGTTCAAACTTCTCAAGCTCTTCAATTACCGCAAGCTTGTCTTTCAGATTGTCCTCATATGAAGTATCGAGTTCGCTGAAGTATTCTGTTTTCCTGTTGAAAAAGTGATCGCATGCTTTGCGGAACCTTTTCCAGAGTTTTTCGGATTGTTTTCTTGGTACCGGACCAATGTTTTTCCAGTCTTTCTGCAATTTGATCAGTGAATCGGAAGTTCCTTTCCAGTCAGTACTGTCCTGAAGGGATTCAGCCTGGATGCACAATTCGATTTTCAGCTGGAGATTATTCTGTTGTATTTCCTTGTTATCGGCATAGAAGCTTCTTTTCTTTTCAAAAAAGCTGTCACATGCATCACGGAATCTCTGATATACCTTGTTATTCTGTTTCTTGGGGGCAAATCCGATTGTTCTCCACATCTTCTGGAGAGCGACTACCTTTTCGGCTTTCTCGTCGAAGTCCCTGAAATTTTTAATTTCCGTGAGGTTAATTGCCTCCACCTCTTCGCAAAGTGCAATTTTTGCATCAAGGTTTTTCCGCTGGTCATCCTTTTGTTTTTCGAAATATTCGTGGTGACGCTTATTTATCTGTGAGGTTGCCTCCCTGAAGCGTTCCCATATCTCATTTTTCGATTCAGGCGGTACAGGTCCTATTTCTCTCCATTGATTATGATAATCCTGCAGAAGCCGGAAAGCATTCACGGCATTTGGTTCAAGCAGAAGCTCTTCGGCCTTTTCGCACAACTGAACCTTTGATTCAAGGTTCTTTTTTAAGTCAAGATCACGAAGTTCCTTGTTTATCTTGATGTAATCATAAAAGATCTCAACGTGATGGTGGTAATTCTCCCACAGGTCTTTAAGTGCACTCTGAGGAACAACTCCGATAGAGTGCCATTCATTTTGAAGGGACCGGAATTCATGGAAGGTTTTATTGATCGATTCCTCGCGGTTGACAAGCTCTTTAATCTTGTCGATTATATCATATTTTTTTTTCAGGTTCTCATATTTCTCAGCTTCCTGGACCCTGTTATAATCAGTTTTCTTTTCCCTGTATTTATCAAGAAGATGTTTTACCCTTGCTTCAAGCGGATCGACCCATGCCCTGTATTCTTCAAGTGTTCCGCCACCTTCGAGGAATTTATTCTTCCTTTCTTCGGCTTCAAGTTTTAATTTCTTGTAAAAGAATACCTTAATCCGGTCTACATCATTCCTGATTTCCAAAGGTGGCCGGTTCTCAATAATAAGAGCAAGCGTTTCAACCAGTTCATTCTTTGAGAAGCCTGAATAATCAACAGGAGGAAGCTCAACATCATTGAGGTTCTCATCTCCTGAAACATCGTAATCTTCAACTTCGGAAACTGCAGCAGCTTCTTTTACGGTTTTTCTCTTTCTTTTTACAGTTGCTTCATCTGTAATTTTATCTTCTTCATCCTTTTTGTCCGCAGCACTTTTCTCTTCCGCTTTTTCAGCATGTGTTTCACTCTCACTTCCTGAGGCATTATCAAATGCCCCGGATTGTTCATTAAGAACAGAGTTATCCGGATCTTTCTCTATCATAGCGAATCCTTTCTAATTTCAGATCTCTAATGGCATACTTCACCATGTCAGTTATCATGGATTTTTCAGAGTACGAAAATATTGAAATATTTATTAAAACTCAAAGGTTTGAAGAAATTAATAAGAAAGGCAGCATATTGCAGGCAAGGAAAGTTGCGGGTTTATTTTTCTGCCTCCTCTATTAGGGTAAGGGGTAAAAAAGCAGAATTAATCAGACTCTGATGAATATTTTATCAGATAAAATGATCAGAAAGTACCGGTAATAAAATAAATTTGCATGAATAAAATTGTATTATGAGCAGTACAGAAATTATATTATTAATTGCAGTTTTTGCATTTGCAGGGTTCAGACTATACCAGAAATATGTGAAAAAGGATGCCGGCAAGCCAGCAGAAACAGGAAATACTTTTAAGGCAGAAAAAAAATCCTCCTTCCCGTCACATACGGTAAGCGACGATTACGAACCATATTCAAAAAAGTAAGTTTTTCAGATCCTGTTCCTTGTAACCAGGTACCGGAAAGGATTTACGACTTTTTGTAATAATCTGAGGCTATCGGTCAGTATCTCAGCGGTTCCCTGCATATTCTGCGTAAACTCCAGATCATTCCCGTATAATGTTCTCAGACCATCGGGTAAAGTTATTTCAATAATATAGGAATCGCCGGCGGGCACCAGTGATTTTGATGTAATTACTCCTCTAACCATTCCATATTCAAGATATGGGTATCCGGTGAGTTTAATATTAACCTTCTGCCCTGTCCTCACTTTACCGGATCTTTGCATTTTAAGATCTACCCGTCCAATATAATCTCCGGGCTCAAATGGTATGATGCTCAGAACCGGTTCATCTTTAAGAACCATCTGGTTCTGTTTCCAGTATCTTGTGAAGGTCACAATACCGTCAACAGGTGATACCAGGAGATAAGTATTCTCCCATATCCTTATCCTGGCCTTCAGATTATTAAGGGATTCATTCAGCAGGGAAAATAAGCGGTTTTTCTCTTCGACCCTTTTAATCTTATAGTCCTGCAACTCCTGATTTTTCTGAGCCAGCTCAATAATTTTTGCGGAATGGTCAAGCCTGACATTCTGCAGCTCAATATTGATCTTGTTGAATGCCTGCTTCGATACTTCAAGTTCGCTGGCTGAGAAGACTGCTCCGGCATAAAGTGATGAATCCCTGCTGAATTTACCCGCTTCGATCAGGCGGTTTTCTTCATATAGACGTTCTTTTACCCTTACCCTGCTGATATATTCCTCAAGGCCGGCAATTTCACCGGTGACAGATTTGATTTTATATCCGTAGAAATCATTGGATATATAATTGTTGTAATCAGAAAGACATTTAAGGAAAGTTCCCCAGTATTCCTGTAATTCACCCAGTTCAGAGAATGATGGCAGAGCTGGTGACTTAAGTATCTCCGGATTTTGGATTGAATCAACCGTCTGGCCAAGCTTTTTGATTTCGTCTATGGATGCGGCAGTCTCCATTACTGCAAGTAACTGTCCTTCCTTTACATTCTGTCTGTCTGTTACGTCCCATATCATGATACGTCCTGTGATCTTTGAAACGAGTGTTACCGGTGGATTCTGGGTAGTTATCTGTACCGGGGAGGGAACTACATTCGGATATCGTATTATCCATGATAATAGAAGAATTAGCAGAATAACTCCTGAAATAACAGTAGTTCCGTATCTTACCAGCCTGGCCGGAGGTTTGGAGATGATCTCCTTCACGGGATCTGAATGCAATATCTGAGGATCTCTGTCTTTCATTACAGTAAATCAATGTCCAAGTTCAAGCTGGTTCCTTACCAGATTATAATATTCACCTTTGTTTTCAATCAGTGACTCATGTGTACCCGTTTCTGTTATTCTGCCATTGTCCATCACAACTATCTTATCGGCATTTCTGACGGTACTGAGCCTGTGTGCAACAATAACCACCGTTTTTTCCCTGAAATAGCCGGCAAGGTTCTCAACTATTGCTTTTTCGTTATTTGCATCCAGTGAATTTGTTGCTTCATCGAAGATCAGGATTTCAGGATCTTTATAGATCACCCGTGCAATAAGCAACCTTTGTTTCTGTCCCTCACTGAGTCCATGTCCATTTGCACCTACCCTTGTATTATATCCAAGGGGAAGAGATTCGATAAACTCCCTGATATTTGCTTTATCGACAGCATTTACCAGTTTTATTTCATCAATTTCCGGATTTCCGGGAGAGATATTTGATGCCATGGATTCCGGGAAAATGAATCCATCCTGCATTACTGCACCGGTTTTTTCCCTCCACAGGGTCAGACTTATGTTCGGAAGTTTTGTATCACCCACAAGGATTTCACCTTTGACAGGCTGATAAAAACCAAGAATAAGCTTTAAAAGTGTTGTTTTTCCGCTTCCGCTGGTCCCAACAATTGCGGTAACTTTTTTCTCCTCAATTTCAAGGTCAATATCCTTAAGAACAAAAGGAGAATGAGGTCCCTCATACTGAAATGAAACATTCCTGATGAGTATGTTTTTCTTCTCCGGGAGCCTTTTGATCTTTGAGTCCTGGTCTGCCTGTTCATCCTCCATTCCGTGGACCTCGGCGAGCCTGTCAAGACTCATCTTCGCATCCTGAGATGTTCTGAAGAATTCAATGATCTGACTGACAGGTACGTTCAGCTGACCTGTTATGAACTGAACTGCAAGCATCATACCAAGGGTCATGTTCCCTTTAAGAACCGCAGTGGCTGCTACAACAGTTATCAGCAGGTTGGTTACTTCATTAATGAAGGTAGCTCCTGCAGACTGATATTGGATCAGGCCTAAAGCCCTTGCTTTTAAATGGAAGAGTGATGCCTGGATGTTTTCCCAATCCCATCGCTTTGGTGATTCGCTCTGGGTGAGTTTAATTTCCTGCATGCCATTCACAATGTTTATCAGTTTGGTATTTGCTTCAGACATTTCCCTGAAACGCTGATGATCCAGCCGCGCCCTCGATTTCATGAACAATGAAACCCAGAGAATGTACAGGACTGATCCTGTCAGGAAAATGGCCAGTATCTTCAAACTGTAAATTGCCAGAACAATACCAAAAACGATAATATTGAAGAACGAAAACAGGATACTTAGGCTTGTTGATGTAAGGAAGTTTTCAATCCTGTTATTGTCATCAATACGCTGGAGTATATCACCTGTAAGTTTTGTATCAAAGTAGGCGACCGGCAGGGACATTAATTTCTGGAGGAAACCCGAGATGATTGAGACATTGACGCGGGTACCGATATGAAGAAGGAGCCATCCACGTATGAATTCGACAGACATTCTGCCGATTACGAGGGCCAGCTGGGCGAAAAGTATCAGGTAAATAAATCCTATATCATTATTATTCAGGCCGGTATCGATAATAGATTGCGTCAGGAAAGGTATTATAAGCTGAATAATGCTTCCGATAAGCAATCCAAGGATAAGCTGACCGATATATTTCCTGTACAGGCTGAAATATTTAAGAAGGAATCTGAATCCATGTACCGGTTCAGTTTCACTTTCAATTTCTGACAAAGCAGGGGTTGGCTCAAGAATCAGTACAAGTCCTGCAGGTTTACCGTCCTCAACTGTTGATGCCCAACTCCTTATAAAATCCTCCCGCGAAAAAGTCACATGACCTACAGCAGGATCGGCAGCGTAAATCCTGTCTTTCGAAATCCTGTATATTACAATAAAATGCTTCTGTTTCCAGTGAACAATACATGGAAGAGGCACCTTTTCAACAAGCATTTCAAAGGGGATTTTTACCCCGATAGTACGAAATCCGAGACCATCAGCTGCTTCCGACAGGCCAAGGAATGATACCCCTTCCCTGGTAATATAACACTTCCTACGGATAGTTTCCAAAGTAAAATTCTTCTTATAATATCCTGCAACCATCTTAAGGCATGCCGGGCCGCAGTCCATGGCGTCTGGTTGTCTTACAAAAGGAAATGACATTTTCCGGAAGATATAATTGCAGGTAAATATATTTAATTTATAGCATGAATAACCAGCAAAATATATTATCCTGGTAATTATTTAAAATAATTTGCATAGAATTTGCATGTAAGGAAATATTATATTTGTTTTAGGTTTTAGAATAAAGAAATTGTTCAAGCGGATTACAGATACTAAAATAATTGAGGGTATAAAAACTCAGAACGAAGATATCCTTAACTGGCTATATGACAATTATTTTCAGACAGTTAAGAATCATATTATAAAGAACAGCGGTACTTCTGAGGATGTTCCCGACGTTTTCCAGGATACAATAATCATTCTTTACAAACAGATCACCGGGGATACGTTAAATCTTACAACAGATCTCAAGGGTTATTTTTTCGGGATAGCACGAAATTTATGGAATACACAGCTGAGACGTAATAAAAAGACCTCTGCAATAGAGCCTGATTTTGATATTGCTGATGAAGCCGCTTTTGAAGACCACGAAGATCCCGTGTTCGAAAGGATTATCAGCAGGTCATTCCAGAAGCTAAAACCCGATTGCCAGATGATACTTACACTTTATGCGGATGGTCTTTCTTTTCAGGAAATAACAACCCGGATGCATCTGAAAAATGAAGATTATGCCAGGCGGAAAAAATATCTTTGTAAAGAATCGCTTCTTGAGATTGTAAAAGAAGATCCGGAATATCAGGAATATTTACGTTTTCGCAGGTAAATCAGGATGGCAATACCTGCTGCCACAGCCGTTATTAAAAATACAAGCAGGGTTCTTCCCGGAAAATAGACAGGTGAATTATCACCATAAACGACAAGAGTTGCCCAGAAATAAGGGTGAGATTTTAGCTGGGTTGCTTTTTTAAGGTATGCGGAGCGTGATTTCCGTAATGCAGTGCTTTTCGTATTCCCGTTCCTGAGATTTCTGTAAAATCTGTTTATAATTTCTGTTCCGGACTTATCTTCTATTTCCCACATTGACATTACCATGGACTGAGATCCGGAATAAAGAAATCCTCTTGCAAGACTGAGTATTCCTTCCCCTGTTGACAAGCGGCCAGTACCGGTGTTGCAGGAACTAAGTACAACCATGCGGGCATTAAGCGGGATACCGTAAACTTCATAAGTATAAAGCAGGCCATCTTCCGGGTTGTCGTTGCCCTGAGAAAAGATCATTGCCGAATTCATGGGGTGCTGATCATTAAGGTAAGTATGCATGGCCAGATGAATTATATTAAAGTCTCCGGCCACACTTTTAAAAACTGATTCTGTTGCCTTGTCATTGAGGTAAAGACTACCCCTTGAAATTCCGGCTACAAATTCTGCTTCCTGTCTGGCATATGGCAAATCGTAAAGCAAACCGCTCCCCTGCTGTTTCCTGGCAAATAAAGAATCAACATTTATATCACTCCCGTAAAATGGCGAAAATGCCGCCAGTTTGTTCCTTCCCCTGATGTCGCGTGATACAATCTCGTGCATAAGAGTTGCGGAATATGCATATGAAATATTGAAGTCATTCATCAGATAATCGAGTTTTCTGTATAATAACCCCTCTCCTTCATATTTATCGGTAAGTATAGTTTCGAAAGGAAGATACGAGAGGTAATTATCAGGCGAGATCAATAAATTTCGGGAAATAAGGTATTTGCTTATGGGTTCGATAAGTATTCTGTACAGATCATTGCCAACATCCTGATACTCCCTGAAGGCATTGCCGGGATTCTTCACAAACGATGGATTTGACAGTAATACCCTGAATTTCATAAGATTCCTGATCAGTAAAGAATCGGTCCTTACAGTTATCAATTCCCTGTGTTTCCTGTTTACAATGAAAATATACAGCATCGAATCCGATACTATATAATTAATATAGTTGCTATTCCTGCCCACAATTTGCGGAATATCTTTCATCTCCGGAGCTTTGGTATTATACTTTAATGTATAATATCCCGGATATTCATTCTCAAAAGTAAGAACAAGTGAATCCCGCACCCTTATAGCAGCAAGTATCTCATCATTAAGTTGTTTTAAGAGTTTCGTATCGGGTTTCTCCCTGTCGTTTTCCAAAGATATCCTTGAGTTCAATACACCTATGTCGCGCTGAAGGGATTTTTCGAGGTCGGCTATATCCTGTGGAATATGGAACTGAATGGCGTTTAGTTCCCTGGTAGCAGCAAGAAGACCTGCAACTTTACTTTTTTCTGCTATCTCAAAAGCTTTTTCAAGAAATGACCTGTCCCCGAAGATTTTGTAACATTGTTCAAAATCCCTGATAGCCATAAGGTATGAATCGCGGTAGTGATCGCCCAGCACTAACCTGCTCTCCTCCTCGCTTATGTTTATCCTGATCTTCTCTATTACATTGATTATAAGATCGGATGTAGCAGCAGCAGCTTTTAAAATTTTACCATCTCCTGTCTGTGAATAGATATCCTTCACAATTTCATATTTGGACCGGAGTATCCTTATATATCTTCTGTCAGCCCTGATTGAATCAATTTCAGGATTTTCGATACTGCCTTCCGGAATAGAATGCAGACTTCCGTTAAAAAGCAGTTCCTGTATCTTTTCAAGGGCTTCCTTGCTCTGCCCATTATGATGCAGAGCTCTTGCATAACCTTCATACACCTGGTCACGAAGGCTGGCGTCTTCCCTGTGTCTCATCAGATAATCATCACAGGCTGAAAAATATTTTATTGCAGATTTTGAATCATTTTTATAATTCAAAAGGTAAGTTGCATAATTCTTAAGGACTTCTATATAATACCTTGAATCGGTCCCGTAATATTTCTCGGAACGCCTGAGAAGATCACTGAGAAGCATCTCTCCTTTTCTCACATTCCCTGAATTTCCAAGTGTAACTGCATAGGTGTGGACCATATTGAATGCCAGGAAGGAATTATCTTTTACGGCAAGGTCGAGGCCTTTTGTAAAATATTCTTCTTCTTTCGAGTCCATTCCCAGATAACCATAATTTATGGCCATGCTGTTGATCAGTGTTATATAATTCTGATCCTGGGGTATCCTGTTGCTTTCAATCACAGATTCAGCCTGCTCAAAATATAATCTGGCTTTTGCATAATCGCCCATTATTGAATACCCTGTGCCAATTGTAGTATATAGATTACTAAGATCTTTATCCTGAAAAGTTTTAAGGATACTTAGAGCCCTGTCAGTGTAATTAATAAAATTCTTAAAGTCATTATTCACTATTGCTGCACCAATCAGGATTGCTATAGCAGAACCCACCTCAGTACTGTTTTCTCCGTAAAACCGCTTCGAGAGATCTATATATTTCACCAGATGACTTTTTACATTAGAATAATCTCCCAGATGATTATATGCAACCCCAAGGTTATAAAAAGCTTTAATGTATTGCTCCTCATTTCTTTTATCCAGCCTGTCGCTTATTTCAATGGATTGTGTAAGGTAGTCAATTGCGTCCTCGTATTTCAGGGCAAACATATTACAAACACCTGCATAGTAATAAATCTCAGAAATATGAGCACTGTCATAGCTCTTTTCTGATAATGATCTCCGGAGACTGTCTGCAAATGCAAGAAGACCTCTTTTATCACCTGAAGAACTAAGATACACTATGCGGTTACTTATCTTGTCGGACGATACTTCCATGACCGGAATGGATTTTTCGATCACAGGAATGATGGTCATGTCATGATTAAAACCTGTCGCGGAAAACCCGGTATGTAAACGGGAAAGGAAAAGAATGACTATGAAGATATAAGTCTCTGAGGAGATTTTATTTTTATAAATACTGATTCCCATGATTTAACAAAACAGAGTCGTACAGAAGGTTCAAAAATAATCTGATTTTCTAAAAGTAGTTCTATTTCACGAAAAAAATCTTTCAAGTACATAATTCATTTACAATAAAATAGAAAATACTTTTATTTTTTTCAATTTTTTTTTGTCACAAAATCCTCATTAAAGACATGTAATGGTGAGAAACCAACCATAACAAACAACCCAGAATTAATAAACAAATAAAAACAAAGAAAATGAAAAACCTGAATTCCGACACGATGAGAGACATTTTTGCAGGTCACGAACTTTCAGCTGATGAAATGTTAAAAGTAAGAGGTGGTGATAACATACACAGTGAACCCATTATGCTGCCTCCCACACCACCAATCAAAATCTGAGCAAAAATGTTCTCATGTTCAGGTATGCAGGTTTTTGACTATCATTCATATAAATCTTCCATAAACCGGAAGATGTTTCAGAGCGGATAGAAAAAAGGTATCCGGATTATTATTTGATGATATGGCACAAAAGACCTGACATATAAATGCGATGAATATCAGAAAGGATTTAAAATACAAACCAATATCCATGAAAACAGGTGATTATTCATATTTCTCCGAGCGGTATCTTGCCGGGGAAATGAATGAAGCTGAAAAAGAATGGTTTCGCAATGAGCTTGGAAAAAATGAAAAACTGCGTGAAGAGATTACTCTCAGGCAGAACATAAATTCTGCTCTAAGGAATCATGAAGTTCTTCAGTTCAGAAGTAAATTATCAGCAATCTCAAAAAAGAAAGCTGAGGAAGAAGCAGCCAAAAAGCCTAAAAAGAACCGGTCCATTACCCGGGCTGCCATTTTTACAGGGCTTATTCTCTGTGGAAGTCTTACATTACTTAATACAAGGAATCTGACTACAGAAGAAGTCTTTGAGCGATACTATAAATCATATGACGTTACGACACCTTTACGATCCGTAAATGATGCCGTTAATTCCGATTATTCGATCGCTCTTGAGTATTTCAATATAAGGGATTACCGTAATGCTGCATATTATTTCAGCAAAGTGATCAGTAATGATCCCCGTTATATTGAATCAGTCATGATGACAGGAATATCCAGGTTCGAAGAAGAAAACTATCCTGAAGCATCAGCGTCCTTTACAAAAGTAGTTAACGATAAGGAAAACCTTTTCTTTGAAGATGCCCAGTGGTACCTTGCATTATGCTATCTCAAGACCGGTGAAAAGGATAAAGCCATGAAGGCGTTTTCTGTAATCAGGGAATCGGAAAGCATTTACAGCAGGAACGCACGGAAAATACTGAGAAAGATAGATTAACGATTTACCTGTCCGGGGAGAATATAAGACCTGAAAGTTAATTATGGCGAATAACCGTTCGGTAAGAAACGGTTATTTTTCATTTTTACGGGCAACTATCTTCACCTCTGTTCTCCGGTTCAGTCTTCTTCCTTCATAGGTAATATTATCCGCGACCGGAGAGGTATTCCCATATCCCTTATATTGAAGACGGTCTGAAGATATCCCGCTTTCAATAAGATATTTCACAACTGAAAGTGCACGTTTTTCCGATAATTCCAGATTATAATCGTCAGTTCCGGTTGAATCAGTATAACCCCCTATCTCAACAATGAAATCCTTATTGAATTTAAGAAGGTCTGTAAGATTGTCAAGCTCTGACATTGATTCCTTTTTCAGTTCCCATCTGTCAACCTCATAGAATACATTTGTCAGAAGCATCTTTTCCCCTATTCTGACGGGATTCAGGGAAATATTTTTGATAAGAGGTTCCATTACTGAATGAACTCCTTCAAACATAAAATTCTCCGAATAAAAGAGATAACCCGGACGTGATACATTTATCCCATAGTTATTTCCCGGAGGCAGACAGACAAGAAATATTCCGTTGTCATCTGTTTTGCTTTTCAGGGCTATCTTATCAGTTGTCAGATTTATTAACTCATAATCAGCCTTGAGCTTTTTACCTGTTTCGCGATCGGTAACCCTTCCCTTAAGATAGGATACCGGATTTGGCCGGAATGATTTATCAGGATTAAAACAGAAGATATCTTTTCCGTTTGCATTGTCGCGTTTTGATGAGAAATAAGCTTTCTGACCACCTGCCTCGATCACAAGGCCCATATCATCTGATGAGGTGTTAACGGGATATCCCAGGTTCCGGGGTTCAGTCCAGGTACTGTCATCTCTCATCCTTGTCAGATAAATATCCAGACCTCCCATACCAGGTCTTCCGTTCGAGGCATAATAGAGTGATCGTCCGTCGAAATGTATAAAAGGCGACATTTCATCACCTTCTGTATTAATTGCAGTACCCGGATTTACAGGCTCAGACCAGCTGCCTTTATCATTAAGCACTGAATACCAGATATCTTTTCCACCAAGTCCTCCGGGTCTGCTTGATGAAAAGAAGAGCATATTTCCGTCAGCGCTGATTGAAGGTGTTGATTCCCAGGAATTGGTATTAACCGGAGAACCAAGGTTATAAGGGATTGACCATTTGCCCTCATTAAATGCAGAGAAATAAATATCGCAGCTTCCCAGACCACCAGATCTGTCACATGCAGTGAAATACATATAATTTCCGCTTGATGACAGGGTCTGAGCCCCCTCATTCTGTCTGGTGTTTAGTGGTTCTCCGGCATTGAATGAGGTTACCCATCCTGAATCAGTCTGATAGCTTAAATAAAAATCCTCCTGATAAATTCCCCTGCTGTATGAATTAATGGACGTATATGACTGGCGGGTAAACATAAGCGTTTGTCCGTCAACTGTAATCGAAGGCCAGTACTCGTCATCCTTTGTATTTATTGCACTGCCTACACTGACGGGATTAAAAGGCACAGGGTGCTTCTTTGCCTCAATTGCGAATTCACAGTTCCTGATATTCCTGATTGCGGTCTGCTTATTCTTTTCAATACCTCCGCCATGCCGGAGATAAGCCTTATAGTTTTTAAACGCGCCGGAATAGTCTTCAATCATCATTTCGGAATTAGCAAGGCTGAAATATACAGGCAGATACGAAAGTGAATCTATCTCAACAGCTTTCCTGTAATTCTCCACTGCTTTTGTATGATTATTCTGTCTGGAGTATAATTCACCCAGCATCATATACGCTTCATAAAATTCAGGATCATGGGCTACTGATATCTTAAAAAGTGTCTCAGCCTTCTTAAAATCGAGGTATTCATAATATGTAACTCCGTCATTATATGTCTTGATAGCTTTGGCGGAATTACTGTGGAGGGTCTGTGAAAAAGAATTCCGACCTGTGGAGCATGATGTAATTATGAGCAATATCAATAACACCTGTCTCATTATCGGATTATGGTATATGCATAAATTTGTGAATCTGGAGTGATATCCTCCATTGCGGATTTTTAAGGACATAACCTACAATAGCGGGAATCACAGAATTAAAGCTGCTCCACTCAGGTTGCAGGAATAACCTGCAATTATTGCTTACCCGGAGGCAGCATTCTTCAGCCCATTTGAAATCTTCGGGTTTTTCAATAATGACCTTCAATTCATCGGCAATACTGCATATGTTTTCACCCGGTGGCATATTCTTTTTGGGTGAGAGGCAGATCCAGTCCCAGTTACCGCTCAGGGCAAACGTCCCGGATGTCTCCAGGAATGTACTTAAGTTATTTTTCCTGAATCCTGAACATAAATAATCAAGATTCCACATGAGTGGTTCACCACCTGTGATTACAACTGAATCGGCGCCTGAATTCAAGGCATTCTTGAGTATCAGATCGGTATTAACCATTGGATGAATGTCGGGATCCCAGGCAAACTTTGTATCACACCAGTTACATCCGACATCGCATCCGCCAAGCCGGATAAACCATGCAGCTTTGCCAGACTGGAAGCCTTCTCCCTGGATAGAAAAAAACTCTTCTACAAGGGGAAGCATCTTCCCCTGTGATTTACTTTTGGAATTCCTTATCATTGTTCCGGCCCGGATCATTTAATTGCAGAGCCTGAACAAAGATAAGGAAAATTACTTTATTATGTTCTATTTTCTGATTTTCAACAGATTCAGAAACTCGTCAAGAAAAGCAGTGCTTCCGCCGGTAAGCACCAGTCCGCCTGTTTCATGGTCTGCTGTTACGACTATTTTGTTGATCCGAACAATAATAATTTCTCACGCTCTCTGGCTCTCTCAACCCACATTTCCGGAACTATTTTCCAGTTATTCAATGGTTCCGGATCAATTGTTTTCTGTTCCCCGACAGATTTAAGGATATAATATCTCAGGTCGCGGTCGGTCGATCTTATCAGTCTTTTTCTAAGCTCGTTCCCTTTTATACCTGCTCCGCGTGTCAGATGTCCTCCTCCTCCGTTACCCCTGTAAGAGTTGACTGCCACATCATAGTATTCATCCCTGATGAAAGGGCGTCCGTCACTGAATGATTTTATCAGTACCATTTTCCCTTCAGGCCGGCTGACATCGACGAGGTAGTCGATACCGGCTGCAGAATCAAAATTATATGACTGATTCCTAAGCCAGGCTCTGCCGTTAGTCAGTGCAGGTCTGCCATCTTTTCCCATCCTGTATTTTAAAAGGTAATCTCCCGGCCCTTTCATTGGATTGAGCCATTCGGAATAGGAATATTCCAGGTATCTGAGAACTTCATCTCCGGTCATTCTGATTGTATAAAGCATATTTTCAAACCTGTAAAGCTTGAACATATCCCCTACTGTTACAGGTCCCCTGGCAATTTTTTCATTAAATGACAGGGGTGCGGCAAATGAAATGTCAGCCCCTGTCAGATCAAGCTGAATTGAATGAATCATATCGACAAATGCTGAAGAACCGAAAAATGATTCTGCCGATGATATTTCAGTTTCAGATGTTCCAATAACCCTGCTTACATATTCCTTTATTATTTTTTCCTGTTTACCAAATGTCTTTATAAACTCACGATCCGGCTCCAGTTCACGCGTATCAGCTAGTACTCCTGAAATCCTCTCAATTTGTTTTTCACTGTTGCCCTTTATTTTGAATGTAACATTCGCACATGCGATAGTTTCGGCTCTGCTTCCACCATTCAATATAAGGATCGTATCACCATACCTGTTAATAAAGGTTTCATTTATTTCCCTGTGATCATGTCCCGTAAAAATAAGGTCAAATCCCTTTACGTTATAGGCAACCGCAGCGGATCCGTTTTCATCTGAAGGCCGTGCGCCGGTGTTTTCCCTGTTCCATCCGGAGTGGAAAAGACCAACTACAAGATCAGGATCTTCCTCTGATATCGCAGGCATCCATAGTTCTGCCGTTTCCTGCATATCCCTGAATTCTATCCCGGAATAAAGTTCTTCGGGAAGCCATGTGGGAACTGCCGGTGTGATCAAACCCAGTACAGCTATTTTTATACCTGACTTTTCCACAATAACAAAAGGTTTGAAATAAGGCTTACCGGTCTTTTTATCAACTGCGTTTGCAGCCAGAACGGGAAAATCATATTCCTCCACAAGCCTGTCATAAACAGAATGACCGGCCTCAATATCGTGATTTCCCGCAGTAGTCGCATCATATCCCATCCGGTTAAACACTTCCGACATGAAATGTGGCGATACTGTATCAATATAGTTATAGTAATAAACAGAAGGCTGACCCTGAATATTATCGCCATTGTCCAGAAGAAATACAGCATCTCTCGTCTTCCGCAGTTTTTTTACATATCCCGAAACATGAGCCAGAGATACATCAAGAGGTTTCTGATCGATGAAGTCATACGGAAGGATCACTCCGTGAATATCAGTTGTACCTATAATACTTATAGCCTGTATCCCGGCTTTTTTGCATGAAGAGATGATAAATATTACGAATAGTAAGATCAGGAGTGTTTTAGTCCGGCGGTGTTTCATTTTGAAATATTTTACTATGTAGTTCCATATTTGGTTCGGTATCCGGTATTCGGTATTCGGTATCCGGTATTCGGTATTCGGTATTCGGTATTCGGTATTCAGTATTCAGTATTCAGTAATCGGTATCCAGTAAGTCGCTATTATACTCACCGATCACCGATCACCGCTTACCGCTTACCGCTTACCGATTACCGATCACCCCCTGTCCCCCGGGGCCATAAACTTAAAAAAGAAAATCCAATTAATACAAGCGCTGGCACGATTTAAAATAAACCTGAGTTTAAAATATTATTTTTGTAAAAAGCAGCGTCATGGTTCTTACAGGACTGGAACAGATAATTACCAGACTGCCATCGGGTTTAAAAGGAAAACGGATAGGCATATTATGTCATGCCGCAAGTATATCAGCTGATTTCACTCATATAACCAGGCATTTTCAGTCCCGTCAGGATTGTAAGCTTTCTGCAGTTTTCGGGCCTCAGCACGGACTATATGGTCAGACTCAGGATAACATGATAGAATGGGAAGGCGAAGCGGATCCTGTGCTCAATGTTCCCATATTCAGTCTATACGGAGAACACAGGAAACCTGCGTCTTACATGCTGGATCTTATTGATGCACTTATAGTTGATCTTCAGGATGTGGGGGCACGGTTATATACATATATATGGACAGTCAAATTATGTATTGAAGCCTGCAGTGAGAAAGGTATCCCGGTATGGATCCTTGACCGCCCCAATCCTGTAGGAATACTGCCATTTGACGGACCTGTTCTGAAGGAAGAATATTTTACATTTGTCGGGGGAGCCTCAATTCCTTTATGCCACAGGATGACAATCGGTGAAATGGCTCTGTGGATAAAGGAGAAGTATTATCCGGCAGCAAATCTGAATATTGTTTGGCTAAGGGAGTGGCGACGACGGTCTCTCTTCAGCAGTACAGGGCTTCCCTGGGTATTGCCTTCACCTAATATGCCGACTGGCCAGACAGCAGTAGTCTATCCGGGGACAGTTCTGGCAGAAGCACTGAACATTTCAGAAGGGAGAGGTACTACAATACCTTTTGAACTATTGGGAGCTCCATTTATTGATGAAGAAAAGCTTAAAAAAGAGCTAGACGGAAGAAAGATTCCCGGCTGTATTTTCAGGATCCATAACTTCATTCCCACTTTTAATAAATATGCAGGGGAATTCTGCCATGGAATTCAGATACATGTGATAAGGCATGAAATATATTTCCCGGTCGCTACCGCACTTGAAATAATCGATTCAATAATTAAAACATCTTCACCCGGGGCTCTCAGTTTTAATCTTCCTCCCTATGAATATGAGAAGACGCTTATGCCATTTGATATACTTTCAGGAGATTCTGTAATGAGGACAAGCCTTCTAAACCGTTTACCCGTTAAGCAGGAAAAGGAAAGATGGCAGACGGAAATAGAAATCTTCAGAAAGGAATTCCGGGATATCTCAGCTTATCCTGAGTAATTCATCCGGTTTGAATCTTTCATATATTTTCGTAATATGAAGAGAGCTTCTCAATAAGCTGACCTGAATAAATTGGTTTTATCAGAAAATCATCAAATCCTGATTCAGCCATAACTTCCATATCACCTGAAAAGCTGTAAGCTGTCTGGGCAATAAGCCTGACCTCCTTGCGGATCTCCCTTATTTTCCGGGCTGAAGTATAGCCATCCATAACGGGCAGCTGTATATCCATCAGCACCAATTCAATGTCGGGATCCTTTTCAACCAGTTCAAAAGCTTCTTTCCCGTCGCCGGCATTCAGCAAAACCGCTTCAGTTTTTTCCAGGATCTTGTTCAGGTACAACCTGCTTGACAGATCATCTTCAACAATAAGTATTTTCTTTCCTTTAAGGATAGAATCTTGCATTTCACATCTTTTTATTCAAAGAGTCCTTTGTCACGCAAAAGTAATAAAATTGCAGACTGAGGTACAACAATATATTTTTCTTTATTGAATTCTATTTCAATAGCGCTATTCTGAAGATAAACTGCCTGATCGCCCTCCTTAGGCTGAAGGGGAACATATTTTGGTTCTTCCGGCCTGTTCTTCCAGGGCTCATCTACCTCATTCACCGAAGGGATAGGATAACCCGGTCCAACTTTAAGCACATAACCTATCTGTACCTTTTCGTTCTCATTCACGCCTGGCGGAAGATAAAGCCCGCTCTTTGTCTTTGACTGTGGAGTCTTCGGTTTAATAAGGATCCTGTCACCAATGACAATCAGTTTCTGCAGATCTTTTTCGTCTAACAATACACTCATTAATTTTCTTAGTTGCCTGCAAAAGTACCAATTTTTATACAAACCTTAAACCACTCAACAGGAATTAGTAATATTGTACTCTGTAATCAGCTGAAAAGCGAATCGGAATATGGCAGATACTGATGAATACAGGACGATCAGGAAAGCTTCGGAAGGAATTTACCGGGAGAAGGGCAGTCGTTTCATTTCACTTGTGTTGCCGGTCAGAGATGAGAATGAGATAAAATCACACCTTGAGGCTGTCAGAAAGCAGCATCATGAAGCAAGACATCACTGTTTTGCCTGGGTGCTCGGATCAGAAGGTGGAAGATGGAGAGCAAATGATGACGGAGAGCCTTCGGGTACTGCAGGCCGGCCAATACTCGGACAGATAAGATCACATGGTCTTACAAATATTCTTATAGTTGTCTCGCGATATTTCGGTGGCTCACTTCTGGGAGTAAGCGGACTAATGAATGCCTACAGGACAGCTGCTGCTTCTGCCATCAGCAATTCAGAAATAATTGATCATGTCGTACACGATCAATATGAAATTTCTTTCCCTTATCAGTCAATGAATGATGTAATGAAGATAATCAAGGAGGAAGAAATTAATCATTCGGATCTTATTTATGATCAGGACTGCCGGATGAAAGTCTTTTTCAGGTCATCAGCTTCTTCAAGGATACTTGGCCGGTTTTCAAGAATAAGAGGCTTTTCCAACAGATTTTTAGGTTCGGAATAGGTTTTAAAAAACAGGCTTAAAGTTGTTAATAAATTATTAACACTATCCACGTTATCAGTAAACTTGCGTACTTTTGAAAGAGGATGGAATGCATTTCGTCTAATATTTTAACATAATGAAAAACAGAAGCTTAGTTTCAATTGACGATTTCAGCAAAGATGAGATTATCCGGATACTGGACCGTGCTGCTGAATTTGAAGCGCAGCCTGTGCAAAAACTCCTTGAAGGAAAGGTTATAGCAACACTTTTTTTTGAACCATCAACCCGCACAAGGTTGAGTTTTGAAAGTGCAATTAACAGACTGGGCGGGAAAATTGTCGGATTTGCCGATTCTGCGAGCTCAAGTGTCACAAAGGGTGAGACTTTACATGATACAATAAGAATGGTCAACAGTTATTGTGATCTTATAGTAATGCGTCATCCATATGAAGGAAGTGCAAGATATGCAAGTGAAATTGCATCTGTTCCCGTCATCAATGCAGGTGACGGGGCAAATCAGCATCCAACACAGACGCTGCTTGACCTGTATTCAATCAGGAAGACACAGGGAACTCTTGACAATCTGAACATCTTTATGGTGGGTGATCTTAAATATGGAAGGACTGTTCATTCCCTCCTGATGGCTATGGCCAGATGGAATACCACGTTTAATTTCATCTCACCAGAAGAGCTGCGAATGCCTGACGAATTCAAACTTTATCTCGACAGTTCAGGCCTGAAATATTATGAGCATCTCGATTTTTCAGAGATAATCTCAAAAGCTGATATAATTTATATGACACGGGTTCAGCGGGAAAGATTTTCTGATCCGATTGAGTATGAAAAAGTTAAAAATGTATATGTCCTCAGGAATGCTATGCTCGGGAATACAAAACCGACCATGAAGATACTCCACCCTCTTCCCAGGGTGAATGAGATACATACTGATGTGGACAGCAATCCCAAGGCCTACTATTTTGAACAGGCGCTAAACGGCGTGTTCACCCGACAGGCTATTCTTTGTAATTTGTTGGGAATTAATTAAATCATGCGAAATGAAAGAAACTAAACAACTGGTGGTCAGTGCAATTCAGAATGGCACCGTGATTGATCATGTTCCTGCCCGTAATCTTTTCAAGGTCATCCAGATCCTTGGGCTGGATCATATTGAAAACCAGATAACTTTCGGAACTAACCTTGAAAGCAAGAAGCTTGGAAAAAAGGCTATTATTAAAATATCGGACAGGTTCTTTGAGGATGATGATATAAACAGGATAGCACTTGTTGCTCCGCAGGCAAAACTAAATATAATCAGAGATTACGAAGTAGTCGAAAAGAAAGTGGTGGAAGTTCCTGATCAGATTACCGGCATAGCTAAATGTATGAATCCCAAATGCATCACCAATTTTGAAAACGTAGTAACACGGTTCAGGGTTGTTTCAAAGAAAAACGTAGCCCTTAAATGCCATTATTGCGAAAAGATTACAAACCAGGAGAACCTCCAGATAAAATAAATTTAGTCCGCTATACATCCCCCGGAGAGTTATTAATGTCATTTTAACGCAAGCGGTCATATGACCTGACCAGGTTTTCGTCCTTTCGTATCGCGATATATGCCATCACGAACAGAATCAGATTAATCAGGGGGATAAGAAGACGCCATTCCGGAATAAGATCTTTTCCATCCCTGAATGATATGATATAGTATATCAGCGTACCCATCAGCAACAGGTCGAGGATTATAAGAACCAGAACTGATAACAGCTGTCTTTTTCTGGTCCTGAAAAGTAAAAGCGATATGACAGATAACAGAGGAATCAATATCGCAATTGATAATACCGGGACAGCTCCTGCTACCTGCACATCATCCTTTTCTGCCGTAACCTCAAAAATACCTCTGATATTCATTACAAATTCCTGACCACTGCTTCCAAATAATCCAAAAAAATTACCGGTAAGGAATAAACCTGCCAGAATTGTTGTCAATAGAAGATAAACTGACTGAATACGCTGGATCATGATAGAAGATTTAGAATGCAGGAACAAAAATAATGTGTTTTATCGAATTGACACAAAATACTTCGACACAATGATAATTCTAAAGAATGGGAGTTATTTATGAATATTTAACATAAATAACTGAGGTATAATTACTCTGAAAAATTCAAAATTTCTAATTTTGCTCCTCCGTAATTACGATCGGTGTATAAGCAGTAGAGAATAACCAGAAAAATACAGAAATACAATTATCATACAGATCATAAATGAATAAAAGATTCAAGAGCATCATAACGATCTTACTGATCCTGGCTGTTGCAGCCATTATATTCTATCCAAAGCTCAAGCCTGTTTTTGGTTCGAAGAACATAGGACCTGCCGGAGAAGGAATGAGAAGTGCCGGCGGACCGGGTTTGGTGCAAGGTCGTCAGGCATTGAGCGTGAGCGCATTGCTGCTGAAACCTGTCAGGATGAATGATCCGAGAAACAGTATTGGTACCCTGAAACCTGATGAGGAGGTAGATCTTTCCTTTGAAACATCGGGAAAGATAGTCAGCATAAATTTCACCGAGGGAACCCGTGTAAAGAAGGGCGACCTGCTGGCAAAGATCAATGACAAGCCGTTACAGGCGCAACTGCAGAAACTGGTAGCTCAGAGAAAGCTTGTCGAAGAAAAGGAGTTTCGTCAGCGTACTCTTCTGGATAAGGATGCCATAAGCCAGGAAAGCTATGATCAGATTGTAACCGAGTTGCAGACAATCGATGCCGATATTAATCTTGTAAAAGCCAGAATACTGGAGACCGAACTTCATGCTCCGTTTGATGGAAGTATAGGTCTGAGATATCTCAGCGAAGGGAGCTATACCAATCCTTCAACCAAGATAGCAAGGCTTGTAAAAATAAGTCCCCTTAAAATTGAATTCTCCATACCTGAAAGATATGCTGATGAAGTAAGAATCGGATTCCCCGTATCATTCATGGTTGATGAAAAACTTTATCAGGCTACTGTTTATGCCGTTGATCCGAAGATTGACCTGGAAACCAGGACTATTGTTGTCAGGGCACTATATCCAAACAGAAATGAGGAGTTAAAACCTGGACGATTTGCACAGGTTACCTTACTTTTATCGGAGATACCTGAAGCAATTGCCATACCGACTGAAGCGCTTATACCTGAAATGGAGGGTGAGATGGTATATTTATACCGCAGCGGCAAGGCAACTTCGCGAAAAGTGACCACTGGCTTACGCACTGAATCACTCATCCAGATCACAGGCGGACTCAATTTCGGAGATACACTCATCACTACCGGGATATTGCAGCTGAGGGAAAATCTTCCTGTTGTCCTGGATACCCTGATTAAAAATTAACACCTGAAATACCTTACAAATGAGCCTTTCATCAGTAAGTATAAACAGACCCGTGCTTGCATCGGTTTTCGCAATAGTCATCCTGTTGTTCGGATTTGTAGGTTATACTTTTCTTGGAGTCCGGGAGTATCCGAGTGTTGATCCCGCTATTATCTCGGTCAATACTTCATATCCGGGAGCAAATTCGGATGTTATTGAAACCCAGATAACTGAACCGCTCGAGCAATCTATTAACGGTATCCCCGGAGTTCGTTCCCTTACAAGCGTCAGCAGTCAGGGAATGAGCAGGATCACCGTTGAATTCGAGCTTTCAGTCGATCTGGAAACAGCAGCCAACGATGTAAGGGATAAGGTTTCCCAGGCTATGAGAAGGTTACCGCGCGATTGTGATCCACCAACAGTCGAAAAAGCTGATGCCGACGCAAATCCTATCCTTTTCCTTACAGTAGAGAGCAATAAAAGATCCTTACTTCAGCTTTCGGAAATTGCCGATCTGACCCTGAAGGAACAGCTTCAGACTATTTCCGGGGTAAGTGCCGTAAACATATTCGGAGAGAAAAGATATTCAATGAGGCTCTGGATGGATCCGGTCAAACTTGCCGGCTACGGCCTCACTCCCATGGATGTCAGGAACGCTATAAACAGGGAAAATGTCGAATTACCTTCAGGCTCCATCGAGGGAACCAATACACAGCTGACTATCAGAACTATGGGGTTAATGACTACCCCAACTGAGTTTAACGAGTTAATAATTAAGCAATCTGGCGAGCTGATAGTCAGGTTCAAGGATGTCGGACGCGCCGAGCTTGGACCTGAAGATATCCGTGGCATCCTGAAGAGAGACGGTATCCCGATGGTTCAGATTGCAATGATACCTCAGCCCGGTTCAAATCATATTGATATTGTCGATGAAGTTTACAGAAGGCTTGATTATATCCGAAAAGATCTTCCCGAGGATGTTAAGGTAAATGTAAACTACGATAATACGGAGTATATTCGTTCTTCAATCAGGGAAGTTGAACAAACAATTTATATTGCTTTCGCTCTGGTTGTTGTAATTATTTATTTCTTCCTCAGAAGTTGGAGAGCGACTCTTATTCCCATACTGGTAATCCCCATTTCTCTTGTGGGTGCATTCTTTATAATGTATATAGCAGGATTCACAATAAATGTTCTCACCCTTCTGGCAATTGTACTTGCCATCGGGATAGTTGTTGACGATGCAATTGTGGTAATGGAGAATATATATGTAAAGGTTGAATCGGGATTAAATCCTATTGAAGCAGGATTAAAAGGATCAAAGGAGATCTATTTTGCGATAATCTCGACTACCATAACACTTATTTCGGTATTTTTCCCGATCGTTTTTCTCCAGGGAATAACCGGAAGGCTGTTCAGGGAGTTTGGGATAGTTCTTGCCGGAGCTGTGGCTATTTCGGCATTTCTCGCACTATCGCTTACTCCGATGGTCTCTTCAAGATTGTTAAAACGAGAAGAAAAGCACAGCTGGTTTTACCGGAAAACTGAAAAATTCTTCGAAGGTCTTAATACCTGGTACAGAAATGCACTGGGCGCTTTCTTAAAACACCGCGGGTATGCTCTGGTTATACTGGTTGGCGCTCTCGGATTAATTTTCCTCCTGTGGAGCAGTATTCCTGCTGAGATGGCTCCTCTTGAGGACAGGTCGCAGGTTACGATTAACATGTCGGCTACTGAAGGCGCTACTTATGAATTTCTTCTGGCCTACGCGGATGATATAGCAGCTCTTGTTGAAGAGAAGGTTCCTGAAAGGATCAACTATACTACCAATGTAAGGGGCGGAAGTTTTGCCAACATAAAGCTTATGCTACGTAAACCGGATGAAAGAGAGCGGTCTCAACAGGAAATTGCCGATGATCTGTCGGCTGACCTGAGAAAAAAGACAAAAGCCCGTTCTTTTGTTATGCAGCAGTCGACTTTTGGAAGCAGACGTTCAGGGCAGCCGGTCCAGTATGTTCTTCAGGCTACATCGATAGAAAAACTACGCGAGATACTTCCTGAATTTATGGCAAAGGTTATGGAGAGTGAAGTTCTCCAGATGGCTGACGTGAACCTTAAATTTACAAAACCGGAACTGAGAATACATATTAACCGTGAAAAAGCCATATCCCACGGAGTATCAACGCAAAATATCGGACAGACACTTCAGCTTGCACTCAGCGGGCAACGTTTCGGTTATTTCTTCATGAATGGCAAACAGTACCAGATTCTGGGAGAACTGGCAAGACAGGACAGGAACAAGCCTCTTGATCTTAAATCGCTGTATGTAAGGACAGACAGGGGGGAAATGATACAATTTGATAACCTTGTCACACTCACAGAAGAAACTGCACCACCACAACTCTATCGCTACAACAGGTTTGTTGCCGCGACGGTATCGGCGGGGCTGGCCAAGGGCAAGACCATCAGTGAAGGCCTTGCAGAAATGGACAGGATTGCGGACGAAGTTCTTGATGAATCATTCCGGACAGCCCTGGCAGGCGATTCAAAAGATTTCAGGGAGAGTTCTTCAAGCCTGATGTTTGCATTTATGCTTGCACTGGTACTTATATTCCTCGTTCTCGCAGCACAGTTTGAAAGTTTCAAGGATCCGCTTATTGTTATGGGAACTGTTCCTCTGGCACTTACAGGAGCTTTGGTTTTCATGTGGTATTTCGATATAACCATGAATATCTTCAGCCAGATCGGGATAATAATGCTTATCGGTCTTGTCTCAAAGAATGGAATTCTTATTGTTGAATTTGCCAACCAGAGGAAAAACGCAGGAATGGCAAAAATGGAAGCAATAAAATTTGCCGCTGCCTCCCGCTTCAGGCCAATCCTAATGACAAGCCTTGCAACCATATTAGGTATTTCCCCTCTTGCTCTCGGTCTTGGCGAAGGGGCACAAAGCCGTGTATCGATGGGGATCGCCGTGGTCGGAGGTATGTTTTTTGCAACTTTCCTGACCCTCTTCGTGGTTCCTGCCATTTACTCATATATTTCAAGTGAAACAAAAAAGAGCGCTGATGAAAATAAAGTTATCGCTTAGTCTTATTTTCCTGATATTTGCAGGATCCGTCAATGCACAAAAGATCCATGACCTCAACGATTGCATAAGAACAGGACTGGAAAGAAATTATTCCCTTCTGATAACCAGGAATGCTGAGACCGTGGCAAAGAACAATTTCACACCCGGCAATGCAGGATTCTTACCAACAGTCTCATTAAGCAGCCGGCACAGTGGTACATATAACGATATTAATCAGAAGCTTACTGATGGCACAACAGACAGATCCTCAAATGTATTTAATACCACTTCATCAGCAGGAGTAAACGTCGGAATGACTATTTTTGAAGGTTTCAATGTCCTCACCACATATAAAAAGCTCGGAGAACTGAAAAATATTGGAGAGCTAAATACACAGCTCCAGATCGAGAATCTGGTTGCTGATATCGTCTCAGGGTACTATAATTATATTCAGCAGGTACAACTCTTTAAGAACCTTGAATATGCCGTTACACTTTCAAAGGAACGACTGAGGATCGATGAAGACAGGTATTTGCTTGGATCAAGTTCCAAGCTTCAGGTCCTGCAATCGAGAGTATATCTGAACTCAGACAGTTCCAGGCTTTCGCGTCAGGGTGAAGTTGTTCGGGCAGCCCAGATCAGACTTAATGAGATGATGGCTGTTGATGATCTGGGTGAATTATTCACTTCCAGGGATACTTCAGTCAGCATTAATCCCGATCTGATTTATACAAGGCTTTTAGAGGAAACACTTGCCAGGAACACAAGCCTCCGGATTGCTGCCGGGAACAAGGTGATATCGGAGTATGATTACAAGCTAATTGCATCACGGTCATACCCATATCTCAACCTTTCATCAGGATATTCCTATAATTTCAACACATATTCGTCAAGCTCCGTCAGGAACCAGGGAACCAGTGGATTAAATTACGGCCTTACCCTTGGGATGAACATATTCGATGGATTCAACCAGGTAAGAAACCTTCGAAACTCTTCTATTGACATCAATAATAAAGAGCTGCGATACAGAGAGATAGAACAGGGGGTAAAAGCCGATATTCTGACCATTTACAGCGCTTACAGTAATTATCTCAGACTGGTGACTCTCGAGGAACAAAACCTCGAAACAGCTTCCGAGAACCTTTATATAGCCATGGAAAGATACAGGCTTGGAAATCTCTCCGGGATTGACCTGAGAGAAGTCCAGAAAAGCCTTCTGGATGCCAGGGAGAGCCTCCTTTCAGTTCAATATCAGACAAAACTTGCCGAAATTTCCTTACTCCTTATCTCAGGCAGAATAATGGAGTACTATCAGTAGTCTGTAATCTGATTGTTATATATTTGTGATTATTTTTAACTTATGCAGAGTAGAACTGAACTTATTACAAACAGGGACGGAAGTATTTTTCATCTTAATCTTCTTCCCGGAGATATAAGCGACAAGATAATCATTGTAGGAGACCCGGGAAGAGTTGATATGTTATCCTCCCTCCTGCATGACATCCGGGTCAGAAAGGAGAACAGAGAGTTTAAGTCAGTCACCGGCTCATTTGAAAATAATGAGGTAACGATTATTTCTTCGGGTATCGGGACTGACAATATCGACATCCTTATAAATGAGCTGGATGCTCTTGCAAACATTGATCTGAAGACAGGGATAAAAAAAGAAGATCCCGTTTCACTCACTTTGATCAGGATAGGCACATCAGGAGGATTACGAAGTGATGTACCGGCGGGATCATTTGTTCTGACTGATACGGCTGTTGGTTTTGACGGGCTTCTTCACTTCTATTCCGAATATGACTGGATACTTGATACCTTGCTTTCTAGTCTTCTTGCAGATTATCTTGAATGGCCGGATACTCTTGCATTTCCTTATGCAGTAAGGGCAAATGAACAGCTTGCCGGATTATTCAATACCGGTAAGTATATAAAAGGTATAACAATATCAGCTCCGGGATTCTATGGTCCGCAGAGCAGGAAGCTGAGGCTTGATCCGTTTGACAATGAAATAAATAAAAAATTGTCTGAATTTACATACAGGGGTAAAACCATATGTAATTATGAAATGGAAAGTTCGGCAATCTATGGATTGTCAGCTCTTCTTGGTCATAAAGCCCTTACTATTTGTGCGGTAATTGGCAACAGGGTAAGCGGGGAATTCATTACCGATTATAAGCCACTTATCAAAGATCTTGCTCTGAGCATATTGCAGGTGATATGACCTGTTGTTTGGAATTATTCTGAATATTTCTAATTTTGATTCATGTTAAATAAGGGAGAAAATATGTCTGAAAATCAGGAACTCTTTAACAAAAAAGAGGATGAAGTTGACCTTGTTGATCTATTCAGCAGGTTAGGCAAATCAGTAACAAAAGGTTTCAGAACTCTGGGAAGGGCGCTTCTGCACGTTTTCTTTTTCATGCTAAGGAACTGGCATTGGCTGGCTTGCAGTATATTGCTTGGATCCGGGATCTCATATCTTATGAAAATATCATCAGAAAAATTTTATACATCCGAGCTTACGTTAAGAACCAATACAATATCCAATGCTGAGATGATAAGTTTCATAAACAGGTTGCACACTTTCTGTAAGGAAGAAAACTCCGGCGAACTTGCGTCCGTTCTCTCAGTTACTCCTGAAAAGGTGAAGTATATTAGGGATATTGAGGCATTCTGGGTGATTGATCTGGGAAAAGACAACATTCCGGATTACGTTGATTTCCATGGTAAGCACAATGTCACTGATACTCTTAATATACGGTTACAGGACAGATTCGTTATCAGGGTAAAAACCACCATTCCCCAGGAATTATCCGTACTGCGGGATGGAATAATATCTTACATTCAGAATAACCAGTTTTATGTAGATCAGAATACACTTCGATTAGCACAGTTAGATGATTTGCTGGAAAGAATTGATTATGAGGTACAACAGCTTGACAGCCTGCAGAAGGTGAAGTATTTTGAAGAATCAAGAAGGCTTATGCCAAAAGAAGGAGGTCAGATGATCTTTCTTCAGGATTATCAAACCCAATTACTGCACAATGATATAGGGGACCTTATACGTCAGAAGCAGGACCTTGAAAGGACCAGGTCAATTTATCCGGGTATTGTTACTCTGCTTAATGATTTTACACCTCCATTCAAACCTGATAATGGCATGCTGTACTACGGTAAAATTATTATCCCCGTGATTTTTGTTCTGGCCATAATATTGATTCTTTTAATAAGAAACCGAAACAGGTTTACGGAAGCTTACAAAAAATACTAAGAATCTTTTTTGGAAATCAATGTTTGATCCGGTCTGGTTCAGATCTTTTCCCATTCTTTTTAAGAAAAGCAAGAAGGAATGAGAGAGTAATACTGACGAGGAGAAGAAATGAAATCAAAATTCCATTCCCGAGGTTGCGGAACAACAAAACAAGGACTATCATCAAAAGGTTTACAGACAATATTACTGCGGTTGATCTGGCATGAGAACCAGCAAGTTTGAGAACCTGGTGATGAATATGATTATTATCAGGTGAAAATGGTGATTTACCGTGAATAATTCTCACGAACACTATTCTAAAGATATCGAAAACCGGTACAATTAAAATTGCAAGTGCAAGTGAAGGAGCTACTTCGGTTGTTTTTATTACAGGGCCATGCCAATTCAGGTCAAGGAACCTGATAAGAAAAACTGACAGAAGAAATCCTATTATCATTGATCCCGTATCACCGAGAAAGATCTTAAATTCCCTGCTAAAAAGGTTATACCATAAAAAGGCTATTAATGAACCGGTCAAGGAAAAACAGATAACTGCAAATGAAATCTGCCCGTTAAGAATAAACCATATACCAAATGAAAGCGATGCCATAGTTCCTACACCAGCTGCCAAACCATCAATTCCATCTATAAAATTCATACTGTTTATGAGGGTCAAAAAGATACCTATCGAAATCAGCAGGCTTAAAAGGGAGTTAAAATCAAATACGCTATTTTCAGGAAAATTATATACGATCTTTATTCCTCCGAAGAATACAATAATAAATGAGGCCAGAAACTGCCCAATTGCCTTTTTATAAGGCTGAAGTGTAATTATATCATCCTTAAGTCCTATAAAAAAGAGTATAAGTAATCCGGCAATAATATATTTCAGTTCAAAAGCTTTTTCCATTCCCGTAAACAGAACAGATGATATAATGACACCGGCAAATACCATGGCACCACCCAGTCTGGGCACTGGTACTAAATGGGATGTTCTGGTACCGGGGATGTCGTACAGGTTTTTAATTCTGGATATCTTAACAACTGAAGGAATCCCATAGAAAGTGATAAGAAACGATATAGCAAAGGCAGCTGCTAATAAATAAGATGGCGGCAAAATAAATGGTATTGCTTCAGGATTGAGCATAACACAAAATTAAACAAGATTTATTCTGGTTACTATAATCTTCAAAATAATTTACAAAATCTTTAAATCTCAACTAATCTGCCTTATAGGAGTATATTTTCCATTTAGCGAGCAGGAAAAAGAAAATCATAAAAAACATAATACCCCATTGGCGGTTGAACATTGATTCAAACATCAGCAAAACAGCAATAAGAACAATAAAGACAGTTGTCAAATGAGAAAATCCATTTCGTTTCCTTACAATCAATGGTGTAAGCAACATCCAAATAAGTGAGATAGTTCCAGCAATTCCAAACGTCATCTGAGTTTCCAGGTACTGGTTATGAGCATTAAACTTGTAGAAAGCTTCTTCATTCCAGCCATGCTTAATATACTCTGTAATCATTCGTTCTTCCACCCAGGCGAGACCAATACCTGATATTGGCTTCTCCTTTATTAACTGGACGGCTGAATACCATTCCCGGGTGCGTTGATCAAGATTTTTCCAGTCGATATTTTCTTTATTAAGTCCTGTTTTCATTGAATTCAGAAAAGTGCCAACGCGATCAATATCAACTATTACGCGATATGACAAAATAAGGAATAACGGAATTGTTATAAGATACAGGATAAATTTATGTGGATTATTCCTGATATATGTGATAATTATTCCAACCATAATACTTAACAGAATTACAATACCAGATTTTGAGGCGATAAGTAAAATCACAACGGATATCAGACTGATAAATGTAATTCGTAATATCCTGGATCCAAATATCCCGGATTTAAGCCATATTAGTAAAATGATAACCCAGTTAGCTTTCATTGCAAGGTAGGAAGGATGTTCCAAAATTGAGAGATTTGTAAAAAAGAATGTATCTTTTTTGCCCTTTAAGTTTTGAAAAAAGCTCAATTCAACATTGTAATCATCAATTGTTAAATAGATTGCACGAAAAAAAATATAAATACAGACTATCAGTATTCCCAATGAAAAAGCTTTCATTAAACCTAACACCCTTTGGTTGAACAAATCGCTGCTGAATATGGGAATTCCAAAGAGGGGTATTAAAAGAAACATCAGTCTGTTTTCAAGCAGCCAAATTTCTCCACCCTGAAAAATGATGCTTATCAGATGAATAATAAAGTATGAAACCGGCGGTAAAATTAAATACCACTCGGAGATTAATTTTTCTTTTACATTATTGAAGTCCGCGATCAATAAACCCAGCCCGCAAGCAAGAAAAAGACCTAAAGGAAAAAGTGACCAGGACCGGGGCATAGAAATTAAAAACAATGATGCTGCCAGGAAAACAATGCCGGCGTCCGTTAATAATCTGATGATCCTTCTTCTGTTCATCTTAATATTATCACGATTTTTTGCATCCTTAACAATGGAAGCTTCTTATAATCTATTCTGAAAAGTATGTAATTCCATCTTTTTCATGGTCCATGAATTCATAATGAATAGTTCTTTTGAGTGCTTCAATAAGTGTGAAGTAAGGTTTAAATCCTGAATTATATGCTTTCTCAGAATTGAACTGGGTTGTTGCGCAAAATTTCTTTACTCTTACCGAACTTACAGCAAATTTTCTGCCGGTTATCTTAGAAAACTGATCTAGTAACAAAGCAAAAGTAAAAGCTAACCAATAGGGCAATCTGATTGCCGGAAGCTTTTTCCCCATAGTTTTTTCAGTAAGTGAAATAAGTTCATTCATATTAAGATCAGGCTTATCAACATAATTAAATACCATTAAACCAGGTTTGCAATTTTCAATCCAGTATTTAATAAATGCCGCGACATTGCCAACATAAGCCATAGATTTTTTATTCTTGCCGCTTCCTACCATCATAAATTTTCCCGATGCAATCTGCCTAAGCAGGTTATAGACGTTCCCCCTGTTGCGTTCTCCAAAAATAACAGTTGGCCGGATAATAATAAGGGTCCGTTCTGTTGGATTTTTATTATACCATTCTTTTAAGAGAAATTCAGCCTGCAATTTACTTTTGCCATAATGATTAAAAGGATCGGCAGGGTGTTCTTCCCCCGGATCATTCTTATTCAAACCATAAACAGCAACTGAACTTGTAAATATGATCTTTTTAATTCCAAGTTGATCCATCGCATTAAGAACATTTCTGGTACCATCTACATTGACATCATAATATAGAGAAACCGGTGATACATCATCATGATGTTCTGCAGCAAGTAGAACAACTATATCAGATGAATTACTAATTTCAGTAATAAACTTCATTTCCCGGATATCAAATAAGCGGGTACATAAATTGTACCTTAAGGATTGGTTCTTGTCAATATTTATACAATTTTCTTCACCAATTATGTCTATTAATCTTGTGCCAACAAATCCGGAGCCTCCAAAAACCAGAATTTTTCTGTCTGATAACACCATTAAAAACTTTTAAGTGAACATTAATAATTATTTCTTTTCTCTCGTAATATTGTACCGTACATTAATATATGCAATGAAGAGAATTAATACAACTAACTATTAATTGCCTCATGCAGAATCTTATCCCATTTATTACATATTATTTCTTTTGAAAAGAATGATTTATATGCATTGAAAGCATTTAACTGTAATCGATGCATTATTTCAGGATTTTCTGCTATTTCACTAAGTTGATCTGCAGTTCTCGTAATATTTTCCCTGGTCAGATGATATCCGAATTCATATTTTTCTGTCAATTCCCTCAATGATGATTTTTCTGATCCTGAAAAAATAATTGCTTTGCCTGATGCAATGGCACCAAAAAATTTTGAGGGGACTGAAATTCCTGTCCATGACTCTTTTAAGCTGATAAGCATAAAATCAGCCGCAGAAATTCTCTTTGTTAATTCTTCATCCGAATTAACGAAGTCGCCAAAACTTATATTTGTGTCTTCTGAAGTCACAAGTCTTTTAATATTTGCAAACTGGTTACCTAATCCAGCAAAGCAGAGTGCAACTAATGCTTTTCGCCTTCGAAGCTCTCTAGCCAGCAAGAAAAAGTTTTCAAATTCATGTGCTTTCCCGATTGTACCGGAATACAGAAGAGTAACCTTCGAGTCACCAAATAATAATTTTCTGGTTTCAGGATGAGGTAACGAAATTTTTGAGGGCTCAACAAATGACCAGGGAGTAAGAGTGACCTCTTTAGCTCCATGCCTGTACGAACGGTAAATAGCACGCATACAAGAGCCTATATCCACGAGAATATCGAGCTGTTTATGGCATAAGATTGTAACTGGCTTTATAATTTTACCGGCAAATTTCCATGTCTGGCTTCCTGATGCCATTATTGCCTCCGGGTATAAATCAAATCCCCACAATATTATTTTTGATTTCCTCTTAATCATTTTCAGAAATGGGACAAGTAAGTATGCAAAGGGGGGATTTGTCCCAATAATAATAATGTCAAACTTACCTAACCGTGGCAATTTTAAGATCCAGCTGAATATCAGCCATAAAGAAGTCATCAGACGCTGAGCGTTACTCTTTTGATCTAATGGTGGAGTTTTAATTCGTATATAGGAAACTCCGTTCCACATTCCCTTCATCGGGAAAAATTTCTTCCTGTGGTTTAAGTAGGAACGATTACCTACCGAAGCGGTAACATCCCATCCACGTTTGACAAGCTCGGAAGCTAATTCAGAAATATGTCTGGCAGTATTTTGCTGATCCGGCCAAAACACATGGTTCAGAATCAGAATTTTGTTCGTACTCACTGACCTCATTTAACCCATCAATTATAACTTCATCAAAAATTACTGAAAAAGTATTCTGTCATTACCTTACAAACAGAGTTTTAAGATATCTTCCGAACACTAAAAGAGCAAAAATAATTCTGTAATATATCCTGTAAACATATGAGAAATTACTTTTAAGTCCTTTGGATGTTAAAGTACCCTCATGCCTGCGGTACAACAGTAGCTTATCGGGAATGAAAATGACATTTGCAAAAAGTTCTGATATCAAACCTATCCAGATATCATGCATTGCTATGCCTTTGGGAAATGGAAGAAAATAATCAAGCATTTCTTTCCTGAAAGCTATACAACAGCCAAGATATCCATTCTTAATAAAATTCCTTATAAAACCTTTTTTAGCTTTCATCAGATCCTGAAAGGATGGGTATAGCGTTGATCCGTCAGAATTAATTACAATGCAATCACTAACCACTACATCGTAGTCCTTTAAGTATTTTATCATAACCGCAACTTTTTCAGACATCCACATATCATCCTGATCTGACAAAAATATGTAGTTCCCTGTAGCTTTCTTTAAAGCGTTCTCAAAATTTAACACCGGACTATGAAAATTACAATCTTCCAGAAGTCTAATTTGTGTATTGCCATAGGTCTTAATAAGATCAGTTGTACCGTCAGTTGAAGAATCATCAGAAATAATCAATTCATCATCCGGCCTTAACTGGGCTAAAATAGAATCAATTTGAGGTTTTATATACTTCGCACCATTATAAGTTGCCATGCAAACTGATATCATTTTAAAAATTATTATATGTTTATGAAAAATAGTGTGAGGATATTTTTTTCAAAAAAATAGTATTTCTTGTCCGAAGTGATAATCCGATGGCTCTTCTGAAGACAACATAAAAGAAGCAGATTGAGTCATAAAAATTATCTTTTTTGCAGTACCTGGCACTTTTACAGAACATTTCGAATCGCTTTACCAGTTTGTCCGTATCCTGTTCTTCATTCGAAAAGTCCTGATAGCAAACCATTTCAACTAAGAAGAATAAATTGTATCGTGTTGCAAACCTATTAATAAATTTAAAATCAGAGAAATCTAAAGGCAGCATTTCATCATAGCCTTTTACAAGTAGAAAAGCTTCTGTATTTACCAGCATTCCGGTATTCACAGGTACAATATGAGATAATGAATATCTTCTTCCCGGATGTTTTTCTACCGGATTGGCGTGCTTCAGAAATGATTTCGTAGGTGAGAAAGGTCTTCCATCTAAATGTTTTATGACAGGGGCAAATAACCTAATATCGGGATTCAGATGTTGTGCATTAATGTATTGTGATAGTGAATCTTCAGGGAAAATGGTATCCTGGTCCAAAAGCAGAAGCCAGTCAAATCCATGTTCCCTTGCATATGAAGCAGCATAATTATAGGCTTTTGAAACACCTCCATTATCCTTGTCATGTTTATAAATAATTTCTCTGCCGAAATCGCTCATTTTATGCATCGCGACAGGTGAATTATCATAAACTAAAACCTGGAGGTTACTTCCTTTAAGCAGGCTTAAATAGGTTTTGGTGCCATATAGTTTCTGATTGTATATTACAATAACAGGAAAAATATTCATAATCCCGAAACCTATTAATTTAATATCCAAGTGCTTGTATAATAACCATTGGTGCAAAATTTTAAGTATTATTTTTTCTGTTAGTCACGGGGACTTTTATAGTTATTTTCTGTAAAACAGGCCATAACAAAGGATAAACAAGCTGAAAACTAATCCCCGAAAAATATATCATGTTATCAAATGTATTATAAACCATAAAAGTCATTAAAATGCTGATCCCTGTAATATAATAAGGATTCTTCTTCCTTAACAACAGTAAATAAAACGCAACCAGAAACGAAATTATTAGAAACATCAGATAAATTCCTGCCCATCCAAGTAAATTATAAGAGTAACAAAATATTGTACTTACGATGAAATATGATGAAATATTTTTTGGTTCAGATCGCTCTGCCCCTGCGAATGGAGCAATCCGTTTTGAAATAAAATCAGGCAGCAATTCCATAATGATAAAATCCTTAATCCTAAAATTGACTGCCGGATGGTTATTAATATTATTCTGAAGATTTGCTAGTGGAGATGATATATAAATATAACCCCACATATATTCCTTGGGAATGCCTGAATTAATGAATTTATCGTTTGCTTTTGATATTTCTAAAAAATATTTGTTGCTAGGAGTTTTAGTGATTCTATAGTTTCCTAATACACCAAAGAAATATAACACAACAAAAGCCACGACAACAATAGATAAAATTGTTCTTATCCGGACTTTATTGATTGATAATAAATATACAAATAATATACTTGTCAGGTTGATCAATAACATCCCACGGTTAAAGATCAGTATTGGAATTAGAAGGAGGAATATCAGGATTAAAAGGTATCTTTTTCTCTTTTTGGAGAGATACAGATGAAAAATGTATACAGTATAAAATGAGCTGAAGGTAGCAATTATTGGATGCAGGGTGGGTATGCCAAATTCCTTGTAATCATATGTTGACGTCTTTAATGCAAGAACTATTGGGATGCCACGGTTATAAATAAACTCCAATCCATATAATATATAAAGAATTAATGTAATCCTGCCGGGCTTATCTTTTTCCTCAATAGCATAATAACGTATCGGCAGATATTTATCGATCAAAGCTCCAAAGTAAAGGGCTAAAAGAAATGTAATAATAAAAAATAATGTCAATCCGGCGGTTAAAGAGGGATAAAGTTCCGACCACTCCAGCTGATATATGACCAGGACAAGCGAAAAGGATATGATATATATATAAAATGGATTTTTTAAGAATTGGATGACTATTTTTCTCACTTAAAGTTTACAAAATTTATATAATCTTTTTAATTCATTAACATTTTTAGGAAAAGGATTGAAAAAAATATATACACAGTTTATCAATAATAAAAGCTAAAGTAATAATTAAAAAATCTTAGAAAATCCGGTTTTTTCTGCATAAAAAATATGAATAAAGAACGACGAAAATTTCTACAAATATAATTGTTAAAA
>Ga0116148_1000646_pt1 | contig 42445 bp, 27 predicted proteins | sample AD_UKC055_MetaG_FD_89786 | JGI IMG/M metagenome (GOLD analysis project Ga0116148, IMG submission 89786) | Active sludge microbial communities of municipal wastewater-treating anaerobic digesters from USA - AD_UKC055_MetaG | ecosystem: Engineered > Bioreactor > Anaerobic > Digestate | place: USA...
GCTGGAGACGACGCCCATCTCCGTGGGGGCGCCGCGGATCGCGACCTGCTGGCCCGCCTGGGTCCACGCCGGCGAGAGCAGCGAGTACAGGTACAGGTCGCGTTGGCTTTCGTCCAGCCCGGCCTGCCCGCCCTGCTCGCACACCATCATGTTGCGGATGAACAGGGCGGTCTTGGCCGCCGCCCAGGCGTGCGGGGGCGGACAGCTCGCGGCCGGAGTGCGGGTGGACCAGGGCACGACCAGGTTCTCGAACGCCTCGTGCGTCGAGCCGTTGTGCAGCAGCACGTGGTAGAGGTCCAGCAGGGCGTGCTTCTGGTCCCCGATCGCGCGGTACTGCTGCGCCTGGTTCAGCGTGACGTACTGGTGGACGTGCATGCCGTTGCGGTAGGTCATCACGCCTTCGCGGTACTTCCGCGAGCGGATCGTCGCCAGCGTGGCCGCCACCCGCGGGTCGCCCTCCTCCAGCAACTCGGTCGGGTAGATCAGCAGGTTGTTCTCCCAGTCCTGGTTGGGGTGGTCGTTGGCCCAGCCCTTGCGCCCCTGCACCCAGCCGGGCGCCCAGTCGTACAGGCCGGAGCGGATGTATCCTTCCTTGCGGTACACGTCGTCCACGGCCTTGAGGATCGCCTCGCGATAGGTCGCCTCAGCCGCCATCCACGCGGCGGCGTCTTCGTTCTCGCCCAGCAGCCTGGCCGCTCGGATCGACGCGCGAAGGGCTGCCAGAGCGAACAGGTTGTGGCAGGTGTGGTAGCCCGTCAGCATCGGGGCGTCGTACGGAATGGAGGGCCGGAGCAGGCCGTAGCGGTTGTGGGTCTTGTGATCGTTGACGATGAACTCGGCGCCCTTGCGGATGGCGGGCCAGACGCGCCGCCCGTAGGCCAGGTCTCGCGTCAGGACCACCGGGTAGGCCAGCGCGAACAGCCCCTGCCCGTGCGACGTGACGATGTCGGTGTTGCCGCGGTTGTGCACGTCCAGGAACATGCCCGAGGGGTGCTGCTTGCGCACCAGCCAGTCCACGTTCGGCTCGCTCAACTCCCGCAGCCCGCCCGTCAGGTACGCCAGCAGCATGTCCATGTAGTCGTTGAGGAACAGGGCATCGTAGGGCAGGCCGCTGCCCTGGCGCTTCTGGCCGGTGTCTCGCGTGGCCAGCGCCAGGTGCACCAGGGCCGCTCGGTAGGAATCCTGCACCCGCTTCTCGGGGATGCTGAACTCCACACCGCCCAGCAGATCCTTCCAGAATCGAACCGTCCGCTCGCGGCAAGCGCGATAGTCAGCCGCCTCAACCGCCGCCGCCCGCCTGGCATCGGCCAGCGGCACGCGGGGCATCTTGAAGACGGCCTCGAACGTCTCGCCCGGGGCCAGTGAGCGGCGGTAGACAGCCAGGCCCGTCACCGAGCGATCGGTGACATGGTAGTCCATCGCCCGGTAGGGTCGCTCGTAGTGCGCGTCGCTTGCGACGCGAAGCTCCGCGGCGTCCGAGAACGCATAGACCAGCTCGCCGCCGCGACGCAGCGAGTTGCGCTCGAAGCGGAACTCGACAGCCGGGGCGACGGGTTTGCGAACCGCGCCCAGGCGGAAGTGCCCCGCCGAACCGCGAATGCCGGCCGCCACCACGCCCTCCGTCGACTGCGGGCCGCGGTTGGCCATCGTCAGCTTCGCCAACTGCACCAGGTTCGCCCGCCCCAGTTCGTCGAGTTCCGCACTGAAAAGCTCCAGGGCGTACTCGATGCCCCCGTCTTTCCACCGGTAGCCGACGACGGGAATCCAACCTTCAAGGAAGGTCTTGTTGCGGGCCATCACCGGCGTGAGGTCCCGGCCGAAGAAGAACGCGAGTTCGGCGTGCCGGGTATAGACGGCCCCGTCGTAGGTCACCTGGACCGGCTCGGGGACGAACGGCAGCCCGATCACGGTGGTGGACTGGGCGGCATAGCACCACTCGCGGTCCGGGTGGTCGATGCGCGGATCGAACATCTCCCCTTCCGCAAGGCCCCTCTGAGGCGCGACAGCGAACGAACCGCACGCCGCCGCGAGGATCACAAGTTGGACGAGCCGTCGCATAACGGTCCGGTGGACATCATCCCCCGGCGACGGCAACGGCCATGCCGCTGACAGCGCCGCCCAGCTCGACCATTAACACCTCCAGGTCGAGCGGTTTGGGCATGCAGACGCGGGCGCCGCAGGCCAGGATGCGATCCCGGTTCTCGGACGTGGGGTAGGCCGTCATCGCCAGCACCTGGGCGTGACGGGTGGTCTCTTGCGACTTGATGAGCTTGCACACCTCGAAGCCGTCCATGCCGGGCATGCGCAGGTCGAGGATGACCACGTCGGGACGCTGAGAGGCCAGGATCGTCCCCGCCTTGAAACCGTCGTGCGCCTCCATGACCTCGCAGTCGGGGCGGGCGGACTTGATGGCCCGGGCGATCAGGTGCGTGATGGCGGGTTCGTCATCCACGATCAGCACGCGGGTGGGGCTCAGTTCAGCCGGGACCGGCATGTGGTGCTCACGGAGGAACTGCAGCAGCCCGTCGGCCGACACGCGACGATGCCCGCCGGGGGTCCGGTGGGCCTTCAGCAGGCCCTGGTCGATCCAGTTGGCCACCGACCCCGGGTCCACGTGCAGCATGCGGGCGATGGAGAAGGTGGACAGGGCCTTGTTGTTCGGCTTGGCCGGCGGCGAGGGCGCTGCCTTGGCGAGGGCCTTGGGGGGCTTGGCGGCGGCCTTGGACGCCTTGGCGGACACAGGGCGTTTGCGGGCGGCTGTTCGAGACGACGCCTTTGCTTGTTTCTTCCCTTTGGGACTCATATGACGACGCGGCTCCCGTGGATTTTTCCGAGTGTTCCGAGAATTTCGCAAAATCGGTTTTCCACCACCCTGCCTAACGCGGGGCGTCGCGTTTTCTTGTGAGGAAAACCCCCCAATTACCGGTGGCCGGGGGCCCTCCCGCCCGAGGCGTCGAAGTCGGGACAATCGCCTTGACAGGCCCTCCGGGTGCGAGTATCTTAGTTGCCCATGACAGTCGGCAGGCGACAATTCGCGCACGGGACTCAAGGGGCCGGCCCGGCCCTGCGCCCCCTGTGCCTGTCGGCGGTACTCGTGGTCGTTGTACGCCGGGCCGCTGCGCTGCACCTGGCGTAGCGGCCGGAAACGGCAATCCGTCAGCCGGCGGGCCCTTCCCTCTTCGCACGGTCTTTTCCCGCAAGGTTCCGGCAGGGGTAGTGCCCTCGGCTAGCAGCAGTCCTTCGGCAGCATTCAGAATAAGGTTGTTTGTATGACACGCAAGAAAACCAGCAAGAGCGCAGCCGCCACCGGCTACATGGGTATCAGCGGCGCCGAACTCCTCCACGAAATGCTCCTGGAGCAGGGCGTGGAGACCATGTTCGGCTATCCCGGCGGGATGGTCCTGCCCTTCTTCGACGTCCTGTACAGCTCACCGATCAAGTTCGTGCTGACCCGCCACGAGCAAGGCGCCGCCCACATGGCCGACGGGTACTCCCGGGCCACCGGAAAGACCGGCGTGGTGCTCGCCACCAGCGGACCCGGGGCCACGAACCTGGTCACCGGGCTGGCCACCGCCAACATGGACTCCATTCCCATCGTGGCCTTCACCGGACAGGTCCGCAGCCACCTGATCGGCAACGACGCGTTTCAGGAGGCCGACATCACCGGCATCACCCGCCCGGTGGTCAAGCACAACTATCTGGTCAAGCGGGTCGAGGACCTCGGAAGGACCGTCCGCGAGGCCTTCCACATCGCCCGGACGGGCCGGCCCGGACCGGTCGTCGTCGACATCGCCATCGACGCCACCACCGCCAAGCTCGCGGAAGAACCCGACCTGGAACTCCGCCTGCCCGGCTACAAGCCCCAGACGGTGGGCAACGTCCGCCAGGTGAAGCTGGCCGCCGAGGCCATCAACGCCTCCGAGCGCCCCGTCCTGTACGTGGGCGGCGGAGTGGTGCTCGCGGGGGCCAGCGACCTGATGCGAGCCATCGCGACCAAGGGCAGCATCCCCGTCACCACCACGCTGCTGGGCCTGGGCAGCTTCGACGAAAGCTCCCCCCTGGCCCTGCAGATGCTGGGCATGCACGGGTCGGCCTCGGCCAACTTCGCCGTCCAGGACTGCGACTGCCTCATCGCCGTGGGCGCCCGCTTCGACGACCGCGTGACGGGCAACCTGGCGAATTTCGCCCCCAACGCCAAGATCATCCACATCGACGTGGACCCGGCCTCCATCTCCAAGAACGTGGTGGTCGACATCCCCGTCGTGGGCGACGCCAAGGACATCCTGACCAAGATGCTCCCGCTCATCCAGGAGAAGGACCGCTCGCCCTGGGTCAGCCGGATCACCGAGTGGAAGCAGCGATATCCCTTCCGCTACGACGCCGACGGGCACATCAAGCCCCAGGAAGTCATCGAGACCATCGGGAAGATGACCGACCACGACGCCGTCGTCGCCACCGGCGTGGGCCAGCACCAGATGTGGAGCGCCCAGTTCTACGGGTGGCGCCGCCCCCGCCAGATCATCACCTCCGGCGGGCTGGGGACGATGGGCTTCGGCTGCCCGGCCTCCATCGGGGCCCAGTTCGCCCTGCCCGGGGCCACCGTCATCGACATCGACGGCGATGGCAGCTTCTCCATGACCATGGTCGAGGTGATCACCGCGGTGCAGTACCAGCAGCCGGTCAAGTTCGTCGTGCTCGACAACGGCTTCCTGGGCATGGTCCGCCAGTGGCAGGAGATGTTCTACGGGCGGCGCTATTCCTCGGTCGTGCACAAGTGCCCGGACTTCGCGGGTTTGGCCCGGGCCTTCGGGGCCCACGGCATCCGCGTCAGCGAGCGCAGCGAACTGGCCGACGCGGTCGGCGAGATGCTCAAGCACGAGGGCCCCGTCGTCCTGCATGCCGAGGTCGAGCCCGAGGAGAACGTCTACCCCATGGTCCCCGCCGGCAAGAGCCTCCATGAAATGGAACTGGGCAAGCTGGCCTGAAGAATTGCGGAATGCGGAACGCGGAGTGCGGACTCGCCCCACGGCGGACCGCACCCGGCGAGCCCGCGGGTCCGACAGAGTGAAACGAGAGAGTCCAACATGAGACACGTCATATCCGCATTGGTGCAGAACCAGCCCGGCGTGCTGGCCCACGTGGCCGGCATGTTCGCGGCCCGAGGCTTCAACATCGACTCCCTGGTCGTCGGGCGAACCGAGAGCCCCGACCTGTCCCGCATGACCATCGTGGTCGTCGGCGACGACCGCGTCCTGGAACAGGTCCGCAAGCAACTGGCCAAGCTCGTGCCCGTGGTCAAGGTCCGCGACTTCGGCGAGGTCAAGTACATCGAGCGAGACCTGCTGCTGGTTCGCGTGGCCGTGTCGGCGGAACGAAGGCCCGAGGTCATCGAACTGGTCAACCTCTTCCGGGGACGGGTGGTCGACGTCGCCCGATCGAGCGTCATGGTCGAGCTGTCGGGCACGGAAGACAAGCTCGAGGCGTTCATCGACCTCGCGCGGACCTACGGCATCCGCGAGCTGGCCCGTACGGGCGTGATCGCCATGGCGCGCGACCAGCAGAAGGCCGCCGAAGAGACCGAGTAGCCCCCGGCGGGCCCGGCCATCCGGTTTATTTGTAATGGCGCGAACCTTCCCCTAGAATGGTCCGCCTTGTAGAGCGACAGAATCAACGCCTCCAACCAGAGAAAGTGCCATGAGCGAACAGCAGAGCGTAACCCAACGAGTGGAAGCCGTTATTCAGCGGATCCGCCCCCTCCTCCAGGCCGACGGCGGGGATATCGAACTGGTCAAGTTCGACGAGGCCACCGGCGTGGTCAGCGTCCGCCTCCGCGGGGCCTGCAGCGGCTGCCCGGGAGCGGCGATGACCCTTAAGATGGGCGTCGAACGCCACATGAAGGAACGCGTCCCGGAGGTCAAGGAAGTGGTGGCCGTCTAGCCCCCCAACGCCCCCAGACCGATCAGACGCAAACAGGAAGCATGGAAGAGACCCTTCCATGCTTCCTGCCGTTGTGGTCGTCCTTGTTTCCGGACCCTACGTCCCCTTCTTGAGGGCCGAGAGGATCACCGGAATGATCCGCTCGTAGCCGTTGCGGTTCATGTGCAGCTTGTCCTTGAGGTACATCTCCTCGATGGGCTGGCCGTCCTTGAGCAGCGCGGTGTAGATGTCGATGTACCCCACGTCGTCGGCCCGGTCGGCGAACTCGCGGATCAGGGCGTTGGCCCGCTCGAACGCCGCGCGGAACTTCAGCCGAGACTGCGACAGCTTCATCGTCAGGTACCACACCTTCACGCCGGGCAGCTCCCGGCGGACCAGTTCCACCAGCCGCGTGAAGTTCTCCAGCACCAGTTCCGGGCTGGCTCCGGAGGCGACGTCGTTCTCGCCGCAGTACACCACGATCCGCGACGGACGATACGGCAGGATGATCCGCCGGGCATAGTGGATTACCTCCGGCAGGGTCGAACCGCCAAAGCCTCGGTTGATGGCCGGCAGGTCGGCGAAGTCCTTTTCCAGGTCTCTCCAGATGGCGAAGCTCGAGCTGCCCACGAACAGCGTGGCCCCCTGGGGCGGGGCCTTGGCCTGGTCCTTCTTCTCGAATCCGACGATGACCTTCTCGAAGCGATCGATCGGGGCCTTGATGGGCTTGACCGCCGGCTGGGTCGCGGAAGCCGCCTTGGCCGCCGGCGCCGCAGCCGCCACCGCCGGGGCCTTGCCGGCCTCGCAAGCCCATCCGCCCACCACGAGCGCCGCGCCGAAGACCGCCAGGAGAACCAGATTGCCGACTCGCCACCGTCTGTTTGTCTGGGCCATGCCGCCAGCTCCTCTCAAGGTTGCCGCAGGTCGTACGGGCCTTATAGTGCCTGGGGGACCCGGGGTCAAGACTGCCGGCCTTTGGCCCCCGACCCCCGATCATGCCCTCGCCGCGGCCCCGCCGGGCGAATACGTTGCGCAACGGGGTGGATTCCTCGCTACGAGCCGTTGGGCACAGGCTGCCGGCTACAGGCGACGGGCTGCTACTTCTCCTTCAGCAGGCGGGCTGCCTCCTGTCCAGCCTTGGTCTTGGGGAACTTGGCCACGATCCGCTCGAGGATCTCCGTCGCCCGATCGTGCATGCCGTTTCGCAGGTAGAGTTGGCCCAACGAGAGCTGCTGGGCGGCCTGCGTCTCCACGTCGTTGGGGTCGATCACCGGGCGGGTCGCCGCCGGAAAGCGGTCGCGCTCGGGCGTGACCACGCCGTCCACCGCGGGCGGGTCCCAGCGGAACTGGCGGTCCAACCTGGCCATCGCCCGCAGGCTGTCCTTGCGGAGGTTGTCCAGGGCGGTCTTCTTCTTGCCCAGGTCCTCCAGGGCCGCCTCGCCCTTGCGCCGAACCTCCCGTCCGTCGAGCTTCAGGGCGTCGACGTTGGCCTCGCCCTCGCGGATGCGCCGCCGCAGGTCGCTGCGATACAGCGGGTACGGGTTGAAGAGGAACGTCCCGTCGGCGTCCACCCCGCGCGGGTACTGGTACGTGTAGCGAAGCTCGCGGTACAGGCGGTCGATCTCGCGCTCCAGCAGCTCCACCCGGTCGTTGATCTCCCGAAGGGTCCGGTCAAACCCCTGGGCCACCGCCGTCGCGTTCTGCACCGCCCCCTCCGCAGCCGCCACCTTGATCTCGTAGTCCGACTCGGTCAGCGAGTACACCCGGTACGCCTCGCACATTTCCGTGTAGCTCTTGGTAAACGCCTCCTGCTTGGCCAGGCTCGGCCGGATCACCGTCAGGATCCGCCTGGCCGCGTCCGACACCCGTGGAGTGTCCGGCGACCGCTCGTACCAGGCCACGAGCTGTCCCGCGTTGTGCAGGATCGACGGGTCCTCCCCCTCGTACTGGGCTGCGCGAATCGTCGCGTGAAACGCCTCGACCAGTTCCTCCTTCTTGCCGTGCATGTATCCCACCACGCCCCAGGCCATGCCGTTCTGCGGATCGACGTTCACCAGCACCCGGGCGGGGTACAGCGCAATCTGCGGCATGCCGTACTTCAGCATCCGCCGCATGTACGCGTCGTGCAGGGGCGCGTAGTGACGGTCGATCGCGCAGCCGCGGGCATAGGCGCTCATGACCTCCTTGTAGTTCTCGCTCTCGCGGACCAGGCGAAGGTGCGGCGCGATCAGCCGCTCGCGGTCAACCTTGGGCTTGTCGGCCGGGGCGGTCGCGGGCGCGTCGCCCGGGTCCGTGAGCGGACCAGGCCGCTCCTCCGCCAACACCGCTCCCCACCCCGCCAGCGCCAGAACGAAAATCCATCGCCCGTTCATGTGCGTCTCCCGTCTACGGCCATTTTACCTCATCCACCCGTGGCCTGGTCACTTTAGTGATCCAGGTCGTCCAAGTCAGGGCGCAGCACAACCCCGAGCGTTCCACCCGGTTTGTGCATCCACCCCGCCCTGAGGTTACAGGAATGTGCAAAGGCCGGCGATTACCCCTGAAAAACACAAATGCCATTTGTGTTTTTCGGGGTCGGACGCCAACTCTACGCTTCCCAAGTCGTTAGTCCTTGCCCCCCCTCTGCCCGCAGGCTACGCTATCGGCATGTCTACACATCGACTCCTGCCGACCATCGTTCTGCTCGCGTGTTCCGCCTGGTCCTGCCGCCCTGCTGAGCAGGCCCCTCCGGTCATGCCCGTCGAGGAGCTTTCGGCCGCCTTTGCCCAGCCGCCCACGACGGCCCGGCCCTGGGCCTACTGGTGGTGGGTGAACGGCAACGTCACCGAGAAGTCTATCCGCCGCGACCTGGAACAGATGAAGGCCAAGGGCTTCGCCGGGCTGCTGCTGTTCGACGCCCGCGGCTATCACGACGACCACCTGCCCCCGCCCCCGCCCAAGATGGAGTTCATGGACCCGCAGTGGCGGCGGATGCTCCAGTTCAGCCTCCGCGAGGCGGCCCGGGTCGGCCTGACCGTCAGCGTGAACCTCAGCAGTTGCGCGGGGGCGTTGCGCGGGCCCTGGCCGGTAGGCGACGAGGCGCCCAAGCAACTGGTCCACGCCGCCCAGCAGATCGACGGGGGACAGCGTTTCTCCGCCCCCGCCCCCAAGGGCGACTGGGGCAAGACCTGGGAGATCGCCCTGCTGGCGATCCGCCACGCGCCGATGGCCCCGGCCGCCTCCGCCAAGTCCGCGCCCGTCGCTTTCGACCAACTCGTGGACCTCTCGGACAAGCTCGATAGCGACGGCAAGCTGGACTGGAACGCGCCCCCCGGCCGCTGGACGCTCCTTCGCTTCGCCTGCACCGTCATCCCCGGCCACGAGAACGACGTGGACATTCTCGATGCCCAGGCCGTCACCGGGCATTGGCAGCGAATGGCCCAGACGGTGATCTCCGACGCGGGCGGGCCCGGCGGCAGCCTGGTCGGCAAGACGCTCACCCACTTCTACAGCGTGAGTTGGGAAGGGGCCACCCCCACCTGGACGCTGAAGCTGCCCCAGGAGTTTCGCCGCCGCCGCGGCTACGACATCATCCCCCACCTGCCCGCCCTGGTGGGCTTTGTTCGTAGTGTGCCCGCAAGGGCATCGGACAGGAAGAATGAAGACCGCCCCGCGGCGGGACTGCAAGCGGAGCGTTTCCTTCGCGACTACCACCGTACGCTGGCCGACTGCTTCATGGACAACTGCTACGGCACGCTCCGCGGTTTGTGCAACCAGTCGGGCCTGAAATGGCACAGCGAGTCCGGCGGGCCTTGGAACCGAAAGCTCCCCAGCTTCGAGCACGCCGACCAGCTTGCCTTCCTCGGCCGAAACGACATGCCCCAGGGCGAGTTCTGGAACCCCTGGCGCGGCTTCAACCGGCCGGTCGCCATGGCGGCCCACATTTATGGCCGCCCGCTGGCCGCCGCGGAGGCCTTCACGCACATGCGCCCGCACTGGACGGTCTACCCCGCCCTGCTCAAGCCGCTGGCCGACGCCGCCTTCTGCGACGGGATCAACCACTTCGTCTGGCACACGTTCACCGCCTCGCCCGAGCAGTTCGGGCGCCCGGGCATCGAGTATTTCGCCGGCTCGCACCTGAACCCCAACGTCACCTGGTGGGAGCAGGCCGGGGCGTTCCTGGCCTACCTGGCCCGCTGCCAGCTCATGCTCCGCCAGGGCCACAGCGTCGTCGACGCCATGGTCTACACCGGCGACCGCCCGTACCTGAGTTGGGGCCGAGGCGAGAAGTGGAGCCCCAAGCCCTCGCTGACTCTGCCCGACGGCTACAGCTACGACCTGGTGAACACCGAGATGCTTCTGGAACGCGTCTCGACGGTGGGCAACCGACTGGCCCTTCCCGACGGCATGAGCTACCGCATGCTCGTCGTGGACCTGGAGGACCAGACCATCCCGCCGCAGGCGTTGGCGAAGATTCTGGAACTTGCCCGCGCCGGCGCGACGGTCGTGCTGGGCCGCCAGCGTCCCATCCGGGCGCCAGGTCTGACGGGCTTCCCTGGCAGCGACGAGGAGATCGCCGAACTCGCCGCTCAGCTTTGGCCCAGCGCCTCCGCAAGCGACGCTCGCAGCCTGCCTGCCGGCCAGGCAGGTGTGCCCGTAAGGGCACCGGGCGGAGACAAGACATCCGATCGCGCCAAGACGTCGGATGGCGACAAGACAGACCGCCTCACGGCGGAACTACAAGCGCCCCCACCGCGCGCCGTTGAAAAGGGCAAAGTCTACGCCGACTGCGCGCTCGAGCAAGTGCTCCAGGCGGAGAAGCTCTCGCCGGACTTCGAAGCGGCGCCCGACCAGGGCTCGCCGGCGAAGGCCCCCTTCATCTTCACCCACCGCCGCAGCGGCCGGACGGACATCTACTTCGTCGCCGGCAGCGGCAGCAGCCGTTGCACCTTCCGCACCGGCGGCAGGCAGCCGGAGATCTGGGACGCGGTGACCGGCCGACGTCGGGACGCCGGCTATCGCACTACAGGCGACGGGCGAACGGAAATCGACCTGGACCTGCCGAAAGACGGCTCAGCCTTCATCGTCTTCGCCCGGCCCACCACGGACAGCAGCGGCCAGCCGCCCAAGGGACCCGCGTGGGACGCCGCCGCCATGACGCTGGAGGGTCCGTGGACGGTGCTGTTCGCGCCCGGCTGGGGGGCCCCGCCGTCCGCCCGGTTCGACGCCCTCGTCTCCTGGACCGATCGGCCGGAAGAGGGCATCCGCCACTTCTCCGGGCGGGCGGTGTATCGCAAGAGCGTCCGCCTCACGGCCGCCCAGGCCGGCGGTTCGGTCCGCTTGCAGTTGGGCGAGGTTCGCCACGTAGCCGAGGTCCGCGTGAACGGCCGACCGCTGGGCGTGGTCTGGTGCGACCCGTGGACCGCCGATCTGAGCGGAGCGGTCCGCGAGGGCGACAACGATCTGGAGATCGCCGTCACCAACCTGTGGGTCAACCGCCTGATCGGCGACGCCGCCCTGCCGGAGGCCCGCCGCCTGACAGGGACCAACGCCCGGCGCCTGCCCACCGACCAGCACCGCCACGTCCACCTGCGCGGCTACCTCGCGACCGACCCGCTGCTCCCCTCGGGCCTGCTCGGGCCCGTCCGCATCGAGTTCGGACGGGAGATGGCGACCGGCAGCCCGTAGTCCGCAGCCTGGCGGCCTGGTCACTTCAGTGATCCAGGCAGTCCATCGAATGCTCCGCCCATCGGGGCGTTAATCAACCCGTGACGATTCGCCTGCTCATGACGGTCGCCGTGATCCTGGCCTCGCTGGCCGGCGGGTACGTTGCGCGCAAGCGCGGGCTGCTGCCGCAGCGGGTGGCCGACTGGTGCATGACCTTCGTGGCCGTTTTCGGCTACACGGCCGTCAGCTTCCTGACCATCTGGGTGTTAGACGCCCCGCGCGTGAGCGACGCCCTGCTGCCGGTGCTGGCGGCCGTCCACTGGGCCATGATGGGCCTGGCCGCCCTGCTGGGCGGACGGGCGATCGGTCTGAATTTCGAGGACCGCGGCCTGCTCGCGGTGGCCGGCGCTGCCGGGAACACGGGCATTACCATGGGCGGCATCGTGCTCTACCTGCTCTATGGAGAGCAGGGGCTTGGCCTGGTGAGCCTGTACTGCCTGAGTTGGACGCCGATGACCGTCCTGTTCCACTACCCGCTGGCCCGCCACTTCGCCCACGGCGCCGACCGTCGGCCCCTGGGGCGACTGATGCTGCAGAACCTGCTGGACTGGCGGGCGGTATCGCTGCCCATCTCCGTCGTCAGCATCATCCTGTGCCTGGCGCGGGTGCCCCGTCCCGCCTTCATCGACGACCTTCACGTCGTCGACGTGCTCATGGTGGTGGTGACCGCGATGGCGTATTTCGGGATCGGCATGCGCCTGCACCTGGGCGACATGGGGCGCTTGTGGAAGATGATCCTCGCCCTGGGCGCCCTGCGATTCGGCGTGGGAGTGGGCCTGGGCTGGTCCGTCGTCGCCCTGCTGCACCTGACTCCCTGGCCCCTGGAGGGCCTGCGGCTGGAGGTGTTCGTGATCGAGTCGTTCGTGCCCTCCGCCGTCATCGGGGTGGCCGTCGCGTCGATGTTCCACCTGCGCCCGCGTTGCGCGTCGATCCTGTTCGTGGCCAACACGGTGATGTACCTGGTGCTGGTCCTGCCGATCGTGATGTGGCTGTGGGGCCGCGGCCCGGGGGCCGGCTAAAGCGTGCTCGATTGCCTGCTACGGCTGGTCTTACGCACATGCCGGGCGGTCCCCGTTGACACAATCCCCGCCTTGGGCTATTCTGGTTCAGGTCGCCAGGCGCTACTTCGGTGCGACAATCACGTGTCTTATGAAAGGAGCTCGTCATGCGTCTTCAGGCTATTGGTGTGCGCGCACAGGCTCGGTCTTTCCACCTGCTCGAAGCGCTGGAGGCCCGCGTGCTGCTGGACGCCCTGGAGGTGGACGAGGCGTTTCAGTCCGGCACGGGCGGCCTGTTCGTGGCCAACCAGGGCCAGTGGGCGGACTCGCTGGACTTTGTCTACCAGCGCCCCGGGGCGACCATCGCCCTGGGCAAGCAGGAGGTGACCTACAGCCTGCTGGGCCAAGCCGACGGGCAAGCCGCACTGGCGACCGTCCGGGCTCGCTTCGACGGCGCCTATTCCGTCGCCCCCCGGGGCATGGCCCTCCAGGCGCCGACCTTCAACTTCTTCCTCGGCCAGGCCGACCGCTGGCGCAGTGACGTGTCAGCCTACGAACAGGCCGTCTATGACGACCTGTATGATGGCATCGACCTGTACATGCTGGGGGCGGCCGATCACGTCAAGTACGAGTTCCACCTTGACCCGGGCCAGGATTGGTCGCAGATCGCCATTTCCCTTGAGGGCGTCCAGCCGCTGGCGATCGGCCCCGACGGAAGCCTCCTTCTCCGCACGGACCTGGGAGAGATGGTCGACTCGCCCCCGGTGATTTACCAGGAGATCGACGGAGTGCGGCGCGAACTGGCAGGAGCCTATCGCCTGATCGACGCCGACACCTACGGCTTCGACATCTTCGACGCGGTCGATCCTGAGGCCGCACTGGTGATCGACCCGGCCCTGAACTGGTCCACCTATCTGGGCGGGACGGGCGAGGAGCGGGGCGACGCGGTGGCCACAGACGCCAGCGGGAACGTCTACGTGGCCGGCATCACCCAGTCGCCTTCCTACTTCTACCTCAGCGGCGTCGACGCCACCTGGGACGGGCTCTGGGACGAGGGGTTCGTCACCAAGTTCTCCCCCTCGGGTCAGCGGGTGTGGTCCACCTACCTGGGCGGAAGCGGCGACGACAACATCAACGCCATCGCGGTCAACGCCAGCGGCGTCTTCGTCACCGGCGGGACGCAGTCGAACGACTTCCCCATGGGCGGAATCTGCTACGACGACAGCTTCAACGGGGCCACCGACTTCTTCGTGACCAAGTTGAGCCTCACCGGGAACAGCCTGATCTATTCCACGTTCATCGGGACCACGGGCGACGAGTCCGGCGCCGCCATCGCCGTGGACTCCATCGGACACGCCTACGTGGTGGGCTACACCAACGGCACCGCGTTTCCGACCGCGGGCTCGGCCTATGACAGCTCGTTCAACGGCGTGCAGGACGCGGTGGCCTTCAAGCTCAACTCCACCGGGTCGGCCCTGGGCTATTCGACCTTCCTGGGCGGCAACAACTACTCCCGCGCGTTGGGGGTGGACTGCGACGACAACGGAATGATGTACGTCGCAGGCCGAACCGAGGCCACCAACTTCCCCGCCACCGCCGGGGCGATGCGGACCACCCTGGCCGGGGGCACCGACGCCTTCGCAGCCAAGATCAACACCGCCGCGACCAGCCCGGCCACTTCGCTGGTCTATTCAACCTACCTGGGCGGAAGCAACTACGACGACTCGCAGGCGGTCGCCATCGATGCGGCGGGAAACGCCTATGTCGCCGGCTACACCGCATCCACCAACTTCCCGACCACCGCGGGCGCCTTCGACACCACCTTCAACGGCGGGGGATACTTCGGGTATGACGGTTTCGTGACCAAGCTCAACGCGGCTGGGTCGGCCGCCCTTTACAGCACCTATCTGGGCGGCGCCGCCAGCGACGATGGCTGCTCCGGCATCGATGTCAACGCCGCCAATCAGGCGGTGGTCACCGGCTTCACCGGCTCAAACGACTTCCCCGTCTCCGCCACCACCTACGACTCCTCCTACAACGGCGGGCCCAACTGGGGCGACGCGTTCGTCACCCAGCTCAACGCGACCGGAAACGGCCTGGTCTTCAGCACGTTCCTGGGCGGCTCGGGCGACGAGGCGGGCACGGACGTGACCTACGACGTCCTGTCCAACATCATCGCCGTCGGCGGCACCGCGTCCACAGGCTTCCCGATCACAGCCGGAGCGTTCGACACCACCCTGGGCGGAACGCAGGACGCCTACGTGACCAAGTTCGGCGGGGCCACTCCACCGGCCTACCAGCTCTTTGTCACCGTCGCAACCAGCATAGACCCCACCGCCGCCGAGGAAGGCCAGCGAGCCGGGTCCTACGCCCTTACCCGCTCGGCCGTCTCCGACACCCCGCTCAACGTGTATTTCCGCATGTCTGGCTCGGCCGTGAACGGGCTTGACTACACCCTCCAGGTGAACGGCAACCGCCTGACGGGCCTGATGGCCACCATCCCCGCCAATGCCACCACGGTGGTCGTCTCCCTGGTCCCCGTGAACGACGCGCTGGTCGAGTTGAACGAGACGGCCACCCTCCAGGTCTACACCGCGACGGGCTATACGGCGGGCACGCCCGCCAGCGGAGAGTTGGCCATCATCGACAACGATCTGCCCGGCGTGTCGATCTCGGCCATCGACAGGTTCGCCGGAGAGCCCACCAACAACGGGACCTTCCGCATCACCCGCAGCGCCGCCACCGCTGCCGCCCTGCCGGTCAGCTTCACCGTCGGCGGATCGGCCACGCGGGGGACCGACTATGTCCTCAAGACCGGGACGACCGTCCTGACGACCAACACCGTCACCATCCCGGGCAACCTGACCTTCGTGGACGTGACCGTGGCCGTCAGCGACGACCTGACGGTCGAGGGCAAGGAAGCCGTGGACATGACGCTGGCTGCCGGCGGCGGCTATACGCTGGCGCCAACCCCGACCGCGTCGGTCGAGATCGCCGACAACGACCTGCCCACCGTAACGGTCGCCGCCATCGACCTGGCCGGGGGCGAGCCGGGCACCGACGCCGCCGCCTTCCGCCTCACCCGCAATGCCGGGTTCGCCGGCGACTTGAACGTCTACTTCATGACATCCGGTACGGCCGTGCGGGGCCGGGATTACGTGCTGAAGCCCGGTTCGATCGCCGCGCCCCCGCTCACCGGGTACTTCGTGACGATTCCCGACGGACAGTCGTTCGTCAACCTCTACGTGGTTCCGCTGGACGACACCTATGTCGAGGCCCCTGAAACGGTGATCGGGACGGTGTATGGCTCTCAAGGGTACGTAGTGGGCGCCCAGAAACAGGACACCGTCAGGATCTTCGATGACGATCTCCCCACCGTCGCGATCCAGGCCGCCAACCCCCGGGCAAGCGAGCCGACCCTTCCGGGGACCTTCCGTATCACCCGCAGCCAGGCGACCAGCCAACCGCTGAACGTCAACATCGCCGTCAGCGGGTCGGCCACCCGGAACGTGGACTACGCGCTGCGGGTCGGCACAACGCCGCTCAACGGAACCGTCGTCACCATCCCCGCCAACGCCACCACCGTGAGCGTGACGGTGGCGCCCATCGACGACGCCCTCGTTGAGGGAACCGAATGGATGGCGATCGGCCTGCCCGCCGGAACCGGCTACACCGTCCATGCCACGAACTTCATTGACACCGTGAACATCGCCGACAACGACAAGCCGACGGTCACCGTCGCCGCCGTCGATGACAATGCCTCCGAGCCCGGAGCCAATACCGGCCTCTTCCGCATCACCCGCGACGCCGGACTGGCCGGCGACATGAATGTCACCTTCCTCGCCTCGGGCACAGCCCTGCGCGGACGGGACTATGAGCTGCGGAGCGGCACAGCCGACGGCGCACTCGTGACCGGCTCCACCGTCACGATTCCCGACGGCCAGGCGTCGGTCAACCTCTTCGTCGTCCCGCTGGACGACACCGCGGTCGAGAGCGCCGAGACAGCCATCGTCACCGTCAGCCCCGGCCTCAGCTACACGGTCGGCGCCGCCCGCCAGGCCACCGTCACCATCGCCGACGATGACCTGCCCGCGGTGAGCATTGTCGCCGTCGACCCGCGGGCGGGCGAACCCGCCGACCCCGCGTCTTTCCGCATCACGCGAAACGCCGTCACCGCGGCGGAAATGACCGTCAACTTCGCCCTCGCCGGCAGCGCGACGCGGGGAACCGACTACGTGCTCAAGACAGGCACGACGGTGCTGGCCGGCAACTCCGTCACCATCCCCGCCAATGCGCCTTCGGTCATCGTGCAGGTGGCCCCCATTGACGACCTGATCGTCGAAGGCACTGAGCAGGTGCAAATGACGCTTACCGCGGGGGCAGGATATGCCGTGGGCGCCCCCGCCAACGCCCAGGCGAACCTCGCGGACAACGACAGGCCACTGGTCTACGTGTTGGGGATCGACCCGTACGCCACCGAAGGCGACGACACCGCCACCTTCCGCCTCTACCGCACCGCCGGGCTGACCGGCGACCTGACCGTGAACGTCCAACTCGGCGGCACGGCCCTGCGCAACACCGACTACACCGTCGCCGCCGGCGGCCAGGACGTCACCGGCGGGACGGTGGTCATCCCCGCCGGGGCCGCCTCCGTCGACGTGGTCGTGACAGCCCTCGCCGACGCCAACGTCGAGGCCGCGGAACTGGTAAGCCTGCGCGTGCTGGGCGGAACCGACTACACGCCCTGGCTGGTCGTCAACACCTTCGCCTGGATCTTCAACGTCAATCCGCTGATCACCGTCCGAACCGTTGACGTAGCGTCCATCGAGGCCAGCAACACGGGGACCTTCCGCATCTACAGCAGTGCCGCCGGGCCCGCCAGGACCGTCAACTTCACTCTCGGCGGGCAGGCCCAGCTCAACGTGGACTACGTGCTGAAGGTCGGCGCGACCACCCTGACCTCCAACAGCGCGACCATCCCGGCCGGGCAGTCCTATGTGGACGTAACCGTCCAGCCGGTGGAAGACTCTCTCTTGGAAGGGCCCGAGCTGGTGATCCTGTCGCTGAGCGGCGGGACGGGCTACAAGGTCGACCTGCCCGACTCTGCCGCACTGTACATCCTGGACAACGACTGATAAGCGGGACGCAGAGCCTCGGACACGTGCGTCCTCCTCTTGAGATCAAACCGCGCAGCAGCTATAGTCGAATGCCCGTGGAGCGAGCAGAGAAAGGAACGACCATGGCCAATGCGACGAAGCTGGCGGCGGTGAAGGGCGACAAGGGGCGGGCGGTGCGGTTTGGGGTGGCGGCGACGAGCGATCCCCGAATCGACGACGCCTCGCGGAAGCGATGCAAGACCATCGTCGAGATGATCGCCGACATCGTGGCCGACGGCGTCCGCATGCCCGACGGCACGCCGGTGGAGGTGGTCTGGTCCGACGTGCTGATCGACGGGGAGAAGCAGGCCGACCAGGTTGCCCGCCAGTTCCGCGCCGCGGAAGTCGACGCGGTGATCCTCGCCCCGGACACCTGGGCCTTCCCGCAACTCACGGGCATCAGCCTGCTGGCCCAGCTCCCGCCCGACACGCCGGTGAACATCACCTGCGGCAACAGCGGGCCCAAGCCCGGCGTGGTCTACGCTCACGCCCTCAACGGCGCCCTGGCCCAGAGCGGGCGGCTGGCCCACCTCAACGTGGGGAGCTGGCCCGACACGGGCGAGTACCCCAAGCCCAGCCAGCCCACCGTCGACGCTTTGGTGGACTGGTGCTACGCGGCCATGGCCCATGCCGGGCTCAAGGGCCGGCGGGTCGTCGTCTTCGGACACGACTCGATGGGCATGGAGACCGCCCTGGCCCACGTGATCCCCACGCGGCGGACCTTCGGCCTGGAGATCACCCGCCTGGACATGAAGCTGCTGGCCGACATGCTCCAGAAGGGCGCGTACGACAAGAAGGAGCTGCGCGAGCTGCGGGGCTGGGTGGACAAGCACGTGGGCAAGCGGCTGGAGCTGCCCTCGGCTGCCGACAGCGAACGCTTCAACCTGTCGCTGGCCATGTACTTGGTCATCCGCGACCTGCTGTCCGACCTCAACGCCGTCGGCGGCGGGTTCATGAGCCAGCTCGAGTGGGGCAGCGACCGCCGCGGCCTGCCCCTGCCGGTAGCCGACGCCATGGAATCGCTGTTCAACTCCTCTTTCGATCACCGCGGGCCCAAACCCGTCATGCCCTTCGCCACCGAGGCCGACGTCCAGGGCCTGCTGACCATGCTCTACACGAGCTGGCTGGCCGGCGGGGCCCCGCCGCTGTTCATGGACTTCCGCAAAGTCTGGGAGCCCTGGGAGATCCAGGCCCTGGCCCGCAAGCTCAAGGTCGGCTACACCCGAAAGGACCTCTGGGCGGCCAAGGGCATCGTCGACGGCGACAACAGCGGCTCCGCCAGCTTCGACTGGGCGGGCAAGCCCGGCGAGAAGAGCGAGACGATCATGAAGCGCGTCTCCATGCCGATGGCCGAGCTGTACTACTTCCCCGGCGGGGGCAACAGCGTGACGTTCGTCACCCCGGGCGGCATCCAGGGCGTCGCCGCCCGCCTGGCCTACAGCGACCTGAGCGGCATGTTCAGCCTGGTCTGGGACGAGGCCTGCACCGTCGACCTGCCCGCCAAGCTTGCCAAGGCCGTCGCCAACACCTCCAACATCACCTGGCCCCACACGTGGGTCGTGCCCAAGTACGCGGTGATGGGCGAGTATAAGCAATACGCCCCGGCCAATCATTTCCACATGGTCTGGGACCTGGCCCCGGCCCGGCTGGAATACTGGATGGACCTGGCCAACGTCTTGTCGGCGGCCCCCTGGCAGGCCCGGCCGGCGTTTATCGAGGGCGTGGACCGTCCGCTGCCGCTGCTCTACGTGCTCAACGGCGGCGAGGCCCAGGCCAAGATGAGGCGGGCCCGGCACTCAGGTTGACTGGCAAAGGAGCTTTCATGCGTACTGCGTCCTTAACTGCGGCAATTCCTGGAAGCAGGCATCGGGTGTTCGCGAATATTGGGCTAAGGCAGCATCAACGGCAGCCAGAAAGGGACCGCCATGGGTGCCCGGCAGGACAAATTACGAGTCTCGGAAGAAGATGTTCAGGTTGATTCCATGGTGCCGAATCGAGCCTCGGCTTGGCCAACTTTGGTCTTGTTTAGCCTCTCTACCATTTCCCTTGTCATGGGCTATCAACTCGGGGTGATGGGGCAGGCAGGAATACCATCGGGTTTTATCCTGGCATCTTGGGCGTTCGCCGTTCTCGGGCTTCGACACTATCGTGGGGAATCACTTCCTTCGCTGAAAATGCCCGGTCTTGGTTGGTCGCTGAACGGTGAGACAGGGGGAGGGCAATCCACCCCTCAAGGCGGGGACGGCAAAGCAGCGCAAAAGCCCGAAAGAGAACACTTAGGGTAGAGAGATGTATCCCGCGTCCGCCAAACGATCCTCTTGACTGCCGCAGGAATCTTCAGCCCGCGGCGAAACGATTAGCTGGCTGTCCGCGGCGGGAAGATTTCACCTCCGGATTTGCCCGAACCGGCTGGTGGGAACTGCAGAATATCCTTTGAAAACCCTGGGCGCTTTCCTATACTTCATAGACTGCTTTGCCTGGAAACGGGCGGCAAGGGCGGCATAGTTGGTTTTTGTCTCATCCGGTTGCCGCCGGTTGTCGATGAACATACTGGCGACCCGGAGCCGCAAGCTGAACCTGAGGTAACCTCATGACGCGCTTTATCCGCCCGACCAATCGCAATGCCCGTCTGCTGGTGGGGTTGCTGCTGGCCGGACTCTTCTGCGTGCAGTGCACCCAGACCGAAGCCTTCAAGCAGTCCAACCTCGTCTCGTTCGTGGACGGCAAGACCGTGGGAACCAACTCCAAGGCCGTCCAGGAGGACCTGGAGAAACTCGCCCGCACGGACCACGTCGCCCTGCTGGAGCAGTGCATGGCCCGCTACGAGGGCCGGGTCCGCAGCTATACCTGCAACCTGGTCAAGCAGGAACGCCTCGGCGGACGACTCAACGAGGAGCAGGAGATCGCCGTCAAGTTCCTGGAGAGTCCCTTCAGCGTGGCCATGAAGTGGACGCGCAACGCCCCCATCGGTGACCAGATCATCTACGTCGAGGGCAAGTACAGCAACAACATGCTGGTCAAGCCCAAGGGTCTGCTGGGGGCCCTGGTCGGCACGGTCCTGCGCAAGCCCGACGGCGCCGACGCCATGAAGAACACCCTCCGCCCGGTCAACCTGTTCGGCTTCAAGAGGGGCCTGCACAGCCTGCTGGAGGTCTACGCCCTGGCCCGCCAGCGCGGAGAGAGCAAGGAATCGTTCGGCGGACACTGCGAAGTGGCCGGCCGGCCCGCCCTGATGCTCGTCCGCTACCTGCCTAACCGGCCCGAGTACCCGGCCAAGCGAACCAACGTCTACATCGACGCCGAGTACATGCTCCCCATCTGCATCGAGGGCTACGACTGGGACGATCAACTCGCCTGCCGCTACGTCTACAAGGACATCCAGATGAACGTCGCCCTGGATCCCAAGGATTTCACCCCGTCCGCCAACGGGATGGCCGATCCGAAGTAGCAGCCCAACCGATCTATACCGAAAGCCCACCCCTGAGGGGTGGGCTTTTTTCATGGGCGCCGGGCGGCTACACTCGTGGCAAAGGAAAGGTCTGTCGATGAATTCGCAAAGTCTCGCCCTGCACCTGCCCGTCCGCGACCCGCAGTCCGCATTCCGGACCCTTGGGGCCGGACCTTCGGGCCGCAATCCGATCCTCCTGCTGTGCGTCCTGCTGGCGATCGTGCCCGGCTGCGGCGTGCCCGCGCCCGACGGCCCGGGCGACAGCTTCGGCCTGGACTTCACGATGCCCGAGGGCAGCACGCTCAACGGCGTGGTGGTGTTCTACGTCGACGGGCTGAACGGCGCCATCTTCGAGCAGATGCTCGACGCGGGCGAGTTGCCCAACTTCCGGCGGTACTTCGTCGACCGCGGGCTCTACGCCCCGCGGGCCATCGCCAACCTGCCCTCGGTCACGCTGGCCAATCTCACCAGCTTCTCCACCGGGCAGATGCCCGGCCACCACGGCGTGGTCGGCATCAACTGGTTCGACCGCAGCCGGCTTGTCTGGCGCAACTACGAGACCATCGCGCAGAAGAACAGCCTCGACGGCGACTACAGCTCCCCCACCCTGTTCGAGTACCTCGGCGACCGCACCACGGCCGCCATCTTCTTCCAGCCCCACCGCGGCGCCACCCGCTGGATCGAGAACTGGACCTCGGCCGGACCGCCCTACTTCTTCGGCTGGTTCCAGTTCGTCGACCGCCTCACGCTCATGCGCCTGAACATGGTCGCGGACATCGCGCGCACGCGCCGCGAGTGGCCGGCCCTCACCGTCTGCTACCTGCTCGCACCGGACTTCTACGCGTACGCCCGCGGTGTGCGCTCGGCTGAGTACCGCGACGCCATCCGCCACAGCGACCGCCAGATCGGGCGCGTCCTGGGCGACCTCGAGCGGGACGGACTGCTCGACAAGATCCATATCGCCCTCATCAGTGACCACTCGCTGGGCGAAGTCACCCGCCACTGCCCCATGCGAGGGGTGCTCAAGCGGCTGGGGCTGGAACTGGCCGACGAGCGGCTGTGGGAGGAGACCCGTTTCGAGACCCGCCTGGAGCGCTACCGGCGGTCCTCGGCCGTGCTCTACAGCAGCGGCGACCGGTACGCAGCCGTCTGCCTGCGAAAGCCCGTCCGGCGCGAGGGCAAGGTGGTCGGCCTGGAGGCCTGGCCCGTTCGCCCGTCGGCCGAAGACTTGACAGCCTACCCCGCGTGGGACCCGCCCAAACCCGAGGGCCTGGGCGCGATCTTCGCTCCGCCCTCGAAGGCCGGCCAGATCGACCTGATCGCGGAATTGATGAAGGAAGAGGCCATCGACGCCCTGGCCTGGTCGGCCGGGCCGCTCAAGGTCCGCTTGCGCCGCCGCGGCGGCGAGGTCGAGTTTGCCGAGGTCGGCGGGAAGATCGCCTACCGCCCGGTCAGCGGCGACGACCCGCTGGGCTATCGCGGGCACGTTCCAGCCGAGGTGCTCGCGGGCAAGCCGGCCGACGGGAGGCAATGGCTCCAATGGACGCATCCGACGAACTACCCCGACCTGCCCGAGCAACTGGTCGCCTACTTCGGGTCGCACAGGGCGGGCGACCTGGTCGCCTTCGCGACCGAGGGCTGGGACCTGAACAGCGTCAACCGGGCCGGGCACGGCGGGCTCTTGCCCTCCGACGTGGCCACCCCGCTGCTGCTGGCGGGGCCAGGCGTGCCCAAAGGACGACTGGGCGCCGTGCGGGTGATCGACATGACCGCGACCATCCTGACCCTGCTGGGGAGGGACGTCCCGGGCAACCTGGACGGTAGCAGCCTCCTGCCGCCCAAGACCGCCCGGTAAGGTCAGTGCTCCACGGAAAGGCCCCGGATCACTAAAGTGACCAGGCCGGGTCACTTCAGTGAGCCCGGCCCGGGTGTCGCGATTTCAATAGCGGGGAAATTCCCCTGCCCTGAGGACAGGTTCGCAATCTACCTCGTCGTTACAGGTCGCCCTGGGGCATCTTGCCCACCTGCTCGACGGTGAACACGGGCCCGTCCTTGCAGACGTAGAGGCTGCCCACGTTGCACCGCCCGCACTTGCCGATCCCGCACTTCATGCGGTTCTCGAGCGTGGTGAAGATGTCGCCCGCCGCGAAGCCCAGGTCGGTCAGGACGGGCAGCGTGAACTTGATCATGATCGGCGGGCCGCACACGACGGCTACGCAGTCTTCGGGGCTGGGGGCGGAATCCTTGACGACCGTGGGCACGAAGCCGATCTTGCCCTTCCAGTCGGCGGTCTCGCCGCCCGGGTCGACGGTGGTGATCAACTCGACGTCGTCCATCGCCTCCCACTGGGCCAGCTCGTCCTTGTAGACCAGGTCGGCCACCGTGCGGGCGCCGTAGACGATCGTGACCTTGCCGAACTCGCTGCGCCGGTCGAGCACGTTCCAGATGACGCTGCGAACGGGGGGCAGGGCGATGCCGCCGGCGATGAAGATGATGTTGCGCCCCTTCCACTGGTCGATCGGGAAGCTGTTGCCGTAGGGCCCGCGGAAGGTGATGGTCTGCCCGGCCTCGCGGTCCTGGAGGGCGGCGGTGACCCGCCCGGTGCGCCGGAAGGTGCACTCGATGTAGTCCGTCCGCGTCGGCGGGCTGGCCACGCAGAAGGTGCTCTCGCCCGCGCCGGGCAGCCCGTACAGCCCGAACATGCCCACGCGATACTTCTTATAGAAGTCCTGCTTGTACTGGTCGTCCGTGAATTCGAGGCGGAAGGTCCGGATCTCCGGGGCCTCGTCGCGGGCCGAGGCAATCCGCATCACCGTCGGCTGGTACAGGTTGCTCATCGCGGGTTCCTGCTGTGTCATGGTCATTTCACACCTGCCTGGGCGGCTTGTTCGATCTGGCTGCACACTTCCCGGATGGACATGCCGTTTCCGCACAGTCGTCCGCATCGTCCGCAGCCGGTGCAGGCGAGCATCTCGAACCGCTCGGGGAAATAGGCGAACTTGTGCATCACGCGCTGGCGCCAGCGGGAGGCCTGGTCGTGGCGGGGGTTGTGCCCGCCGGCGTGTTTGGTGAACAGCCCGAACCCGCACGCGTCCCAGTTCCGCAGGCGGACGCCCTCGCGACGGGTGGCCTCGTCCTGGATGTCGAAGCAGTGGCAGGTCGGGCAGGTATAGGCGCAGGCCCCGCAGCCCATGCAGGCCAGGCTCAGTTCCTTCCACAGGGGCGAGTCGAAACCGTCCTTCGCCCACGCGGTGACGGCGGCGGAGTCGAACGCGGGCGCCACCTGGGCGGGCGGGTCGGCCTGGGCCTGGCCTTCGGTCAGCACCGCCTGGCCGGCCGCCGCGATCGCCTGCCCCTTGTCGGTGAGCGATTCGAGGATGAACCGCTTGCCTCCGTCGGCGGGGCGGAGCACGGCGTCGGCATTGGCGGTGGAGTCTGGGCTTCCGCCCACGCTGGTGCAGAAGCACTGGTCGTCGGCGGCGGTGCAGGCCAATGCGACCACCGTGGTCGCGTCGCGGTGGGCGTTGTAGAACTCGTCCTTGTAGTCCCAGTTGAAGACGGCATCCAGCGGGGCCAGGGCGGCTGCGTCGCAGGGGCGGACCGCCAGCAGGACGGTCTTGCCCGCCTGGGGGGCGACGGGAACGGTCTCGAACTCGTTGCCTTCGAAGCGGTATCGCCCGATAACCTCGCTGCGGGGGAAGAGGGCGTCCTTGGCGGAGTTGACGGGGATGACGTCCGCTCGGAGGGTCTTGCCCGCCTGGTAGCACTCGAGGTGCACCTGGTCGCCCCGTTGGCAGGGGGCGATGACGCGGTAGCCGGCGGCAGTCAGCGCGGCGGCCAGGTCGGCGAGCTTGGTGGCTTCCAGAGTTTTCATTAGCGGATGTACTCCTGCTTGTCGTCCTGCTTCCACGAGCCGATGACGGGCTCGGCCTGCGGGTCGTACCCGCTGCGGGCGTCGAACTCCCGCTCGACCTCGCGGGCGATGAAGTGGTTCAACAGCATCAGCGGAATGCCCTGCGGGCAGGCATCCTGGCAGGCGCCGCATTCGACGCACCGCCCGGCCTGGTGGAACGCCCGGATCATGTGCCAGGCGAAATTGCCATGGCTTTCGGCCGCCGTGGAGATCCACTGCGGCGTGTTCATCTCGACGATGCACCGTTCGCAGAAGCAGCCCGGGCAGGCTGCGCGGCACGCGTAGCAGCGGGTGCAGGGCTCGAACTGCTCGGACCAGAACGCCGACCGCTCCTGCGGGGTCATCGCCTCGATCTTGGCCAACTGTTCCATCAGCGACGAGTCCGGCGCGATCCGGGCGTACTGCTCGTTGAGCAGCTTGGCCGTTCCCGCCAGGTCCAGCACGCCGTGGAAGCCCTGCTCGTCCACAGCCAGGACCGTGACCTGGCCTTCGGCGATCTGCGACTCCGCCGTCAGCAGCATCAGGCTTCGCATCACCTCCGGCCGGGCCACCACCGCCAGCGGCATCCGCGAGCGGACCTCGCCCTTGCGGAGGTAGGCCGCCAGGTTCTGCGTGCAGGCGGAGTCGTACGCCAGGCAGCCCACCTGGTCCGCCTGGGTCACGAAGGCCGGCACCCGATCGTTGCCCCGCACGCGGTAGCCGAGCACGAGCTTGACCTTGCCCTCGTTCAGAAGCGCGGCGGCCGCCGACTGGATCTCGTTGATGTTGGCTACCATGCCTGCCTCCTGGCCGGATTGTGCTTGAAGGGCCCGGCGGCTTTCACCTGGGCGGTCACGTCGTTGATGAGGTCGGCGAACTTCTGGCCCTCGGCCGCGGAAACCCAACTGAAGAACAGCCGCCCTTCCTCCACGCCGGCCAGGCTCAGCAGGCGGCGGAAGATGGTCCAGCGCCTTCGGGCGTGGTAATTGCCGCTGGTGTAGTGGCAGTCGCCGGGATGGCAGCCGCTGACCAGGACGGCGTCGGCCCCACCCTCGTACGCCTTGAGGATGAACAGGGGGTCGATCCGCCCGGTGCAGGGCAGCTTGACGATCCGCACGTGGGGGGCGTACTGGAGCCGGCTCGTGCCGGCCAGGTCCGCCCCGGCATACGTGCACCAGTTGCAGACAAAGGCGACGATCCGGGGCTCGAAGCCCTCCGCCTTGGTCTCCGTTTGGGTTGTCGCTTGGGTCATCTTTATCGCCTATTGTCCATAGACCACTGAGCACTAAAGACAGCTCGCATCCGCCGTCTTCCGGTCTCTTCTCTCTATCTCTTCTCTGCGCCTTGCCGAAGGCATCCCTTCGGGACTGTGTCCGTCTGTTCGCCGATCACTCCAGCGTCGCGATCTCCGCGAAGATCTGCTCGTCGGTGAAGCCGTCCAGGTCGATCGCGTTGGAGCGGCAGATGGCGACGCACGTGCCGCAACCCTGGCAGAGCCCCTCGTTCACTTCGGCGACCACCTTCACCACGTTGCCCTGGCGGTCCTTGATCTCCCGGTCCTGGGTCGCGCCGTAGGGGCAGGTGTTGATGCAGGCGCGGCAGTGGACGCAGAGGTTCTGGTTGACGCGGGCGACGATGGGCTCTCGCTCCAGCTTGGGGGCGGCGAACAGGCCCAGCACCTTGGCGGCGCAGGCGGACGCCTGGGCCACCGTGTCGGGGATGTCCTTGGGGGCCTGGCACGCCCCGGCCAGGAACACGCCCGCGGCGGCCGTCTCCACCGGGCGGAGCTTGGGGTGGGCCTCGCTGTAGAACCCGTTGGTGTCGTAGCCCACGCCGCACATCTGGGCCAGCTTCTCGCCGCCCTTGCGAGGCACGACCGCGTCGGCCAGCACCACCAGGTCCGCCTCGATGCTCACGGGTCGGCCCGCCAGCGTGTCGGCCCCGCGGACGATGAGCTTGCCGTCGGCCCGCCGGTAGATCCGGCTGACCCGCCCGCGGACATACTCGGCCCCGTCGGATTCGATGGCCCGGCGGGTGAACTCGTCATAGCCCTTGCCCGCGGCGCGAATGTCCATGTAGAACACCACCGCCCGCCCGTCGTGGACCTTGTGGCGGTAGAGCATGGCGTGCTTGGCGGTGTACATGCAGCAGATCTTCGAGCAGTAGGCCATGCCCTGCTTCTCGTCGCGGCTGCCGCAGCACTGGATGAACACCACCGTGTGGGGCACCTGACCGTCGCTGGGGCGGCGGATCTCGCCGGCTGTCGGGCCCGAGGCCGACGCCAGTCGCTCGAACTGGAAGCCGTCGATCACGTCCACCAGCCTGCCGCCGCCGTACTCGCCGTACTTGGAGTGGTCCCACAGCTCGAAACCCGTGGCCAGGACGATCGCGCCGACCTTGACCTTGACCAGCTCGTCCTTGTCCTCGTAGTTGATGGCGTCGCGGGGGCAGATCTTCTTGCACACGCCGCACTTGCCCTTGGTGAGCATGGTGCAGTGCTCGGCGTCGATGACCGGCTTGTTGGGCACCGCCTGCGGGAAGGGCGTGTAGATGGCCGACCGCTTGCCCAGCAGGGCGTCGAACTCGCTGGGGATCTTCTTCTGCGGGCACTTGGTGTAGCACGAGCCGCACCCGGTGCATTTGGCCGGGTCCACGTAGCGGGCCTTCTTGCGGATGGTGACCTCGAAGTTCCCGATGAACCCGTCCACCGCCTCGACCTCGCTGTAGGTCATCAGCGTGATGTTGGGGTGGCTGGCCGCCTCCACCATCCGCGGCGTCAGGATGCACTGCGAGCAGTCCAGCGTGGGGAAAGTCTCGCTCAGGCGGGCCATGTGCCCGCCGATCGACGGGCTCTTCTCGACCAGGATGACCTTCTTGCCTCCGGCCGCGATGTCCAGCGCCGCCTGGATGCCCGCGATGCCCCCGCCCACCACCATGGCCGTCGGCTCGACGTTGACCTGGATGGGGTACAGCGCCCGGTTGCGCTTGACCTTCTCGACCATCACGCGGACCAGGTCGACCGCCTTGCCCGTCGCGATGGGCCGGTCTTCGTGCACCCACGAGCAGTGCTCGCGGAGATTGGCCATCTCCAGCAGGTACGGGTTGAGCCCGGCCTCGGCCGCCGCCCGGCGGAATGTGGTCTCGTGCATGCGCGGGCTGCAAGCGGCCACCACCACGCCGGTGAGCTTCTGTTCGGCGATGGCGTTCTTGATCATCTGCTGGCCAGGATCGCTGCACATGTACTTGTAGTCGAGGCTGACGACGACGCCGGGCAGCTTGGCGGATTCCTGGGCGACCGCGGCGCAGTCAACGGTTCGGCCGATGTTCTCGCCGCAGTGACAGATGAAGACTCCGATGCGTGCCATACGTTAGTTGCTCCTCTGGTCTGAGACGGCCTCGGCGGTCTCGGCTGCCTGGGGCGGAGGGTCGAAACGGTGGGCCAGGGCCATCGCCGGGATGAAGTGGCGGTTGAGCCCGAGCTGGTCGCAGCCCATCCCCGCAGCCAGGCCCAGCACCTCGCTGAGATAGAGCACCGGCATGTCGTACTGGCCCATGCCGCTGGACTGGATCTTCAGTTGCCTCATGTCCAGGTTGGAGTGGCACATGGGGCAGCCGGTGACGATGCAGTCGGCCCCGGCGGCCTTTGCGTCGGCCAGGATGGCGTTGGACAGGTCCAGCACCGCGTCGGTCAGCGACATGCTGAAGCCGCCGCCGCAGCACTCGGTGGCGAAGTTCCAGTCCACCACCTCCGCGCCGGTCGCCCGCAGGGCGGCCTCCATGGCCGAGGGGCTTTCGGCGTCGTCACTGACGATGTCCTCGCCCCGGCTGAGCAGGCAGCCGTAATACGGCGCCACCTTCAGCCCGGTCAGTTTCTTGGGCAGCTTGTCGGCCAACCCAAGTTCCATCAGGCGGTTGAGGAACTCGGTGATGGAGAGGATCTTGACCGAGCCGGAATAGGGCAGGTCGACGATCGTCTGCATCTTGGCCTTCAGATCGCCGCTTCTCTCCAGGCGGACGTTGGTGCCCTTGAGCCTGGAAAAGCACGCGGCGCACGGGGCCAGCACCTCGCCCAGCCCCTGCTTCTCCGCCAGGGCCAGGATGCGATAAGGCAGGGCGATGGCCAGATTGTGATCCAGGTTGTGGGCGGCGGTCGCCCCGCAACAGTTCCAGTCGTCGATCTCGCGCAGTTCGACCTCGGCCAGTTGGGCCAACCCTCGGATGGAGAGGTCCAACTCGATGCCGCCTCCGCTGAGACTGCAGCCGGGATAGTAACCGATGCTGTTCATGGCGCTCCCATTACTGTGCCAGCCGATCTCTTCCGCGGGCTGATCAGCTCCGGCCCGGCAGAAAAACCGGCTGTGATTTTTGTAACGATCCCGTGACCAAACCTCCGCCTGCTCATGCTTTCCGTCGGGTTTCACTTCCGCGCCAAATCGGCACAGGTTTGGAAGATGGTCTTGATCTGGCTTCGGCCTTTGATCTTGTGGGCTTTGAAGCCCAACTTGCCCTTGGCTACCATTAACGGGGCCAGCAGGACGTCGCTGAAGAAGTCCCGGCTGGAGATCTTGTAGCGACGGACGAGCGGAAACTCGCTCATCCGACCCGTCTTGCGGACGGTGGTCAGGAAGGCCTTGTGGAACGCGAGGATCTTTCGACGCTGCGGGGATGTCATCTTCTCACGGTTGGACAGTTCCCGCAGGACGTCCATGGCCGCCGCGGGGTCCAACTGCTTGGGGCAGCGCTGGGTGCAGGTCAGGCAGCCGGCGCACGTCCAGATCGCCCCGCTGCGCAGGACCTGCTCCTTGGCGCCCTCGTCGGACATCTGGCAGAGGCGCATGACCTGGCTGGGGGTGAGGTCCATGTATTTGGCCATCGGGCAGCCGGCGGTGCACTTGCCGCACTGGTAGCATTCCAGCACGTTCATGCCGGTCTGCTCGGCAATCCGAGCCCCCAGTTCGCTCTGTTGCGTATGACTCACAAGAATCTCCCTTGGCAGTGGGCGTAATCTTGCCACGGCGCGCGGTGCGAATCAACTGTTTTTCGCGCCCGCACGGCGCAAAAGCCCGCACAGAACTAACGTTCAAGCGGAATTTCTATTAGGTAGAAAAGCGAAAATTGCCCGTTGTGGATTCCCGATTTGCCCGATACAATTCATTTTACTGTGGGAGGGGAGACTCCCTGTGGCTGGTTCTTTCAGGGTGTGAGTGCGTCCGGCTGATCGAACGGGAACGGGGAGACGGTTTCCAACGCCGGAGCGTGGCGGAGGCGCCCGGCGGGAAAGTACCTGATGCGCAACCTGGCGCTCCCTTTGTGCGGAGGGACCATTTCGGGCCCTTGGCACTCAAGGTGCAGGTCGGACCGGTGCGCCAGCAAGTTGTAAAGGATTGAGTGACGGGCCCTTGAGCTGCGCAGTCGGCAGCCGGGGGCTTGAAAGTGAGTGCCGGATATGCTGCTGTTCGCTTTAGCCTTCTTAGGGGCTGCGGGAGTGGCGCTGGTCTTGACACCAGCAGTAACCCGCTTGGCCCATGCTCTGAAGATCGTGGACCGCCCCGGCACGCGCAAGGTCCACTCCAATTCCATCCCCCGGATCGGCGGCTTGGCGGTGGTGACGGCCATTGTGGCCGCCGTGCTGTTGCTGCTGGTGGGGCCCAGGGGCGACCTGCTCACGGCCTCCTATACGGCCGGGCGGCTTGCCGCCTTCATGGGCTGCTGCGTGTTCATCTTCCTGGTCGGCCTGGTCGACGACATCCGGGGCATCCGCGCCCGGACCAAGCTGGCCGCCCAGACCCTGGCCGCCCTTATCGTGTGTTTCATGGGCATTCGCATCGGCCCGGTGGGCATTTCAGGTTGGTTCGACGTTGACCTGGGCGTCTGGAGCTGGCCGGTCACCGTTCTCTGGATTGTCGGCGTCACCAATGCGGTGAATCTCATCGACGGACTGGACGGACTGGCCGCGGGAATCTCCGCCATCGCGTGCGCCGTGATCGCGGTCTTCGCCCTTCACAGCGGGCAGCACCTGATGGCCTTCCTGATGGTCGCCGCCCTGGGCAGCCTGACCGGCTTCTTGTTCTTCAACTTCAACCCCGCCAAGATCTTCCTGGGCGATTGCGGGAGCATGTTTCTGGGCTTCTTCATCGCCTCGGCCAGCGTCCTGTCGGCCACCAAGTCGTACACGATCATCGGGCTGGCCATGCCCGCTCTGGCGCTGGGGCTGCCGATCTTCGACACGCTGTTCTCCATGGTGCGGCGGATGCTGGAGCGCCGCTCCCTCTTCGCGCCCGATCGCAACCATATCCACCACCGCCTGATCGACCTGGGCTTCCACCAGCGTCATGCGGTCATCCTGATGTACGTGGTGACGGCCCTGGCCGCGGGAATCGGCATGTTCATGATGATGGTCAAGGACGCGGGCGTGCTGATCGTCTTCGCCTGCGCCTTGTTGCCGGTCCTGCTGGTCTTCCGCATCTTCGGGGCCATCCGCTTCCGTGAGGCCCTCTGGGCCCTTCAGCGGAACCGCGCCCTGGCCAGCGAGGCCAGGGACGACAAGAAGGGCTTCGAGGAAATGCAGCTTCGCCTGCGACAGGCCCGGAACTTCGCCCAGTGGTGGAAGGCCATCCGCCGCGCCGCGCGCGAGCTGGGGTTCGCCCGACTGGCCATCGAACTCCAGCGGCGCGACGGCACACGTCTCTGCCTGCATTGGCGACTGCCCAGCCGCGAGGTCGCCGGCGCCGACATCATGTTCGTCCGCTTCCCCGTGCAACAGCGCCGCCACGACCAGGACAACGGGACCGCCGAGGCCGGCATCCCCATCAACAAACGCCTCGAGTCCAGCGGGCGCCGCCTCGCCCTGTTCGCCCGCCTGCTGGACGAGCAAGGACTGTCCACGCTGGAAGAGGCGAAAGCCGAACGAGACAAGCATCCTTCCCCGGCCGCCCTGGGTGAGCCCGTTCTGGATCCTTCTCGAACGCATGTCAGGGCCTGACGCCATGTCACCCCTCTGCGAGTGGAAGATGAGGAGCGACTGGTGATTCGATTCCTGACCAGCGACATGGCGAAGTACCTGCCCGGGGTGCTGGCCCCAGCCCTGGTGGGCCTGGTCGAAATCCCCATCCTGACCGGACTCTTCTCGCCCCAGGAATACGGCAGCTACGCCCTCACCATCACAATGGTGGTGGTGTTGGATCTCTGCGCGGGATGGCTGACGTTGTCCGTGCTGCGGTTCTATCCGGCAGCCGAACGAGACCAGCGGCTGGGATCGTTGTACGGATCGGTCCTGCTATCGGCTGCGGGCTGGATCGCCCTGCTGGCGGGCGGGTTGATTACCGTGGTCCTGGCCCTGTCATCGACCCTGGCGGCCAGGCAGCGCGAGTTCCTGCTGATTGGCAGCGCGATCTTCGTGGTCCTGGCCTACTTCCACGTGCTGCTGCATTTCCTGCGGGCCTCCAGGCGCGTGGGCTGGTACAGCGCGTTCTCCGTTTGGTTGCACCTGGCGCGGCTGGCCATCGCACTGACACTCGTCCGCGTCATGGGATGGGGCCTGGAGGGATTCCTCTGGGCCTACGTCATCAGCCTGGCGGTGGCCTGCCCGTTCCTGCAGTGGATCTCCCTGCCGCCCGGCCAGCATCTGCGCCTTCGCGCCGAGGGGCGGATAATCGCGCAGATGCTCCGTTATGGTTTCCCGCTGGTGGTCTGCCTGCTGATGGATTGGGCGATGAACCTGTCGAACCTCTTCTTCCTCAAATACTTCCGGTCGCCCGACGAGGTGGGCATCTATGCAGCCAGCCAAGGCGTGTTCTCCAAGGGCCTCTTCTTGCTGACCACGTTGTTCCACACGGCCGCCATGCCCCTGGAGATGCGGGTCTGGGAGAAGGAAGGACCCGACCAGGCACGGCGCTTTCTGAGCCAGGTCAGCCGGTATTTCATCCTCGTCTGCCTGCCGCTGGCGGGCCTGCTGGTCGTTCTGGCGCGCCCGATCGTGGTTGTCCTGACGGCCCGGGAATATCACCAGGGCTACCGCATCGTTCCCTTCCTGGTCGCCGGGGGCCTGCTGCTGGGCCTCCAGCAACGATTCCAAGGCGGACTGCTGTTCCGCAGCAGGTCCATTCTGGTCATGTGCGGCTTCCTGCTGGCCGCCCTGGGCAACCTGGGCTTGAATCTGTTGCTGATCCCCCGCTACGGGTACATGGGAGCGGCCGCCGGCGTGACGGGGGGATATGTCCTGCTCCTGAGCTTCATGTGCATCACGTCGCGCCGGTTCTTCTCCTGGCCCTTTCCGGTGCGCAGTCTGGCCAGGTCCGCTCTGGCGGTGGCTGTAGCGGCCGGAACCGTCTGGGGCCTGGGCCAGATGGTCGGGCAAGCTCACTGGGTCCTGATCCTGGTGGGCGTGCCGAGCGGGCTGGTTGTCTACGTCGCGGCGGTGGTCCTGCTGGGCGAAGTCTCGCCTCGCGAGTGGCAAGCCTTGAGAGAACTCGTCCTGCGTAGCGATCGTCGGGCCCCCGAACCGGTTGTCGTCGAGGAGCAGACGGGCCCATGAGCATCTCGGGATCTTGCCCGTTGTGTGGTCAGCAGCCCCAGATTCCATTGGACCTGGGGTTCGTCCGTTGCCAGTCCTGCAACCTGGCCCTGCGGCCCGAAGAGTCCATGCCCCTCCGGCAGCCATTCGAGTACAGCCGGGAATGGCTGCAATGGCAGGAGGCATCAGTACACCACCATCGCCGGGCCCGGCATGCCTTCCGCCTGCTCCGCAGACTCCCCGGCGGCCGGCGTGCGCTCGACGTCGGCTGCGGAACCGGCATCCTGGTCGACCTGCTGGCCAGAAACGGTTTCGAGGCCTACGGTCTGGACTCCTCGCCGGTCCTGATCGACTACAACCGGCAGAACAAGGCCGGCACCTACTTCCTGAGCCAGGCCGGAGACCTGCGCACCGGCGACGATCAGCCTTACGACCTGGTCATCGCGGCCCACCTGATCGAGCACCTGCGAGACCCGAGGCCCTTTCTGAACAACGTGCGGAGTTGCCTGAGTCCCGGGGGTTATCTCTACATCGAGACGCCCAACCTCCAGTCGTATTCACCGCATTCGATCTGGCGCCGCCGCTGCGGCGGAATGGCCGGCGGCTACGATCACCGGATACTCTACAGCCCCGCCTCGCTGACGGTCCTGCTCGAGCGAGCAGGCTTCAACGTCTGTCGCCTCGAAACCTGGACGTATTCCCCCCTGCTGCTTCGCCACGCTCTGGGCGCGGCAGCGCGATGGGTGGGGCACAAGGTTCAGCCGCCCGACGTCCCGACCGGGCCAACGGGCGTAGTCCGCCCCTCATCGACCAAACGCCTGTTGGAAGCGGTTCTCAACTCGACCATTGTCGACTGGGCGCTGCAAGGGTTCAACCGTCTCAGCGAAGTCGGACAGAGAGGGGTCCAGTTGGGCGTCTTGGCCCGGTGCCGGGAACCGCACCCTGCGCAGGTTTCGTTTGAATCTCCGTCCGCCCTGACGCCATAATACGCCCAGGGTTTGGGATAGCCGCCTCACGCGATTCCCATGCCTCCAACTATGGACAGCACATGAAACAGGTTCTCCAAAGCATGCGGGACGGACAGACCCGTCTCGAGGACGTGCCCGCCCCGGCGCTGACACCCAACAGCGTCCTCGTCCAGACCCGCGCCAGCCTGATCTCTGCCGGCACCGAACGCATGATCGTCGAGTTCGCACAGGGCTCGCTGCTGGCCAAGGCCCGCGCCCAGCCCGACAAGGTCCGCCAGGTCCTGGACAAGATCAAGGCTGACGGGCTCCTGCCCACGCTGGAAGCGGTCTTCAACAAGCTTGACGAGCCTCTCCCCCTGGGCTACTGCAACGCGGGCATCGTGCTGGAGGTCGGATCGAACGTCACCGCCTTCCGGCCCGGCGACCGGGTGGCCAGCAACGGCCCTCACGCCGAACTGGTCGCCGTCCCCGCCAATCTCTGCGCCAAAATCCCCGACGCCGTCAGCGACGAGCAGGCTGCCTTTACCGTCCTGTCAGCCATCGGCCTCCAGGGCGTCCGCCTGTTGGCGCCAACGCTCGGCGAGACGTTCGTGGTCTACGGGCTGGGCCTGATCGGGCTGGTCACCGTCCAACTGCTTCGAGCCAGCGGCTGTCGCGTGATCGGCGTCGACCTCAATCCGCGGCGCCTGGCCCTGGCGGAACGACTCGGCGCGGCCGTCGTCAACCCGGCCTTCGGTGACGTTGTCGCGGCCTGCGCCGCCCTGGCCCGGGGAGAAGGCGCCGACGGCGTCCTGATCACCGCCTCCGCCAAGACCGACGAGATCATCCGCGCCTCCGCACAGATGTGTCGCAAGCGAGGGCGAATCGTCCTGGTCGGCGTGATCGGGCTCAACCTGCGCCGAAGCGACTTCTACGAGAAGGAACTCACCTTCCAGGTCTCCTGTTCCTACGGCCCGGGACGCTACGATCCCGCCTACGAAGAGCGCGGCCAGGACTATCCGCTGCCCTTCGTCCGCTGGACCGAACAGCGGAACTTCCAGGCTGTGCTGGACCAGCTCCAGATGGGGGCCCTGCGGGTGGACGATCTGATCACCCACCGTCTGGAGCACGCCCACGCCGACCAGGCCTACCAGCTTGTCCGCACCGACAACTCCGTGCTGGGCCTGGTGCTCCAGTACCCCGCCGAGGTCTCGCGCGACAATCGCCTGGCCCTGCCGACCGCCCGCCCTGCCGCGGGTGGCGAATCCTGCACCATCGGCGTCATCGGGGCTGGGGCGTACTGCAAGGCCACCTTCATGCCCGCCTTGGCCCGCACGCGGGCGAAGATCGCCTACGTCGCCGACCTCAAGGGCGCCAACGCCGGCCATCTGGCCCGCAAGCACGGCGCCGCCAACGCCGTCACCGACTACCGACAGATCCTCGCCGACGACTCCGTCGACGCCGTCGCCGTCACCCTCACCCACGACCTGCACGCCCGCTTCATCTGCGAGGCCCTGGCCGCGGGAAAGCACGTCTTCGTCGAAAAGCCCCTCTGCCTGAGCGCCGACGAACTTCGCCGTGTGCTGGACGCCGCCCAGGCCGCCCCCGACAAGATGATCATGGTTGGCTTCAACCGTCGCTTCAGCCCCCACACGCAGTGGATCAAGCATCGCCTCCAGGGCCGGAGCCAGCCGCTGGCCATGACCATGACCGTCAACGCGGGCTACCTGCCGCCGGACCACTGGACGCAGGACCCGCGCAAGGGCGGCGGGCGAATCATCGGCGAGGGCTGCCATTTCATCGACCTCATGGCCCACCTGACCGGCTCGCTTGTGCGGCGGGTCTTCGCCCAGGCCATGGGCGCCTCGGTGCAGACGCCGGAAGACAAGATGTCCATCTCGCTGGCCTTCGAGGACGGCTCGATCGGCACGATCCACTATCTCGCCAACGGGGCCAAGGCCTATCCCAAGGAGACGCTCGAGGTATTCAACGACGGCCGCGTCTTCCGCCTGGACAACTTCCGTCGCACAACTGCCTACGGGCAGCCGGGCTCCTTCAAGACGTGGCGCCAGGACAAGGGCCACGCCCGCGAGGTCCTGGAGTTCACCGATCGCGTCCGCGCGGGGGGCGAGTGGCTGATCCCGCTGGCCGAGCTGGTGAACGTGACGCTGGCAAGCTTCGCTGCCGTCGCCTCCGCCCGGGAGGGGCGGGTAGTGGTCGTGCCCGAGGAGTACCAAGCGTGTCTTCCCCGGACAGATGACCTGCCGGGCGACGTGGCAGGCCTTGCATCCGCTTCGGACGTCGCCGCCTCATGAGCCATGAGCAGATCATCCTCGCCTGCCTTCTGTTGCTGCCCCTGCTGGTGTGGTATATGCGCACGACGGGCCGGTTCTGGTGGTGGTTCTCCGCCAGCAACATCAGCGTCTACCTCTGGACGGCGGTTGCCCTTACCACCCTGCTGCTGGAGGAAGAGGACCCTGCCCGTCCGGGGCAGTGGCAGATGATGCTGGTGGCCGGGGTAGCGGCTATGATCCTGGGTTGCATCGTGGCCTCGCGCCGGCGTCGTGTGCGGACCGGGCAACTGGCCCGCGAGTGGTACCAGCGCCCGGTCCAGCCGCTGAGCAACCGCACGCGAATCCTCCTGGTCGTCATTACAGTGACCAGCATGGCGATCGTGGCCTACGCCAGCCTCCGCGGAGACGCCCTGGCCACGATTCGCGGCATCCTGACCGGCGGCTTGAAGGAAGACCTGGCCGACGTGCGAAAGCGCGCTGTCTACGGCGAGGGGTACGGATCGGGCGACTATACAGCCGCCGGCTACGTCCAACAGTTTCGGGACATCCTGCTGCCGCTGGTGTACCAGGCCTGCTTCCTGGGGGCCCTGGTCGATCGGAGACGAGGCGTGCTGGTCCTGCTGGCGGCGTCGGCACTGACCGTCTCGGCGTTGGGGGCGTTGGCCATCGGACAGCGCAGCTCGGTGATCATCCCCCTGGCCATGCTCACCTACCTCTGCCTCAGTCGCTTCTACTGCCGCCCCCAGTCGCTCTCGCCCCAGGCGAACAGGATCATGCGCGCCGCCGCCCTGCTGCTGGTGGTGGCTGCGCTGGGGGTGTTCGCCCGGATGACCGTGGCCCTGGGACGCGCTGACCAACAGGCAACCGCCACGGGCGCGCTGACGCAGGCCGCGGAGAACGTCGTCCACCGCGTGCTGGTCATACCGGCCCAGACCGATGCCAAATCGGTCTCGATTTTGCGGGATCATCCCCCGGGCCAGGGCGTGGAATGGGCCCGCACCATCGTCATGGTCCTGCCCAACCGGATCGAGAATGAATTGACGCAGAACTGGTCGGAGGTCGGGACTGCCAAGTGGCTTCACGTGGAACTCGGCGGGTCGTACGAGGGGAACGCCCCTCTGGGGCGATTCGCCTCCATGTGGTTCAACTTCCGTCTGGGCGGCTTGCTGCTGCTGAGCTTCCTGGGCGGCTACCTGACCCAATGCTATGACCGCTGGTGCTACCGTTGGCGCAAGACGCCTCTGACCATCGCCGTCTGGCAAATGGGGGCGGTCTCCATTGCCCTGGCCACTACCCCGGGCACCCTGCTGCTGACGGGCCTGGCTGCTTCCCTGCTTCTGCTGGCGCTTGACCGCCTCTTCTCCGGGCAGCCGCTGGCGATTCGCCGCCCGACCCGCAGCCGTGCGGAGGTCCAGGCATGCGGCTGCTAGAGGTCCTGCGGCGAGCCCGGACTCGGCCACTGAGCTTCCTGCTGTGGAAGGCGGGGCAGGTCGCGGCCACTCGCGCGAGGACCCTGGCTTTCGACTGCGGCTGGAACGTCTACCGCGACCGCCACGGCCGCAGGCCCCCCCTGGCCCGCCGTCTGGACCTGTTGGACCGCTCGCTGCTGATCTCCCCCGCCCGGGCGGGCGAGGTGTCGCGGCTGGGCAACGAGACTGGACTGGCCGAGACCGACCCAGCCGCCGATCTTCTGACGGAGGACGGCGTCGTCTCCTTCTTTGGGTCCAGCCCGGTCTGCCTGGAGGGGATCGACTGGTCTCGAGATTACAAATCCGGCTTGACCTGGCCTTATCGCTTCCACTCTCGCGTGGACTACAGGGACCTCTCCCGGCCCAGCGACGTGAAATTCCCGTGGGAGTTGAGCCGGCTTCAGTTCCTGGCCGTCCTGGGCCGGCGATATCTGAGAAGCGCCCGGGAGGAACTGGCCCGGAGGGCAGGGCGGGTGGTAGGCGACTTCGATCGCGCCAATCCTGTCGGCGTGGGCGTGGCCTGGGCCTGTCCTATGGATTGTGCCCTGCGGGCGATCAGCTTGATCTGGATGCGGACGTTCTTCGGGCGCTCGCCGTCGCTGGACGACGCCTTCTGGGACCGATTGCTGGAGATGCTGATCGAGCACGGGCGGTTCATCTACCGCAACCTCGAATGGAGCGACATCCGCGGCAACCATTACTCGTCCAACCTGCTGGGGCTGTTGTACATCGCCCTGTCCGTGCCGTGGCACGCCGAGAGCCGGCGGTGGAAACAACTCGCCCTGCGCGAGTTGGGCGGCGAGTTGGCTCACCAGACGTACGAGGACGGCGTGACCCACGAAGGGTCCGTGCCTTATCACCGCTTGGTGCTGGAGATCTTCCTGCATGCCTTTCTGGTCTGCCGGGCTCACCGGCTGCCCCTTCCCAAAGGCTGGGCCGACCGGCTCGAACGCATGTTTGAGTTCGTCGCCGGCTATCTCAAGCCCGATGGTTGCGCGCCCCTGGTGGGCGACAACGACGACGGCAGGGTGCAGATCCTGGGCGACCGGCGGCTGCACGACCATCGCTACTTGCTGGCCATCGGCGCGGTTCTCTTTGGACGAGGGGACTGGAAGACCCAGGCCGGACGGTTCGCCGAAGAGGCCCTCTGGCTGCTAGGGCCTGAAGGTTGGCAAGCCTGGCAGCGGTTGCCCGCAGCGTCCAGCGGTGGCAGCCGGGCGTTCCCCGGAGGCGGGTTCTGGATCCTGCGAAGCGGCGGCGCCTACGCGTGCATCCATTGCGGCGACGTGGGGTTCCGCGGCCGGGGAGGGCACGGGCACAACGATGCCCTGAGCGTCTGCCTGTGCCTGGGCGGACGAGACATCGTGGTCGATCGCGGGATGCACTCTTACACGGCCGATCGTCAGTTTCGACTGGCATCCCTAGCCGCGGAAGCGCATAATGCCCCCATCGTGGACGGTCTGGAGCCGTCTGCGTTCTCTTTTTGGGACATCCCCGCCGTTACCGCCTATCCGGTGGAAGTGCTGGATTGGCGGACGGATGGCGAAGGCGGGTGGTTTCGCGGCCGCCATGACGGGTACCTGGCTCGTCTGGGCGTTCGCGTGGAACGGGAACTGCAACTGGACAGCATGCAGAGAATCGTCGTGCGCGACCGACTCCTCGGAGACGGCCAGCACCAGGTTCAGTGGCGGTGGATCCTGGCGCCTGACCTGGTGATCGAACACATCGACCAGGCCCGACGCGCGGCCACGCTGGCTGCCCCAGACGGAGCCGGCTTCGAGGTCCGGTGGAGCAGCCCGCTGGAAGCCCACGACGAGGCGGACCAGGTGTTCCCCTCCTACGGCTGCATCGCCCAGACGTCGGCCCTCGTGCTCCAGGTCCGCAGCCGACTGCCGCTGGAGGCAACGATGGAATTCTGCCCGCGCGTCCCGCCGGGAACCGGCACGACAGCCGCTGGGGAGCAGACATGAAGATCCTGCTGATCCGGTCCAATCCACACGACGTGAACCAGGCTGTGCCGCGGACGCTCGAGGCCGCCTCGGCCGTATTCGATGATTTGCGGGTGATCTGCTGGAACCACCGGGGCCTGCCGCTGGGGTCCAGGGACCAGTGCAATGACGTCCCCGTCTTGCGGTTCAACTTTTCGTTGAGATACCCGGGTTGGCGGAGGATCGTGCGCGCGGTGATCGGCATCTTGTGGTTTCAGGCCTGGGCACTGGGGCATATTCTCTCCTACCGCCCCCGTGTGGTGCAGGCCTTCGACTTTTACGCGGTCCTGCCCGCTGTCCTGGGCCGGCTGCTTACCGGGTGCAAGGTCGTCTACGACATCCGCGACCCACTGGCCCTGTCGTTCGCCTTTTCGCCCGTGCTGCGGCGGATCGTGTACGCGGTGGACTGGTGCATCATGGGCTTGTCCTCGGCGATCGTGGTGCCCGACGAGTCCCGGATCGACTACCTCGGGCGCTGGGGGCGTCGGCGCCCCCTCGTGGTGGTGCTGAATACCTGCCACGATCAACTCCACCGCCTGGACGAGACAACCGGCTATGAGCCGCCCCCGCCGGGCAAAGTGAGGATAGCCTTTCTGGGCTACATCGCCTCCTCTCGCGGGGCCGACATGCTGCTGGCGGCCTGTGCAGGAGAGGACAGCTTTGTGGAGGTGTGGGCGGCGGGTTCGTGCAGCCCGGCTGAACTGGAGGAGCAGTTCAAACGAAGCCCCGGGGCCCGCTGGCTCGGCAAGTGCGGCTGGCTGGACAGCCTGGCCATTGCCCGGTCCAGCAGCGCCGTCTGGATCGTGTATGATCCGTCCGTCGAGGTCAACCGGATGGCTGCCCCCAACAAGCTCTACGAGGCACTGATGCTGGGCACGCCGGTGGTGCTCTCGGAGGGAATGGCCCAGGCACACTGGGTCCGCCGCGAGGGCCTGGGCCTGGTGATTCGTTATAATGATCCGGTCCGCCTGATCGAGGCCCTGACGGCGCTTCGCGATCCCCAGGCACTGGAGCAGATGCGGAGGCGATGCCGCGACTATTTCCTCCGCCACCCGACCCTGGAGCGTGAATTGAAGAAGTACCGGCGGTTCTACACCCGGTTGCTTGGAGCGAGCGGAGCGAAACGAACGATGATGCAGGAGACGACATATCGTTCCTGAGCGTACAGCCTTGGAAGCGTCGCTTCTACCCCCGCCCGGAACAGGGAGACGCGCGTTTCGCCTTCCGAGGCCTCCTCGAACAGTCCCTCCGCCCGGACTTCCCCGTGCTGGATATCGGAGCCGGCGCGGGAGAACTGAACGCCTACCACCTTCGCGGGCGGGTCCGGGAGGTGATCGGCGCGGACCTCGACCCCCGCGTGCAGACCAACCCGCTGCTGGACCGCGGGATCGTCGGCGACGCCACCGCCTTGCCGCTGGAAGACCAGAGCGTGGACCTGGCCTTCAGCATCTACATGATGGAGCACGCGGCCAGGCCCGTCTCCTTCATCCGGGAAATCCGGCGCGTGCTCCGGCCGGGCGGCTTCTACCTGGCCCTGACGCCCAATCTCTATCATTATGTCTGCCAGATCAGCCGGCTTACCCCCCAGTGGTTCCACAAGTGGTTGCGCCGCAGGCTGTACCATGTGGAGCAGGACGACACTTTCGACACGCACTACCTGTTGAACACGCGGGCCGAACTCAGGCGGCGATTCGAGCGGGAAGGATTTCAGACGCTGCTGATGAAGACGATCGAGATCCGTCCGAACTGCCTCACCTTCAGCCTGCCCACCTTCCTGGCCGGGGCGTTCTACGAACGCGTGGTCAACCGAAGCGAAGGCTGGGCCGACTGGCGCGTGAACATCTTGTGCGGGTTCCGCAAACCCGCAGGTCCCCAGCAGGCCGGCTGCCACGTCGGGAGCAGATGACATGAAGAAGAGCATCAAGACGACGGAGGATTACGGCCAGAAGCTCGCCCGCGAACGGGAATGGCATGTCGCGCGCCGTCGCCAGACGGAACACCCGCTCAACTCGCCGCTGTTTCACAGTCCACAGCGGGTGGCCTTCTGCTACGACTACGTGAAGCGGCGAATGGCGGAAGTGATCCGATTGGCCTGTCAGCGGCTGAACCGTCCCAACCC
>Ga0116148_1000647_pt1 | contig 42425 bp, 27 predicted proteins | sample AD_UKC055_MetaG_FD_89786 | JGI IMG/M metagenome (GOLD analysis project Ga0116148, IMG submission 89786) | Active sludge microbial communities of municipal wastewater-treating anaerobic digesters from USA - AD_UKC055_MetaG | ecosystem: Engineered > Bioreactor > Anaerobic > Digestate | place: USA...
CCCGGTGCGGCTGCCAGGGGCGTGTGCGCGAAGGGCACGGTGTATCCATGGTCGCCAATCCGTCAGACCGCTACCGCTGTGGCCATCCCCGCCTGGTCGAGGCACACACGCTGGACTTGTGCCCGCGCTGTTTGCTGGCCGGGGTGATCCACCAGGACCACGCACCGGGCGACATGGGCTCGGCGGAATGTCCGTTTGCACCCGATCTGCGCGAACTCAACGTCCAGTTTTCCCAACTGGAGTTTCTGGAACTGATCGGCCGGGGAGGCATGGCCGCCGTGTACAAGGCCCGCCAGGGCGAGTTGCGGCGACTGGTTGCGGTCAAGGTGTTCTCCAGCCAGGGAAACCGGGATCCGGGCTTGATGGAACGGTTCCTGCAAGAGGGCCGGGTCCTGTCAGGGCTGAGCCACCCGGGCATCATTCCGGTCTTCGACTTCCAGATCGCCGGCGAATACTGGTGCCTGGTCATGGAGTTGGCCGAGGGTTCTTCTCTGCGTCGACGACTTCAGGACGGACCGCTGCTGCCCCTGGAGGCCTTGCAGATCGCCCTTGAGGTCTGCCGGGCCCTGCGGTACGCCCACAGCCGGGGCGTCGTCCATCGCGACGTCAAGCCGGACAACATTCTCCTCTCGCCGCCGCAGCAGCAAGCCGGCGCGGAGGACGCGGCCCTCGGGAGGGTCAGACTGGCGGACTTCGGGCTGGTCAAGCTGCTTGCCGACCGGGGCGATCGAGCCGCGACGGCGGTCGGCCTGCGGCTGGGCACCGCTCATTACATGGCCCCCGAACAGTTGGAGAACCCCGGTGCGGTCGACCAGCGCGCGGACCTCTACGCTTTGGGCGTGGTCCTGTATGAGATGTTGACCGGGGAACTGCCGATCGGCCGCTTTCCGCACCCGTCTCGCAAGGCCCGCGTGGGCAGACGGGTGGACGAGATCGTGCTGCGGTGCCTGGAGAAGTCCCCGCAAGCTCGCTATGCCGACGCGGGTGCGCTCGAAGAGGCCTTGGAGAGCGCGCTGGCTGAATCGCTCGCGGCTGGACCGCGCCGCCGTATTCGCCGCCTGGCGGCCGCGGCAGTGGCGATATCGGTCGCGGGCGCGACCGGCGGGATCGGGATCTGGCATCTCGCCCGCGACGGCACGGACCCTGCCGCGGCGGTTCAGCACTCGGCGGCCCATTTGCTCGCTCCGGCCCCCCCGAGTGCCGCCGCGGACATCCCGCCCGCGTTCTTCCTTCCGTATCCCGGCCTGTCCCGACCCCAAGTGTCCATGATCCGCGACGGGCGCGCGGAGTTTATCCGGGAGATGAGCGAGCGATACGGCGCCGGACGCGTCGCCATGTTCTGGGTCGACGGCTTGCCGGGGGACGTGGGAACTTACGTCCACGACGAGGTCATGCGGATAGTCGGCACCGACCGCTGCAACGGCATCGGCGGTCAGGGCAGCCTGAACATCGTTATCGCACCGGTCGACGACGTGGCAGCCGCGGCAAGGAAAGTGGCTTTCGGCCAGGTGACCAGTGTGGACCCGAAAGAACGGACCATTCGGATTCAGGCGGACCCGGCTCGCCTGCCGCCCCCGCTGCCTCCCGACGTGACCGATACGGCCGCACCGAACTTCTACAAGCGCAACCTCGAGGACCTAGGCTGCTGGGACCGCCACCGCAGGCTGCGGGCGACGGTGCGGCTGAGCGACACCCCGCCCGTGCAACTCCAAGAGGAGATCGCCGCGGCGCTGGAAGCTTTGCTGACGGATCCGTCTATCAAGACGCGCGAAGCAGCCGCGGAGGCCCTGGGTTCATGGGGCGGCCCGGGAAACCTCGCAGCCCTGGAACGGGCGGCGGCGTCCATCCCGCAGTCGGCTCGCGAGGCCATTGTGCGCATCCGGCAGAGATTCCCGAAGAAGTGACGGTCGCCCTGACCCCTCTGCGCCCGGCAATCGGTGCGGGGCGCGGCAGGGCGTCCCGGGGACGCATGGAGGGCGCGATAGGACGCCGTAGTGCGCGGGAAGGGCGCCATAGTTCGCGGGTGGGGCGCGAGGGTTCGCAGGGGCAAAGTCTTGCAATATAGTTGGTTACGGTGGCGTCTTTGACCAGTCGGAGGGCCTCCGCCCGGAAAAAGCGCCTTAAAGCGCCCTTGAGGAATTTCCCCTATGTTTGCCGTCGGGGCATTCAGTCTGCCTGCGGCCGGCAGGTCCCAGAATGCGTCGGCCGGTTCGGACGGGGTGGAGGTCGGTTCCTGCGCCCGAGCGAGGCCTGGACGATCCTGGCCGGTTTTAGAGGCGTCGGCTGGGCAGAGGCTGACCGACGCGAGGCGGCGGTCGGGCGCGGGGTCAGTGGGCGGCCTGGTCGAGGGTCATGATCAGCTTGCCCCCGTGGAAGAGGCTCACCCGGCGGGTGGACTCCGACAGGCAGATGGAGAGGGCCCGGGTGGAGGCGGTGATGGCCAGGGCGGCGGCGTGGCGGGCGCCCAGGCCGGGGGCGAGCGATTCGGCGCCCTCGGTCTGGATGAACGCCCCCATCGACATGATCACCCCGTCGCCGCGGATGAGGAAGGCCCCGTCGATGCGGGAGAATTCCTTTACGGTCTCCTCCAGGCTGGGGTCCAGGACGTTGCGGTCGTTCTCCGGGTAGCCGCGGAAGGGGTTCATGACAAGCTGCCGGCATCGCTTCTGGACGTTCTCGTAATCGCCCAGGATGAAGATGGCCCCGACGGGCCGGCCCTCCCGGCCTTCGCGGGCCAGGCTGGTGGCGATGTGGAGCACCCGGTCGAGCACGTGGTGGCTGAGATCGCCCCCGCCGATCTGCGGGCGGAGGGTGAGGAAGGTGTCGAACTCCCGGGCGACCTCGACCAGTTCCAGGTTGCTGAGCACGCCGCTGCCGGGCTCGCCCGAGGCGCAGACCACGATCTCGCCGGCCTCCAGCAGGGCGTTGGAGAGGGCGAACAGGAAAGCCAGCTTGACGCGGTGGGCCCGGCGCAGATGGCCCATCGGCACCGAGAGGATCGTCAGCGGCTCTTCCGCCTCGGGCAGATGGGTGGCTGCGTCGTCGGCGGCGAGGATCAGCGGCACGTCGTCGGGCCAGTCCTCCAGGAAGCACAGGGGCACGCGGTCGTCGGCCAGCACCATGACCGATCCGGCCCCGCTCTGTCGGGCCAGGGCGGCGGCGTGCTCAGCGAGATAGCGGCAGAGCTGGACTTTTCGCGCGTCGGCGGGGGGGGGAATCTCGACGCCCCCGCGGAGGACCTCGTAGACCTGCCAGTTCGTGCCGGCCCCGGTGAGCCTCTCCAGGGTGTTCTCGTCCTGCAGCGTGCCGGCCAACTCGGCCAACATGCGGATGTGCGCGTCGGCCAGGGCCTCGCCGCAGACGCTCATGACCACGAGGTTCACGCCCCCCCCGCCGGGGGAATCCCAGGAAATGCCCGCCGGGCTGTAGCCCACGGCGAGCGTCTGGCGGTTGTATCCGCTTACCAGGGCGTGCGGCAGGGCGATCCGCGGGGCGATCCGCGAACTGACGGCATGCTCGCGATCGTTGATGGCCCGCATCACCGTCTCGACGTCCAGGACCGGGTCGTGGCGGCACAGTGCAAGGGCCAGTTCCTTCAGGGCCTCATCCTTGCTGGATGCCTGAAGGACCAACGTCCGCGACAGGGTCAGGTAGTGGCTCAGCGGCATGGCCCTATCATACACGCCCGCAGGGGGAATGCGGAATGCGGAATGCGGATTGCGGACCTGCCTGCCGGCAGGCAGGTTGCGGAATTGTCGCTCCGGTCTTGCCCCCGCAACCGGGCGGGGTATGCTGGATGGGGTCTCCACTGCTGAGGTGTCACATGACGATTCGACCGCTTCGGGTCCTTCCAGCCGTCCTGGTGCTTGCTTTGGCAACGGTCCCCCCCGCCCTTGCCGCCGACGCGGGCCCGCTTCGCGCGGGCGCCGCCAAGGTCGAGATCGCCGACCCCGCCGCCGGTCCGCCCAACGATCCGCTGTACGTCAAGGCGCTGGTGATCGCCGAGGGCGGGACGACCCTGGCCCTGATCACGGTGGACGCGGTGGCCATCGGCGGGATCGGGCCGGTGCCCAACGACTATCTGTCCACGGTGCGTGCCCGACTGCGGGCCGACTGCGGCATCGCGCCCGAGAACGTGCTGGCCAACGCCAGCCACTGCCACGGGGCGGTGCGGCGCGACCTGGCCGAACTGACCGTGCAGGCGGTGCAGGCCGCCATGCGGGGAATGACGCCGGTGCGCGTGGGCGCCGGCGCCGGGCGGGAGGACCGCATCATGATCAACCGCCGCCTGACGCTCAAAGACGCCAGCCAGGCGGACGTCCGCCACGCCTACTCGCTCCCGCCGGACGAGCAGGTGGCGGCCGTCGGACCGGTGGACCCGCAGATCGGGGTGCTCCGCCTGGACCGCATGGACGGACGGCCGCTGGCGGTCGTGTTCAACTTCGCCTGTCACCCGATTCAGGGCGTGCCCAGCGGGGCGAACACCGCCGACGTGGCCGGCTTCGCCTGCCGGGCGGTCGAAGAGGCGATGGGCGAGGACACGGTGGCCCTGTTCGTGCAGGGCTGTGCGGGCGACATCAACCCCGTCGGCTACAAGGCCGTCGCCGCCCCGCGCGACGCCGAGCCGCTGGGCAACCTGCTGGGCCTGAGCGCCGCCCGCGCCGCCAGGGCCATCCGCTGCGATCGGCAGGCAGGACTGAAGATCGTCGCGCGGACCGTCCCCCTGCCGCGGGCCGACTGGACCGCTCGCATCGCCGCGTTGCAGGCCCGCCAGGAGCGGCTGGTCGGCTCCCTCCGGGGGACCACCCTCAACCTCAAGACCTTCCTCCCGTTGGCCGTGCGTTACGGCCTGGGCGGCGAGTTCCCCTCCGCCCCCGCGGGCGAGTATTTCCACGAACGAGCCGCCAGCCGCCCCGCCCTCGATCGCCTCGACGCCGAGAACCGCCGCAACCTCGAGCAGTACGTCCGCAACATCCACGTCATGGAAGAACTCACCCGCGTGCGGACCAATCTGGACCTGCTCAAGAAGCACCAGGCCGCCAACGCCGCCGCGGGCCACAAGCCCGTCGAGGTCGAGATCGCGGCCATGCGGGTGGGCGAGTTCGTGCTGACGACCTTCCCCGGCGAGCTGAGCGTGCAGATCGGCCTGAATCTCAAGAAGGCCTCGCCGCACAAGCACACCTTCGTGGCCGGCTACACCAACGGGTACGTCTACTATGCCCCCACGGCCGAGCAATTGGCCAACCCCGGCTCGGCCCAGGAAGACTGCGACTGCCTGCTGGGACCGCAGTGGCAGGCGACCTACGAGCAAGCGGCAATCGAATTGCTGAAGAGACTCTGACCGCCACGGAAGCCCAGGGCGATCAAACGCAAAAGCCACGGACCTTTCCACCGTGGCGGAAGGCCTTCCGAGGCCTTCTCCAATCGACGACCGCGAATCCGGTATAATGATCGGACTCACTGGAGAATTCGTATGGACCCCATGTATTCCGCCGCCGCGATGCTCCTCGGCGGGTTGGTGCTGCTGACGGTCGGAGCGGACTGGCTGGTGCGGGGGGCGGCCTCGCTGGCCAAGCGGCTGAACGTCCGCGAGATCGTGATCGGGCTGACGGTGGTGGCGTTCGGCACGTCCATGCCGGAGATGGTCGTGAGCATCTTCGCCTCGGCTGAGGGGCGAAACGACATCGTCTTCGGCAACGTCCTGGGCAGCAACCTGTTCAACACGCTGCTGATCCTGGGAGTGGCAGGGCTCATCCGCCCGCTGGCCGTTCAGCACAACACGACCTGGAAGGAAATCCCCTTCTCCATCCTGGCTACACTGGTGCTCTTCCTGCTGGTCAACGGTCCGCTGCTGGGCGGCCCGGCCGGGCCGGAGTTGCTCAGCCGCAGCGAGGCCCTCGTGCTGCTGGTGCTGTTCGCGATGTTCCTGTCGTACACGTGGTCGATCGCCCGCCAGGAGCCCTCCGCCCCGGAGGAGTTGGAGGTGAAGGTGTTCTCGATGTCCTGGTCGTTGATCTTCCTGGCGGCCGGGCTGGGCGGACTGATCGGCGGGGGCAAGCTCTGCGTGGACGGGGCGGTGGGGTTGGCCAAGCAGTTCGGCCTGAGCGAGAAGTTCATCGGCTGCACTATCGTCGCCGCGGGCACCTCTCTGCCGGAACTGGCCACCTCCGTCGTGGCCGCCATCCGCAGACGCAGCGACATCGCCATCGGCAACGTCGTGGGCTCGAACGTCTTCAATATCCTGTGCATCCTGGGCGTCAGTGCGACGATCCGCCCGGCCCCGTACAATCCCCTGTTTAACGTGGACTTCGCCATTCTCGCCGCCGGCAGCCTGTTGCTGTTTGGCGCGATGTTCTCCGGCGGGCGACACCGCCTGGACCGCTGGGAGGCCGCCCTCCTGCTGGCCGGCTACGGCGGATACACCGCCTGGCTGCTGGCCAAGGGCTGACCGCCGCACGCGTCAGTGCCGATCCTCCGGCCGGAGGTACTCGTCCTGTGAGTACTCCGTGCGGACGCGGGGCGCGGAGCGCATCCGCGGCGGGGAAGACCACAACGGGAACCACTGGGCGGGCGGGTCGTCGATCTCTCGCAGTTCGTCGTCACTGCGGTACATCGCCCACAAATCGACCCAGGCGATCAGCATCCGCAAGTCGTCACGGGACAGGTTTCGCCCGCACTGCCGGCGGTCCATGGCCCGCTCGATGAGCCTGCTGCGGGGCGACAGGCAACTCAGGGGCGGCAAGGTCTGGTAGCTCGTGCTGATTGTGTTGGGAACGGCGACGTATCCGGCCGACACGCCGAAGCCGGGGCAAGCCCCGCCGACACGGGCGCTGTCGCGCCCCAGCAGCAGCGTGAGATACGGCTCGGGGAAGATGCCGCCCCAGCGGGCCGTGCCGCGCGGGTCCGGCCGGAGCGTCAGGTCCAGCGCCTTCACCGCCTCGCCCTTGCCGCTGTGGCAGGCGACGCAGGCGCGGTCGAAGACCGGCTGGATGTCGCGAACATACGACAGCGACCGCACGCCCCATGGCGGCGGCTCGATGGTGTCCGGCACGCGGGCGGGCGCCGCCCCGCGGGCGGCCGGCGTACGGTTGTGCTGCTCGTGACAGCCGACGCAACCGCGGTATTCGTTCGCCTGGAGCGACACCCACGACCGCATGGTGTGGATCGCCCGGTGATGCTCGTCGAGCACCTGGAAATACAACATCCGGCAGGGCGGCACCTTGATGCAGATGGAGCCATCGGCCGCCAGCGGCACGACCCCGAGGACCTGCTTGATCCCTAAGGGACCCGTCAGCGAGGTGGCCGGGCCGGAGAAGATGGCCGAGTCGCCCCAGGTAACGTCGGTATTGGCCGTCGGACTCTTGCCCCGCAGGAATTGCTCGCCCCACGCGCCCCAGGCGGTGTTGGGCCCGTCGGCGCCGAAGGGCTTGCCCCCGGAGCTGACGATGCCGATGGAGTAGTTCTTGGGCAGCATTTGGATCACCCGCAGGTAGCGTCCGTGTTGGCGCAGCTCGGGCGGGGCGGCGTCGAAGATGTTGCTGGAGAACAGCACGCCCGGGCGGACGGTCGGTTGGGCCCGTTCGCTGCCCGGCCTGTCGCACTGATCGCCCAGAATGGGCGGTCGCCTCCGCGGACGGACCGGCTGGGCGTACAGGACGTTGTGCTCGCCCTGATAGATCAGCTCGCGGTTGCCGTACACGTCCATCAGGTAGAGCTTGAAGCGGCCGATGCTCGCATCACGCCCCGAGTGCATGAAGCCGTTCTCTCGCTCGCCCGTCCGGGCCGAGACCAGGAAGAACTCGTCGTCCAGCGGGTATGGCGTCTTGTAGGCCACGTACGGGCCCGAGGCATGGTACGGCCGGGCCGCGCCCTCGCTGGGCGCCGGGCCGTCGCCGACCTCCGGCCAGCGGAGCTCCTGCGTCACTTTCCACAGGCCGTCGGGATAGTTCAGCCCGCACGTCGGGTCCACGATGCCGATGCACCCGTGCCAGACGTCGTGATGCCCGAAGCCGCTGAACATCACCCGCGACGTGCCTGGGATCTGCCTGGCCTCGCCCAGATGATCAGGCTGGACGCTCTGGTTGCCCCAGAACGCCGAGGCGGCCGTGCCGTCCGGCCGCATCGTCCACAGCGACTGGATGCGGTTGGCGAACTTGTCCACGTACTCCCACCGCGTGAACAGGACCTGTCCGTCGGCCATCAGCGAGGGCGAGTACTCCGGCTCGGTGGCCGGGCTGAGGATGTACACGTTGGACCCGTCGGCGTCGCAGCGGGTCAGGACGTAGCTGCGGGCCCACATGCCGCACTGGGCGTACACGTCGGCCCGGGTGGACAGGAACAGCAGCCGCCCGTCCGGCAGGTAGACAGGGTCGATGTCGCTGTAGCCGCCGCGGGTGATCTGGCGGAAGCCCTTGCCCCCGCCGGCCAGGTCGACCTCGTAGAGATGGTAGGCCTTCTCGTCGGCGGGCTTCATGCAGAAGACCGCGCGGCGGGCGTCGAAGGAGAGGTCGAAGCTCATCATGGCCGCCTCGCGCTCCAGCGACTCGAGCGGGGCCAGCTTTCGCGGAGCCGCCCACCCGGCGAGGTCGTCGACCACCAGCAGCTTCGCCCCGTGCGAAGCGCACATCTCGCTGCGGAAGCGGCTCTCGTGGACCCACTCCAGTTGCTGAAACGTCCCGTGCGACTGCGGGCTGCGGTGCGGATAGGGCGCGTCGACGCAGATCACCGAGGAGAAGTCCACCGCCGGCGACTTGAACATCACCCGGCGCTTGAGCGAGCGGACCTCGAAGTAGAACGCCAGTTCGTCGGCCACGCCCGCCGACCCCGCAGCCGCCAGCCGCCGCTCCAGCGCCTTCAGGGCTGTCCGCTCCGCCGACAGGTCCGGCGCGTCCGCCCGCGCCTCCAGGCGGGCGATCATCTCGCCCGTCCAGGCGATCTCCCTGCCCGCCCGCGCCGGCAGGTCGTCCTCCCCGGCCTGGAACAGCCAGTCCGCCTTGCGATGCCGCTCGGCCTGGCCCAGGGTTCCCGCCTGACCGGCCTCGAACCGCTGGAGCCGCTCGCGGGCCCGGCGGATCGTTGCAACCCGCTCCTGCTGCCGCAGCAGCGCCGCTTTGGCGGCCTGCCATTTCGAGTCGGGGGGCTTCCCTCCCGCCGATTCGAACAACGCCAGTTGCTCCGCCGGCGAGAGGGCACGATCGTACAGCCGGACGTCGTCGACGCACCCGTGGAAGGGATACTGCCCGTGGAGCGATCCGATCTCCACCCGCGTCACCTGCCCCGCCAGGGCGCCGGGGGAGAGCGTGTTCGGGCTGGCGACCCACTGTAGATCGTTCGACCGGAGGATCGTCTTGCCCGCCTTGGAGTCGTTCGAGAAGACCACGTGGTACCAGGTGGCAGGCTCCCATTTCAGCGGCGGCGTGTGGAAGGCCGTCCACGGCCCGCCGTTCTGCCAGCCGAAGTGGAGTTGGGCGTTGTGGACCTCCACCTGCACGCGGTGACGCTCCGTGCCGTCGCTGAAGGCAAGCAACATCCGGCTCGGCCCACCTTCGCATCGCACCCACATGGAAACGGAGAAGTCGGTGAGCTTGCCCAGCCGGGCGGCGTGCTCGCTCAGGCTGATGATGCCCGCCCCCGGAAACCGCAGCGCCCGCCCGAAACGCCCCTCGACCACGCACTCGGCCTTCAGCGCACTTGCCGTCGCGTGCAGCCGGCTGGGCGACGAATCCGCGACCGCCCCGCCGCTCCGCAGATCGTCGAACGTCCAGTGCCCAGACAACCCGGCCGCCTGCTCCGCCCGCGTGGCGGCGGCCGTCAGACACAAGACGAACATCATGTACGCCGCGCCCCTCCCCAGGCGCATCGACTTGGCCATGATCACCGGTCCTCTGGAGACTTGTCGTCGGGGTGAATCGGGCCGTGTTGGACTCGAACAGGCAACCGAAACACCAGTAAAAGGGCCTCTTTCCAACCCCGGCACAGCAGTTCGCGCAGCAATTGGCCAGGAAAAGCCGCATGTGACGGGAGATCGCCAATTCATGGAAGCTGTTGCCGTCATCAGTCTCTTGCCCTTATCACCCGAGGAAGAAGCAGAGGCCATTAGACGGTTGCTGGCCCCAACAGACCAGCCAAGGAAGGATACGGCCAAATGAGCAACAACACAAGGCCCCTGGCAAAACATGACAACCGGCAACACGTGACGGCTGAACAGGGACTATTCGCGGGAGGATTCTGCGGCGAATGCAGGTTCAATGGCTCGGCCGCGGCAAGGGTCGCTGGGTACAGCAAGCGTTCTGCCCGGCAGATCGCACATGAACTTCTTCAAGATCCAGCGGCAGCGAGGCGGGTCTCGGATGACGCCGGCGCCGTGCACGGTGTCCTGCCTGCGGGTGGTCGGCGGACAGGGGTGTATCACTCCGGGCTCGGCTTCGCCTCGCCTTCCGGAGTAGACTCAGAATGCTGGGAATTCTCTCATTCACGTTGTTGCATGAGGTGGGGAAGAAGACCCACAGGCTATCGGACTGGAGGACTATCGGGCACGGCGGAACGACGCCTGGCCGGGTGAGTCAATAGGAAAGGAAATAAGGCCGAACGGAGTCTCAACTTCCGCTGCACCTTTGAGCCTGTAGGCGCCGCCCTTGCCCGTAATCACGCCAAGGACGCCCAGCCCCAGCTTGCTGCCTTCAACCGCCAGAAAGACGGGCGTCGTTGCCTCCCCGCCGTTGGCTGCCAGGCCGATCGGGCTTTCGATCCCGCTGCAGCCAATGTCGACCCCTCCGACCTCGAAGGCGGCCTGAAGCTTCTTTATGTTGACCGCGAACTGGTTCCTGTTGATCGTCTTCAGGTACATCGTTCCCCGCGTCTCTTTCAGGCCGATCTTCCACGCCACATCCTGGACCTGCAGTTCAGGCGGGACCGGAACGGGGAACTGGCCGTCCTTCCTGATCGGCAGGCGGCGGCGTCCCAACGCCGGCAGATCCGCCGAAAGCCCCATTTCCGCCTCGTACGGTACGACAGCGCCTGGCTTGACGGACCGCACGGTCTTGAACAGGCTGGCGTAGACGACTTTGGCCGGCAGAGGGATCACTTTCTTCTGGCGGGCCGGAACGCTTCCCTGGACCGGCATGGTGCCGGACAGGAAGCAAGCCCCGCTGCTGGCGAGGCTGTAGTCGACGTCAGCCAGAGGCAACGGTACCGGATACGGATTCTCGACTTCCAGGTCAAACACGAGCGTCAGCGACTCCAGAGTGAAGTCCTGGAGACGCGCTCCGGTCACTGTGACGCCGGGCTGGGATACTGTCCCGCACCCTGCCACCCAGAACGCAACGCTTGACAGCAGACATACCTTCTTGACCACAGGCTGTTCCTTCAGGAAGCGTCCATACCGTCCGCCGGAAGGCCGGGGGTGGACCGCAGCAGATCTTTCAGAGTCATCTGACCCACCGCCTGGCGGCGAAGCTTCAAGACCTCGGCAAGAGACAGGCTGACCTCGGGCGACACGGAGGCGTGGAGTCGACCGGACTCCATCCAGCTTCCCTGGTCAAGCACCCCACCGACGCTGATATCATCGAGAGGTCGAGCAGGCATATAGCCTTCGCACTCGCCGCCGCTGGAGGGAAGGACGACGTTGATCTCCTCCAGCTTCGAAGCCAGCCGCTGGGCAAGGTGATTCGGCAGGCCCAGTGCGGTGGCCAGACTCTCTACGGACGTCGCGCCCTTGCCGCCGAGGTAGTGCCTGGCAACCACGATGGCGGCCGCAAGCAGCTCCGCCGGGCCCAACGAGATGTTCTCGGAGGATTCCTCCGCGATCATCTGGCGGAGGTTCATGCTCGTGTGCGCAACCGCGGCGCCCAGCAGAAAGATGTACCAGCAGAAGCTGAGCCAGAGCAGGAACAAGGGCAAGAGGCCCAATGCGCCATACAGGCTGCCCTTGCCAACGACCTGGGTGACGTACAGTCCGAAGCCCCAGCGGGCCAGCAGCCACAGCGGCACCATGACGGATGCCCCGATCAGGGCGGAGCGGAACGAAACCGGCGTGTTCGGCATGAATCGGTAGACACAGGCGATCATCAACAATCCGGCGGCGAGGTTGGTGACGATGCTGAGGGCGACGGCGACCATGTTCAGGTACGGAACATCCGCCAGCTTTTGAATGGCGCGGTCTCCCACGAACCCCGCCGCAATCAGGACCATGGGCACCAGCGTGATCATGGACCAGTAGACCAGGATGCGCATGGCCATGGTCCGCTCACGGGGAGCCTCGAAAATCCGGTTCAGCGATCGCTCGACCGTGATGAGCAATGTCAGTGCCGTCCACACCATCAACACCATTCCGATGGGGCCCAGGCTGGCGAAATTCAGCTTGCCCTCCACCTGGCTCACCAGGGACTCGATCTTCTCCGCCAAGTTCAGTCCCTCGCCCGTGGTCGGAGCGGTCGCGGGCAACGTCTGGGGGGCGCCGGCCTGGCCTTCGTCGACCCGCAGGGCGATCTGGGAGAGTCCCGCTTGCTGGAGAACCTGGCGCAGGCCCTGCTTGCTGTCCTCCAGGACGCCCGCGGCCTTGATGACCAGGAAGACCAGCACGATCAACGGAATGAAGGCGAAGATGGTGCGGAAGGAAAGGGCGGCGCTCATCGTCATGACGTTGAGCGCCTTCAGCCGGCGCATGCACTGGCGCCACAGGTTCACCTGGAGAGCGAAGAACCTCACCATCCGCCCGGCCGGTCGGCCCGGATCGCTCTGCAGCCAATGCTGGATGAGGCGAGTCAGCCGCATTCTGCTTCTACTATTTGCCCAGAGGCAGCAGGTTCTTGAGGTTGTCCAGCGGCTTGGCCGGCTGGGTGGTCGACTTGGAGCCGCCGTCGCCGCCTTTTCCCGGTAGACCGGGAATCAGGCCGTCCAGGGGCTTGGGCTTGTCGGATGACTTGGAGTCGCCTCCTTTGAGAACGCCCGGCAGCATGTCGCCGATTCCCTTGCCGCCTATCTTCTTGAGGGCCTCGGTGACCAGGCCCTTCACGTCGACCTTGGCCAGGTCGAGCTTGGGGTTTCCGCGGGTTCCGCCCATGGGGATCTCAACCCGCATGCCTTCCAGGGCCTTGGCGTACTGCGAGGTGGGGCCATTGACTCCCAGCCCTTCCAGCAACGACGGGCTCATCGGCACCGAGACGAACATGTCGACCGTGTCGTCAAAACGGACGACCCCGCGGAACCGCAGGTCGATGTTGTTGTTGAAGATCAGCGAGAAGTTCTCGTACCACAGACCGTTGTCCCGCAGGGCGAAGTCCAGCCCGCTGACCTTGATCGGGTATGCCTGGTCGCCTTTCATGCCCGCCAGCGACATGAGCACTGCCATCTCGCCGGCCGGACGCATCTGTACGCTCGAGAGATCCATATGCCCCTTGCCCGTGCCGGCCTTCTTCAGCCGGTCGCTCAGGGGCAGATTGAAGTCCTCCAGCACCAGCGTGACGCTGCCCTCCATGCTGTTGGCCTGGCCCAGCAGGGGCAGGGCCCGGCTGAGGATCTCGCGCCCGACCTCGGCATTCACGCCGACTTTGTCCAGGACTGTCAACTTGCCGGGGATTCTGAACACGCTTTCTTCTTCTCGAAGATCGACCTCCATGCCGAGGCGCAGCTTCCCGCCGTTGGCATCAACCTCGTGCACGGGCAGCTTGAACAGGGCGTCGGCCAGACCCGGCTCAAATCGCGCGTCTCCGAGGGTCAGCCCATAGACCTTGCTGCCGGCTTGCCAGGTGACGGGGGCGCCGGCGACCAGCTTGCGGAAGGGGGGCTTCACGTCCGGCGAGTTGGTCGGACCGCTGATGACGATGTCGCCGGCCGACGCGCCGAGCAACGCCACGCTCTTGACGCCGTCGGGCGAGAGCTTCTTGAGGATGGCCACCGTTTCAGGCAGGTCGAGGGAATACGACCCCTTGAAGTCCAGCAGGCACTGGGTGTCGAGGCTGGACGCGCTGCCCTTCAGGCTGAACTTGAGCAGCTTGCTGGCGGTCTCCAGCCGGGCCAGGTCCATGCGGTGCTGGGCGTCGTCCATCGACAGATCATAGTGCACGACCTGGGGCTCGCTCAGGAGGTTCTGAGTGTCGGTGAGAGCGAGCTTGCGGAGCTCCACCTTGCCCGACAGGCGTTGTACGGTCTTGTCCTGGACCATGCGGAGAGTCGAGTCCAGATCGGCCGTGTAGGCGGTCGGGGCCGGCTGGCTGGCCGGGGCGGGCGTGCCGGGCTTGGGCGGTTCCGGCTTGGGGCCGTACTGCACAGCGGCCAGTTGGACTGCCAGAGCCAAGTCGGTCTGGTCCGGTTTGTCCGCGTCCCGCTGGCTGCGGAGCTTGGCGGTCACGTTGCCAGCCATGATGGTCTTGTCCAGATCGATCACGTCCGAGAGTTGCTTGTGCAGGGCGGCCAGATTGGCGCTCAGCTCCGCGGTGAGGTCCGCCAGGGTTCCCGAGGCGTTCATTCGGGCGAAAGAGCTGTCGAGCTTGCACGTCTGGATCTTGAGATCGCCGCCGTCGTCGGCCAGTGCGTAGAACTCGAGCGTGAGCGGGTCCCACGCCTTCGGCGGTTGTTGTCCGCGGACGGTCGTGAGGTTCAGGGCAGCCGAGGCCTGGGCGAACGGCTTCTTGCCCCCGCGAACGGTGACCTTCGTCAGATCAAGGCTGCCGGAGGAGATCGTCACCCCTTCCCGCAGCTTCAGCAGGCCGGGCACGGACTTGCTCAAGGCAACCAGGTCGACCTTGCCATCGGCGTTCAGGCCGAATTCGTCCATCGGAGGGACCTTCCCCTGCTTCCAGTCGGCCTGGGGTTGGGCGGCGTCCGCGGGGCCCTGCACATGAGTGAAATCCGCGTTAACCGTGGCGAAGTTCCCCACGATTCTGGCCGTTCCTTGCAGGGCCTTGTCCTGCATCTTGGCATCCAGGGTCAGATCGATGTCTGCTGGGGCTACTGTTTGTTTGGCCCCCTTGGCGGCCGAGGCCAACTGCTTGATGCCAAGGACAAGCTTGACCGAGTGCTGGGCGCTGAAGGCGCCCTGGCAGTCCATTGCCAGGGTCCCGCTGGTCTTGGTGTCTGGGGCGACGAACTCCGCCGCCGGAGAGACATCCATGGAAGGCAATGAAGCCTTGAATTCGCCTCGCAGGCTGTTGACGTCCACTTTGCCGGACTGGATCAGGTCCCGAAGCGTCGTCCGCAGCGTGAGTGTGCCGCCCCCGTCGAACGTTGCGTTCATCTCGGCCGAGATATTGTTCAGGCTGGCCAACTCCACCGAGCCGTGGATGTCCTTGACCTCATATTTGCGCCCGTCGCTCCGTATGGCGGCCAACTCGACCTGCTTCCAGTCGAGCTTAAGGTTCAGCCGCTCATCGATTGGCTTGGCCGGCTCGGGCGGGGCCGGGGGCGAAGGCTCTCGCAGTTCGAGGGCCTTCTGGAGGGAGTTGCCGCCGTCTTCGTCAAGGTGGAGCGCGACGCGCAGGGCGGTTACGCTCATCTGCCCGAGTTCGCGCTGAGACAACACGAGATTGAACAGACTGCGGTCCCAGGCCATCTGGCCCAGATTCAGTGTTTCGCGTCCCTGCGGGTCGGTGATCGTCAGCCCGTCCACCTGCAACGGGCTGAACCATCCTACGGAGATCGCTCGCACCGCGATCTGACCGCGAATGCGGCTGTTCACTTGGGACAGGACCATGCCGGTTCCCCAGGAGGATGACACGATGGTCGGCGCGAGGGCGATCAGGATCACGATCAGAAGAAGGATCGCCAGAAGGATGCGCAACCATCTTCGCTTCTTGCGCGGGGGGGTGCTGTCGGCATCGTCTGGACGTGGCGAAGTACTGTCGGCTTTGGACATGGCATTCTCCTTGGCGATGGCGCGTCCTTCTACGGGTCCGGCCGTTCCGGCTGCCCCCCCTCCTCGCCGGCCGGCTGGCCCGAAGACCGCAACGCGTTACGAATGGTCTGCAGTATCCTGACGTCGTCAACGGGCTTGGTGAAGAAGTCCAAGGCGCCACACGCCATCGCCCGGTCTCGTGACTCTTCATCACAATGGGCGGAGATGAAGATGACCGGCATGCGACAACCGCGGCTCCCCATCAACTCCTGGAGTTCCAGGCCGTTCAACCCCGGCATGCGGACGTCCAACAGGAGGCATCCCGCCAGGTCCATGCAGCCGGCCTGGATAAACTCTTCCGCGGAGGCGAATGTCTGCACGTGCAACTGGGCAGACCGCATCAGCCTCTGCATGGCTCTGCGCACAGACATGTCGTCGTCGACGACGAAGATGGTGGCTTTCTCGTCCGGTACCACATTTACCTCTTGCGCGGCGGGCTCGAGGTCAAGATCCGGAAAATCTTAGTGAAGGGCGGCGCTTCATTCTATTGGACTTTGGTCTCATGAGAGGGGCGGCTGGACGCTTTCCTCGCCCATGGGCCTGACAAAATGGGCCGCCTGGGCCTCGGGCCCGGCCAGAAGCCGCTCCTGCATGCGGACCAGGTCTGCCAAGGAAACAGCCTCCATCTTCGCCATCACACGCGCACGGTGGACCTTGACCGTCTTTTCGGTCGTGCCCAGATGAATCGCGATGTTCTTGTTCGCCAGTCCCTCGGCCACAAGGTCCATCACCTGCCGTTCGCGCGGGGTCAGCCGCTCCCGGCGGGCCCGCAGTTTCTCCCACTCTGCCCGGGCGTTCTTCCGCGCCCCGTCTTCGGCGAGGCCTTTGTGGATCGCCGCCAGAAGGTCCTCGCCCTGAAAGGGCTTTGGGAGGAAGTCCACGGCCCCTGCCTTCATGGCGCGCACGCTCGTGAGAATGTCCCCGTGGCCGCTGATGAAGACGATAGCCATGTCACAGACGGAGGCGGCAAGGTGAGACTGGAGATCCAGGCCTGTCAAACCCGGCATGCGAACATCCAAGACCAGGCAGCACGGCCCCTCCGGCGGCGAGACCAACAGGAACTCCTCGGCCGATGAGAAGGTAACCGGTTTAAGACCGGCAGATCGGACCAGACGAGCGAGCGATTGCCTTACGGAAGGATCGTCGTCGACGATCAGCACGTTGGCCTCTTGGCAGTCCATATTCATGCTTTGTTCGCACCAGGGTCTCGTTTGCCAGGGCGGGGCAGGCGTCTACCCCGCCGCCTGGAAGTGTCCTCTGACTTACTACAGGGACTACTCTCCCATGACGGCATCCGGACAAACCCGCATGGGGGCCTATTCCGGGAAACCGTCCCAATTATGCTTACTTATGCGGAAGCTCGATGGATATCGTCAGGCCCGGGCCGCTATTGCGGACGGCCCGGAGATTGCCGTCGTGTGCCTCGATCAGCGCTTTGCTGATCGAAAGGCCCATGCCAAGACCGTGGGTTTTTGTGGTATAGAACGGCATGAACAACTTCTCGAGAGTCTCATCCGATACGGGCGGGCCCTGATCGGAAACGGCTATGACAACCCAGCCGTCGCGAGCAGTTGCGCGGATGGTCAGCTTTCGCTCCAGGCGCGGACAGTGTGCCATCGCTTCGCACGCGTTGATGATCAGGTTCAGGAGGACTTGCTGCAACTCCACGCGATCGGCCACCACGGCCGGAATATCCGGACTCAGGTCGAGGTCCAGACGGACACATTTGGTAATCAACTGCTCTCGAATCAGACTCAGGACCTGCCGGATCACCCGGTTTACATCCAGGAGCTTGCGTTCGACCTTGCCCTTGTGAAAGAGATCCCGGAGCCGGCGGATCGTCTCGCTGGCGCGGTGGTCGTCGCTGACGATATCCTCGATCGCGGAACGTACCTCGCTCAGGTCCGGCGTGGGCAGATTCAGGAACCTCTGGGCGGCCTGCGCATTGCTCAGGATGGCCGCCAGCGGCTGGTTCAGTTCATGCGCGAGCGAGGCGGCAAATTCCCCCGCGATGCCGACCCGCGACATGTGCGCTATCTCGTCGTGCAGTTGCCGGGTCATCTCCTCGGCTTTCTTGCGCTCCGTGATGTCGAACAGGATTCCACACACGCGGGTCCTGTCGGGACCGACCCGGACCGCGCAGATCCTGTGACTGATCCAGGCGATTCGTCCGTCCCGGGCCCGCATTCGGTACTCCAACTCGACGCTGGACGCGCTATGCGTCGCTGCCTCCAGCCGTTCCATCATTGGCGCGAAGTCATCCTCCACAACCTTCTTCTTCCAGAAGTCCGGCTGGGACCATTCCTCCGGAGCGTACCCCAGCAGCGGGGTCTCCTCGGGGCCCAACTGCACGAATCGCCTTTCCCGAGGAACGTAGACCAGGGGGGTGGCCCTCATCGACTCCAGCAGGGCGCGTATCTCGAACCGGCTCTCGCGCAGAGCGATCTCCGACTCCCTGCGAAGCATCGCCCCTCCCAGACTCCAACATAGAAGTTCCAACTCCTTGATCAACTCGTCGGGCCACTCCCGCTCCCGATTCACGCAGCACAACCAGAGCCCTCCGATCGTCTCGTCGCCCATGCGAAGCGGAAGACCGGCCAGCGCCTTTATGCCGCGCTGTGCCAACAACCTGCGATCCGGGAAGTCCGCAGGCACTTCCTGGAGCCGGGAAACGCGCACGGTCGCGCCTTCGATTAGTTGTTTCGTCAGCCAGGGAAAGTCGTCCAGGCTGTTGTGCGTATCGTCGTCCGGAGCCTCCGCCGCCGGCCATTGGACAACGCAACGATTGAAACTGAAAGGCGAGGTGTGCCTCGTCACCCGCACAATATCGACGTTTACCAGTTCGGCGAGTCGCCGGGTCGCCTCGTGGAGCGCGTTGTGCAACTCTTCGGGAATGACCGTGGCCAGACTGGCGGTGATCTGGGCCAGAACTCCCTCTCGCGTGATCCGTTCCACGCGCTGCAGTTCGAGCGTCTGGCGAGCCACGATCTCGTTCTCAAGCCGGCGAACGGTCGACTTCAATGTCCCGGTCCGGTCCTTGACAGCCTGCTCCAGGTTGGCCCTCTCGGAACGAAGGGCTTCCTCCGCCAGATGGCGGCGAGTGGTGTCGGAAAGAGTAAACAGAAGTCCCTCGACGGCGCCGTTGCTGCAGATCGGGGCCAGGGTCCAATCCCACCAGGTCGTGCCGGTGTGCGGATGCTCGGCGTACACGAAAGGTCTGCTCTCGTAGGACTCCGCCTGCCCGGTGCGCACCACCCGACGGAAGATCTCCTCGTTTTCGTCGTTTGGGTACAGCGAGAAGTGGTTCTTTCCGACGAAGAAGTCGGGGTCCTTCGCATCCGCCTTCGCGTACGCGGCATTCACCCAGATGAAGTTGAAGTCCGTGTCCAGGTACGCCATCATCACGGGACAGTGATCCACCACGTTCTTGAGCATGAACTGGTGCGAGCGCGCGGCTGCTTCGCTGAAATGGGCGTTGACCAGATGGTTCAGCCTGCCTGCAACGACTTGCAGAACGGACCAGTCCTCCAGGATCGCGGCTTTCGCACGATCGTCCCAATCCTGGGGAGGGCGAAGAAGCTCAAGGCTGCCCACCTGTCGCCCGTCGTGCTCCAGGTGGACGGCCTGGTGCCAGGTCGTCCGTTCAATCGGACCGGCGCAGAAGGTCCTGTCCCCGAACCAGATGCGGGCCGCGCGGCCGGACGGGGGGCCCACATGCTTCGCCAGCGCGTCAGAGATGCCCTGAAGGACGGCCTCGAGCGACGTGTTCGGCTCCGCGAGCAATCGGCATATGCTGTATTCACAGAAAAGGTCTGACGAGTCATGATCATCAGCCGCAACGTCCCCTTCGTCCTTCTGCACTCGGCCCGCCTCCGCCAGCAGGCGGGCGTGGCGGAGAATGTCTTCCGGACTTGCCGTATCGGGCAGCCAGGCTCGCACGGCCGCGTGGTTCCAGACGCGCGAGAGATCGTGATGATTCTGGCGGACCAAGGCCAGCACGGGGGCCTGGGGGGGCAGATCGCGGCAGGCCTGGACGCATTCCTTGCGGCTGGGGTCCAGTTCCAATACGACCAGTTCCGGACGCGCTTTCTGACAGACGCGTGAAACATCGCGCAAGCTGGGGGCAACGGTGATGCGGGCCCGAAGAGGGCGAAGCGACTCCTTCCACCTCTTGGCTCTCGTAACCTCTTCGCAGGCAAGGACAATGCGGAGCATAGGTTCCTTTCGCAGACCCGGTCCTTGGGCGGCAACGAGTTGCTTCATCAACTGCGACAGGGCAGAAAACGAACCTGACAGGGAGCCTTTCCCGCCTGCAACCAGCTACACTGACTATGGTTGCAGTCTCCTTCCAGGATATTAGACCAAAGTCCAATAGAATGTCAAGCGACATGCTTCTAACCTTTTTCCGGACTGACGCATGTCCGAAGATGCGGTTTTGGCTGCCAATGAAAGGACTACGACTATGAAGACCGCGGTAAGGCTGATCGCACTGGTTGCTGTCGTATTTGCATTCGTCCCCGGATGTCGAGACCATATGCCGCACAGCTTCACCTGGCCGGCAGGCGGGAATGTCCAGCAGACGCACCCAAAGCCGCCGGAAGGCGGGTACTACAGCAATTGGGATCCCTACGCTGCCACCATCGAGGTAGTGCCGATCGAGGCACTCAACCCGGTCCGGTCGCAGCACGTCCTGATCGCGACGGTTCGCGACAAGGACGGCAATCCCTTGCCCAACCGTCGCGTGGAATGGATGATCTCCGACGGTGTCGGCTCGTTCGTGGAAGTTGACGAGAGCGGCATTCGCGCCAGCCGGGGCTACAAGGTGGATAACCGCTTTGCCGTCACCCACACCAACAACGGCGGCCATGTCCTGACCCGGGGCAACGACGACCCCTCTGACGACATCAAGCTCGAGCGCGGGCAGACCTGGGCGGTTATCACCTCGCCGGTGGAAGGCACGACCCACGTAATCGCCTACGCGCCCGGGATCTACGACTGGACCAAGCACAAGGCATTCGCCCAGAAGCACTGGATGGACTCCGCGTGGGAATTCCCCCCGCCGGCGACCAACCCGGTCAAGACGCCCCACAAGCTGGTCACCAAGGTGTTCAAGCACAGCGACCACAAGCCGCTGCCGGGGATCGAGGTAACGTACAAGCTGCTGGACGGACCTGCGGGCGGCTTCGCTCCTGACGGCAAGACCACCGTCAAGGTCAAGACGGACGCCGACGGACTGGCGGTCGCGACCCTCCAGCAGACGGATGCCGCCGAGGGCGTGAACAAGATCGGCATCAGCATTGTCCGCCCGGAGGACACCAAGTGCTGTCGTCCCGTCATGCCAATCGCAAATGGCGAGACGACCAAGACCTGGATCGGTCCCAAGATCGCCATCACCAAGACCGCACCGCCCACGGCGCTGGTCGGTCAGAACTTCGACTACCAGATCGTCGTCAGCAACCCCGCACAGGTGGCGGCCACCAACGCCGTCCTGACCGATGAGCTTCCCGATGGCATCCAGTACGTGTCCAGCCAGCCGGAAGCCAAGGTCAACGGGCAGACGCTGACCTGGCAACTGGGGACGGTCAATCCGGGCCAGAGCATCCCGGCCCGCGTCACTGTCAAGGGCAAACGGACGGGCGAGTTCATCAACCCGGCCGTCGTGAAGGCGGACCTGGGCCTGGAGGCCCGCGCCCAAGCCAAGACGGTTATTGTGCAGGCGGCCCTGAAGATGACCAAGACGGCTCCGGCCGAAGTGCTGCTCTGCGAACCGATCCGCTATAAGATCGTTGTGACCAACACCGGCAGCGCTCCGGCCACCAACGTGAAGTTGGAGGACAAGCTGCCCGACGGCCTGATCTGGAAGGGGCAGTACACGACGGTTACGGCTGACTTCGGCACGATTGACGCGGGCCAGTCCAAGCAGACCGAGTACGAGGTGACTGCCAAGAAGACCGGAGAGTTCGTCAACAATGCAACGGTTGCCGCGGACAACGGCCTGACGGCCGCTGCCAAGGCCACAACGATCGTTCGCCAGCCGGTCCTGGTGATCCGGAAAGACGCCCCGAAGGTCCGGTTCGTCGGAATGACCGTATCGTACTCAATCACTGTCACCAACAACGGTGACGGCGTCGCCCGCAACACGGTGCTGGTTGACAAGCTCCCGGCGGGTGTCGCGCTCAAGAGCGCCAGCGATGGCGGCAAGGACGCTGCCGGCACGATCACCTGGGACCTGGGCGACTTGGCTCCGAAGGCCTCCAAGAAGGTCAGCGTCGTGGTGACTGCCCCGACGATCGGGACCCTCGAGAACTTCGCTTCCGCCACGGCCCTGTGTGCCAAGGCTTCGACGAAGTCCACGACGGAGATCAAGGGCATCCCGGCCATCCTGCTGGAATGCGTGGACATCAAGGACCCGATCATGGTCGGGCAGCAGGAGACCTACGAGATTATCGTCACCAACCAGGGCTCTGCCGAAGGCACCAATATCGTGATCGAGTGCACGCTGCCGGCGGAGCAGGAGTTCGTGTCGGCCACTGGCCCGACCAAGGAAACCGTGGACGGCAAGACGGTCACGTTCGCTCCGCTGAAGTCTCTGGCCCCCAAGGCGAAGGCCACCTACAAGGTCATCTCCAAGGCTCTCAAGGAAGGAGACGTTCGCTTCAAGGTCAGCCTGACGAGCGACCAGATGACCTCGCCGGCCGAAGAAACCGAGAGCACGCACATCTTCAGCGACAAGTAAGAGAACCGAGCGGGCACAGGCCCGAGGCGTCGTGGAGGGCGGCGCCTCGGGCTTTGCCCGATATCCACACCATCTTCTGTAAAGGAAACGACCATGAACAAGAAGCTGTCCGTCCTCGCGACCGCCTTGGCGATCATCCTGGTCGGCTGTGCCGACACGAGCGCCAACAACGGGTCCAGTATCGCTGCAACGAATGACAAGCCGACGTTCACGGAGTCGCCCCCTGCCGGGCCTCCTGCCTCGCCTTCCGCGGCCGCAACACCGCCGGCCGGTCCGGGCCCGGCAGCCCCGGCCGCCAGGCGAGATGCCGACGGGATGGAGACGATTTCTGTCATGCTCCCCGGCGGGCCCAACGGCACCGTCCTTTTGGAGAAGTCCGCCCCCGCCGAGGTCCAGGTGGGCAAGGAGTTCATCTACCGCCTTCGTCTGACCAATCAGAGTCAGGCCACTCTCGAGGGCACGGTACTGACCGGGAAACTTCCCACCGACTTCAATGTGACCGCCAGCAGTCCCGAGGCCAGCATCACCGGACGCGACGCCGTCTGGCAGGTAGGCAAGATGGCCCCGGGCGACTCCAAGGTATTCGTCGTTCGCGGCTCAGCCACCAAGACGGGAACCATCGTGGCCTGTTCTGATGTGACGTTCCGCGTCGGCACCGCCTGCCTACCCATCCGCGTGGTCGAACCGGCCCTGAAGCTGGTCCAGACGGCTCCCCCCGAGGTCTTGCTTTGCGATGCGATTCCGGTCCGCGTTGTGGTCACCAACACCGGTTCGGGCAGGGCCACGAATGTCATGGTTACGGAGACGCTCCCGGCCGGACTCCAGACCGCCGATGGCAAGAAGACGCTGGAATTCAATGCGGGCGATCTCGCGGCAGGTCAGTCTCGCGAATTCACCTTTGAGTGCCGTGCGACCAAGGCGGGCGAGTTCAGCAAGTCGGCCGCCGCCGCCGGGGACGATGGTCTGAAGGCGGCCGCGGGCTCCAAGACCATAGTCCGCCAGCCCGTCCTGGCCATGACGGCCGATGCGCCGCGTCTGCGGTATGTGGGCCTCGACGTCCAGCAGACCTTCACCGTCACCAACAAAGGCGACGGCACGGCTCGGAACACGACTCTTGCTCTGACCTTGCCCTCAAACGCCGCCCTGAAGGCTGCCACCGAGGGCAACAAGCCCGAACCCGGCAAGGTCTCCTGGAATCTGGGCAACCTGGCCCCGAACGAGTCCAAGAAGGTCGTTACGGTCATGAAGGCGGACGCGATCGGCGATGTCGAGTGCTTCGCCGCCGCGACGGCCGACTGTGCGAAGACTTCCGCCAAGACCGTCACCCAGGTCAAGGGCATTCCGGCCATTCTCCTGGAGTGTGTCGACCTGGTCGACCCCGTCGCCATCGGGGAGAAGACCACGTATGAGATCACCGTCCTGAACCAGGGTTCCGCCGAGGGAACCAACATCGTGGTCAAGTGCACGCTGCCGGCGGAAGAAGAGTTCGTCTCCGCGACCGGTCCGACCAAGGAAACGGTCGAGGGACAGACGGTGACCTTTGCCCCGCTGAAGAGCCTGGCCCCCAAGGACAAGACGGTTTACAGGTTGGTCATCAAGGGGCTCAAGGAAGGCGACGTTCGTTTCAAGATCAGCCTGATCAGCGACCAGATGACCTCTCCGGCCGAGGAGACCGAGAGTACACACATTTTCTCGGATAAGTAAGACAAGTGCGGCGGTCGCGCGTGGGAGGGCAGGCGGCAGTAGCCTGCCCTCCCCGCGCATTTCAGGCGTTTCCAGATTGTGCGATGAAATGTCATGCGTTCATCCTGGCGGCAATGGCGATGTGGGCCGACTCCTGCGCGGGCCCGGAACGTTCGCCAGCCTCCGGGGCCGGCGCTGACCTGACGCCATCGACGAGCGTCAAACAGCCCTCTCCGGCCCCGCTTGCCCCGGAGGTGTCCGTCGAACTCGACAAGGGGGTCAGACTCTCGCTAGTGCTGATCCGGCCAGGGTCTTTCCTGATGGGCAGCCCGGACGATCTCCTGGAGCGAGAAGCCGATGAACAGCCGCGCCATGAGGTCACAATCACGCGCCCGTTCTACATGGGCGTAACGGAGGTCACCCAGGCACAGTACCAGGCGGTGATGGACAAGAATCCCAGCCTTTTCATGGGCGCCGACCGGCCCGTGGAACGCGTCATCTGGGACGACGCGGTGGAATTCTGCCGGCGGCTCTCCGAGCGGCAGGGGCATCCGGTCCGCCTGCCTACGGAGGCCGAGTGGGAATACGCCTGCCGTGCCGGATCGAACACGCGATTTTCGTTCGGTGACAAGGAGTCGGAGCTGCCTCGCTACGCCAATTTCGGTGACCGGTCCGTGACAGGACCGGCCCTGTATCGCCAGGAACAGTACGACGACGGTCACGACAAGACCGCGCCGGTGGCTTCCTTTCCTGCCAACGCCTGGGGGCTGCACGACATGCACGGCAACGTATTCGAATGGTGCCAGGACTGGTACAGAGACGTCTACTACAAGACCTCGCCAACGGTGGACCCTCTCGGGGCAGACATTGGCCCCTATCGTGTTCTCCGGGGCGGAAGTTGGAACAGCCCGTCGTGGCAGTGCCGCTCGGCCTACCGCCACCGGTTCACCGCCGACGGTCGATTCAACCACCAGATCGGGTTCCGTATCGTGATTCCCGCGCCGGTAGAGCCTCATGTGCAACAGTAGACATGCCCCGTCCCTTCTCTCCGCTCTGTTGTTGGGGGTGCTGGCACCTGCGGTGACGTTTTTCGTTTGCGGATGTGGGGCCAGCGCGCCGATCACGGGTCACCCGCCTGGCTCCACTGCCGGCGGGGGACGCCAGCCGGGGCAGACCCAAGTATCCACCCCCGTGCGATGGCTCAACCCGCGGCAGGCCCAGGAGGAACTGAGGGACAATTCCGACCTGTTCCTGCTGTGCGTGGCTGATCGCGAGCTGTACGAGAAGGGCCATATCGCCGGCAGTGTTCTCATCCCTGCTGTCGGGGTGGAGAAGTTCATTGAACACAACACGCTCTGGCCGGCGATCAATCAGAACCGCTCGCCGCGAAAAGACCAGCCATTGCTGCTCTACTGTTATTGGAAAGACTGCGTATGTCCAACCATGCCCACCTGGAGTGACTACGCCCTGAAGATTCTACAGCAGAAGGGCTTCACCCGGATCGCGGTGATCACAGGGGGGCTGCCCAGGTGGAAGAAGGAGGGTCTACCCGTCCGCCAAGGCGTCCCCTGAAGAAGCGGGGACACCTGAAGCCCGGAAAGCAAAATCCATGCGGATTTTCGAGCATCCTGGGCTTGGAGTTGATTCTCGGCGTGCTCGCGGTTTGGGTCCTGTGTAGAATTGCCGGCTGCTGATATCGGAAAGAGGTCCCCCATGATCTTCGGGCTCATTCGCAGGTTCGTGATCGGCAGCATCGTGATGCTGCTGATCCTGGTCTACGTTGGGAGTTACGGCGTGCTGCGCGTAGCGGGCAGTCTGGTGCATTACGCGCCCGTTCCCGTGGTCGAGCCCCGCCATCGCATCCAAGCGCCCCCGCCGGACTCCCAGAACGTGGTCGAAGGCGCGATCAAGAGCACCACCCGCCTCAGCGACTTCCGGAAGATCGGCGAGAAGCTCGTTGAATCCTATCGGTCCGAGGACAAGAAGGGACACTGGCTGGACACGGTCTATTATCCTCTTCGCAAGCTCGAAGAGATGGTTTGGAGCTGGGCAGACTGAGCCGGAACCCGGCGGGGAAACGTCCTCTGAAACGCCAGCGAAGACGGGCCGCACACAAGCGGTCGTAAGACGGGCACTGCCCACTGCGCCCCGCCGTGCCGCCGAAAGGCAAATGCTATCTGAGTATGCCTTTGAGCTGGTCAAGCGCCCCCTCGGGCGTAGGAATCTTCAACTCGCCCTCTTTGCTCATCGGTACCCGTAGCGCGCCCAACGCCGGCGGGCTCACAGACAAGCCCATATCCGCCTTGTACGGGATGGTGCTGCCGGGCCGGGCTCCCTTGACCGCGCTCAGAAGCTTGGCGAAGGTGATCCGGACCGGAACGCCGAGATTCTTGCTGGATTTCGCCGGCACGGTTCCCTGCACGTCGGCCTTGCCGCTCACGAATTCCTGCCCCTGGCTGGAGACGGCATAGTCGAGATTGCCCAGTGGCAGCGGCACCGAATACGGGTTGCCCACCTTCACGTCAAAGAGCATGGTAGCTTCGGTAAGGCTGACATTCTGGATCTTCACGCCTGCGATCTCCGCGGTGGGTTTGTCGAGCATGCCGCAGCCCGAAACACAAACCAGCAGCGAGGTGGCGACGAGTTGATGTCCGACGCTCGTGAGCCGTTTCATGGAGGGTCTCCTGTGAAGTTGGCCTGTCAACTGGAACGGTGCCGTCTGATCCTATTGTACGCATGTTCCATGCGCCCGGCAAACACGTCGTCAAGACACTTCGGCCCTTGGGCATGCATACACAACGCCTATTCTGCACGTCATGAAACCCGTTCGAATCGCCACAACCAACGACACGATTCCCGTGCTCGCGTAGATGCAGAGATACAGGAGGCCGTTGTGGAGCATCTCCGCCGTTGACGCCGATGCATGGCGGGCTTGGCTCGTAGAGCACGAGGGACTGTCTCCGGCCACTGTGGCCCGCCGGATGATCGCTGCCCAGCCCCGAGGTCGCCGCCAGGCATTACGCTACAAGCGTGGACCGCAATGCCGACTTTCGGAGGGCGGCGGGGATCGAAGTGCCGGGCGCAGCGAAACGCGCAGCAGTCAGCAGCGTCTGTGATGGTCAACCTTTGACATCTGCCGGATTGCACAGAGAAGACAAGCCCGAAAACGTTGGGAAAGCGGGCCACAGTCGCGGAATGACAAGCGGTGTCGCCAACAGACAAAGCGACCAAGTGGGCCGTGTTGGACTCGAACCAGCGACCTCCTGCTTGTAAGGCAGGCGCTCTAACCAACTGAGCTAACGGCCCGTAGAGCTTATCTTACCTGCCTGGTCGCGTTCGTGCCAGCAAAAGACGACCGCGGTCGCCCGCCCCCGCCTTGGGAAAACGAGCCTGCCACGAAAAACCGGCAAAGACTGGACACCGGAAAGACCGAATCAGATAATTAGAGATGTTCCGAAAGGTCGCACGTGGTGCGGCTCGGTGTTAGCCCGCAGCCAATCGATTCGTCGGGGCTGACATTTCGTTACGGGCAGATACTCGAAGAAAGTTCCGGAGTGGCTATGTCCGCCTCGTGGTGGAGCGGAGTACTGTTGCTCGCGGTTTCGGCCGCCACGGCACAGGACCAGGTCAAGCTGGCCCTGGCGCCGGTCGAGCAGGCCCCGCCGGTCTCGTCGGCGGAGGCGGAAGTGTACTATCAAGGCCTCGCCCAGGCCTGCACCGCCCACAAGCAGGATCTGAAGATCATCGAGCGCCGCCAACTCCAACTGCTCCAGGACGAGACGGACCTGGCAGCCGCCCTGGGCAGCGACTCCGCCGTCCGCACCTACTCGCTGTCGGCCCGGCAGCTTCGGGTCGAGCGAATCCTCGTTCCGGCGGCCTGTAAGATCGAGGCGGACTTCATCCTCACGCTTCGGATCGTATCGGTCGGCGACGGCGCGACCAAGGTCTTTGCCGCCCGCAAGACACGATTGACCAACAAGTTCGCGGGCCTGGCCCGCTCGCTGGTGGACGAAGTGCTCGGCCCGCCCCGGCCCGTTCCGCCCGCCGGGACGGACAGCCCCCCGCCCGTGGCGGCAGGGCCGGAGGCAGTCGACTTCCGCCAGCTCCGCGAGGCGTGCGTGCAGGCCAAGGTGGAGGAGTTGTTCCCCGCCTTGTGGAAGCGGGCCGAAGACATCGCCGCCAAGGCAGGCCCGCTGAACCCGGCCTACTATTACGACTCGCTGCTGCACCTGTCGGCCCGGGCGGCCAACCCGCCCGAGGGCATGCGCTTCGTCCCCGGAGGGTACGCTGTCGTTCCCACCACCGCCGGGCCCAGACGGCTGTGGGTCGAGCCGTTCTTCATCGACACCCGCGAGGTGAGCGTGGCGGACTACCGCCCGTTCCTGGACGAGGTGGCCAAGTCTGCCGACGCGCAGGTCCTCCGCCAATGCCGCCCGCTCACGCTCGCCCACGCCCAGTACAACGATCCGGCCTTTCCCGTCAGCGGGGTGTCATACGAAGCTGCCCGCCGCTACGCTGCCTGGCGGGGCCGGGCCCTGCCGACCATGCTGCAGTGGATGCGGGCAGCCTACGCCGAGGCCGACGACCACCGCCTGCCCTGCGGCGACGCCCAGGCCGCGGCCAAGTGCAACCTGGCTGGGGCGGCCGACGGCTTTGCCGTGCTGGCCCCGGCGGCCGGCTGCGAGGCGGACACCTCGCCCTTCGGCGTGCGGGGGATGACGGGCAACGTCCGCGAGTGGACGCAAAGCTGGCACGACAAGGACCTCTACGCCCGCTGCCGCGAAGACGACCCGCGGGAATACGAGCAGGGAACGATGAAGGTGGTGCTGGGCGGATCGTTCCGCACCCCGCCCGGCCGGGCGGACCGGGCCTCGACGGCCGGCGCCTGCCGCCCCGGCGAGTGCATGGACGACGTGGGCTTCCGCTGTGCCCGGCCGTTCTTTCGCCCGGTTCAGGACTGAAACAGAAGACGAACACAAGCGCATCGAGCGCGTAAGGAGACCAACATGATGCGATGGATGGCCGTTGCGTGGATGGTCACGTCGGCAGTGATGATCGGCTGCACGGGCGAGACCAAGCGAATGGACCCCGACCAGATGAGCGACGCGGAACTGGGAACGGGGATCACCAGCCAGGACTTCCGCTCGATCGCGGGGCGCATGGCGCGCAGCCTGGTGACGCTCCCGCAGATTCAGAGCGCCACCGCGCCGCCGAAGGTGGCCTTCGCGTCAGTGGTCAACAACTCCAATGATTACATCGACGGCGACGCGTTCCTGCGGAAGATGCGGACCGAGTTGATCAAGAACGCCGAGGGTCGGATCATGTTCCTGGACCGCGCGTTGATCGACCAGATCGACCGGGAGAACCGCGACAAGGCCCGCGGCAAGCGGACCGCCAGCGGCGAACAGACCCCGTTGGGGGCCGACTTCTTCCTCACCGGCGTGATCGACTCCATCGACCGCGTCGCTGGCAGGGGACGCACCACGTACCTGCGCCTGAGCTTCCGCCTCAGCGACGCGGGCTCCTCCGCCGTCGTCTGGGAAGATGAGTACGAGATCAAGAAGCACGCCACCACCGGCATCATGTACCGCTGAGGAGACGGCCATGAAGCATGTACTGATCGTCAGTGTCGCGGCGGCTCTGCTCCTGCTGGGCGGTTGCGGGCCCTCCAAGGAGCAGATCGCGTTGTGCCAGGCCATGTACGCCCGCCAGGATCGCCAGCCCAACGTCAACGAGTCCGCCCAGTTCATCCACAAGTACTGCGCCGCCCACGACCGCGACTACGTCATGTGGGCCATGGACTACGCCAGCCTGTGCCTACTGGGCGGCAACTACGACATGGCCAGGGCCGAGTTGCTCAAGGCCCATGCGGACATCAACAAGGCCGAGGACAAGGGCAAGGAAACGGCCGCCGCCCTGTCCAACGAGAGCCTCAAGCTCTTCAAGGGCGAGCCCTACGAGCGGGCCATGCTCTGCTGCTACCTGGGCCTGCTGCACTACATGGACGGCGACTACAACAACGCGCGCATCTTCTTCGCCCAGACCGACCTGCACGACGCCACCACCGAAGACGACATGAAGGACTACCGCAACGACTTCGCCCTGGCGCACTACTGGCTGGGGCGGGCGTTCCTGCACCTGGACCAGCCGGACAATGCCCGCGTCGCCTTCACCAAGGCGTCGGTCCACGTGCCCCGCAAGAACGAGCAGTCGGAGTGGGAGAGCCTGTGCAAGGCCCAGGCCCGCCAGCGTGAGAAGCGCATGCGACTGGAGAAGAAGAGCTACGCCGAGGCCACCGACGAGAAGGTCGCCGGCGCCGCCGACATGTCGAACTGTTGCCCCGAGGCGGACCTGCCCGCCCAACTGGGCGACGGCGGCGGGAACCCCAGCCCCGTCATCGCCTGCGCCCAGAGCCCCAGGGAGTTCTTCTCCGTCGATTACCAGAAGGAGGTCAACCTCCTGCTGTTCATCGAGACCGGCGCCGGGCCGGTCAAGTACCTGGTCGGCGAGAACGGCTGCCTGGACGCCATCCGTCGCGGCGCCTACGAGGAGCGCCGCGTCGTGGTCTACCTGGACGACCACAAGGTAGGCCCGGCTGTCCGGCTGGTGGACATGTTCCACCAGGCCGACACCCGCGGCACGAGCGAGAAGGACCGGGCCCAGTTGGCCAAGGGCATCACACAGGGCGTGCTGCGCCGCCTGCCCTACGTGGGCTCGGTGGCGGCCATGTGGGACGTGCGGGCCGACCACCGATTCTGGCATCTCCTGCCGGGCGAGGTGCACGTGCTGGCCGCCCGCGTCCGCCCCGGACGCTACAACCTCACCGTGCAGTGCCTGGACGCCAACGGGAACCTCCTGCCCCGAAACCGCCTCACCCATTACTGCGTGCCCGTCCTGGACGGCCGGGAAAACGTCTACATCCTCCACACCCATCCCGAGGCCGACAACCAGTTCCCCCTCGACGAAGAGGAGAACTACGACGCCCGCATGGCCTACGGACAGATGATGCTCATGTTCCAGAGGTGACCTGATGAGAACGACCTGTCTTCTGATCGCACTCGCCGCCGTCGCGTGGACCCTCTGCGGATGCGAGACGCCGCCCGGGCCCTTCGTGCCCAAGCCCACGTCCGCCAAGATCGTCTACTGCAACGACTACACCGGGCACCAGGCCGGCGCCAAGCCGTGGATCGACGGCGGGACCTGCTGCTGCACCCCCAGCGATGAACTGCTCGCCCAGTACCAGCGAGACGGGTTCTGCCAGGGCGAGACCCTCGATCAACTCATCGCCCGCTACCAGGCCAAGGGGATCAAGCTGGCCGGGCCGGGCCACCGCCATTGCAGCGGACTGTGCGAGGCCAGCCCCCATGTCGTGCTGGGCGGCTCGTGCATGGCCCCGCCCACCCCCTGCACCGGCTACTACGACCGGATCGTCACCGGGCAAGTGCCCCCCAAGACCCCCGCCGACAAGAAATGAACGGAGACCCCACATGAGAGCCCTATGGACACCGGCCCTGCTGGCCCTGGCCCTGCTCGCCGGCGGATGCACCACCGAGGCGGCCAAGCTGCACCCCGAGGACAACCCCTACCTGTCCCAGGGGCGGATCCAGTTTGAGAGCAGCCTGGCCAAGTACACCGTCCAGATCGTCCGAGTCGACTCCGAGCGCGTCGGCAGCGGGCTGCTCCGCATCATCCTCACCGTGCGCAACACGACCAAGAAGAACCTCTGGGCGGAGTTCCGCACCACGTTCCTCGACGAACGCCAGCACGTGCTGGAGCAGACCAACTGGGAGCCCATCGAGTTGAACGCCCGCACGGTGACCGAGTACACCTGCACGTCGATGTCCACCCGGGCGGCCGACTACCAGGTGATCATCCGCAAGCCGGCTAAGACGTCCTTCGACAAGCCCTGACGGGAGAGATGCCATGCGAACTGTCAGCCTGATCATCGTGGCCATAATGCTGTCGGGCCTGGTAGCGGGCCAGGCCGGATGCGGAAGTTCCAACGTGCCGGCGGGCGTGAGCGCCCCGCCCCCGCCGCCGTCGGCCGCCCCGCCGCCCTTGCGGACCTACGACTACTCGCACAAGGTGCTGGCCAGCGCCAAGGCCCGCGCGGGCAAGCGGTGGACGGTGGCCATTCTGCGATTCGGCGACACCGGCAACGTCGAGGGCGTGCCCTGGGGCGGGCCCCAGGCGACCCAGCCCGCCCAGAAGGGCGACGTCAACGTCAACATCCGCATCGGGCCCGACGGCCCGACGGGCGAGCCCTCCCAGGCGCGTCCGCTCATGAACAAGCGGGCCCGCGACCTGCTCAAGCATGAGCTGGTGCAGGCCGAGGCGTTCAACGTGGTCGAGCGCGAGCGGATCCTGGAGATCCTCCGCGAGGTGAACTTCGGCAAGACCGCCTTCGCCGACCCCGAAACCGCCCCCGACCAGGGGCAACTGCTGTGCGTCCGCTACCTCATCGAGGGCTCGCTGGGCCTCAACGAAGACAAGACGCTCAAGGACACGCTCGACAAGGGCATCACCTACAAGGACGCTGACTGCCCGCCCGGGCTGTGGGACAACATCTTCAACCGCGGGCGGGTCAACCGCGAAAAGATGATGATCGCCATCAACCGCGTCCGCGAGGAGCGCCAGCGCGACGCCATGCGGAGGACCTTTAACGTCGCCTGCTACCTCAGCGTCTACGACGTGCACAGCGGCGCCGTCGTCACCAGCGTCATGGGGCTCGGCTCCAACGGCCTGGAGGCCATCCAGGACGCCGTCGAGGAACTCGTGGACGCCCTGGCCGACCAGGAAGGCGACGTGCGCGTGGCGGCCGTCATCGGCGACAAGGTCTATCTCGACCGCGGCTCCAACGCCGGCATGCAGAAAGGCGCCCGCCTGCAAGTGGTGCATTCCCGCGCCGCCGTCCGCGATCGCGACGGGCAGGTCATCGGGCACGACCAGGCCGAGGTGGCCGAGATCGAAGTGACGGACGTGCAGTCCCAGATGTCCGTCGCCCACGTGGTCCAGAAGGCCGGAGAGATCGCCCGCGGCGACGTCGCCCGCCCGGCCAAGCACTAGACACGATTTCCGCCCGCGAGCGGCTTCAGGACGCTCGCCCATGACGAAAGCAGCGTCTCCGCATCCGTGGCCAGGGGCGGTCTACGCTCTGCATTCTCCGATCGATGAACAATTCGCTCTACCGCCCCGCTCCTCGCGTCATAAATCGCCCGCTCGTGCGATATTCCCTCAGAAGGAGACTACCTGATGAAACTGAACTGGATCGCCGTCGCCCTCGTCGCAGCCGTAAGCTGCTCCATCTGTCTGGCCCAGCCCAAGCCGGACAAGCCCATCGATCCCAAGACGCTGGAGAAGGTCGCCGCCGCCCTGCCCGACAAGCCCGTCGCACAGGTCGCCCAGCCGCGGAAGATCATCATCTTCACCATGACCAAAGGCTTCCGCCACAGCAGCATCCCGCTGGCCGCCAAGACCATGGAGATGATGGGCGAGAAGACCGGCGCGTGGAAGGCCGTCGCCACCGACAAGGTCGAGGACTTCGCCGCGGACAACCTGGCCAAGTACGACGCGGTCGTCATCGACCAGTGCACGGGCGACCTGTTCAAGGGCCTGCCTCAGGACAAACAGGACGAGCTCAAGAAGTCGCTGCTGGACTTCGTCAAGGGCGGCAAGGGTATCGTCGGCATCCACGCCGCCACCGACTGCCTCTACAACTGGGCCGAGTACGGCGAGATGATGGGCGGCTACTTCCAGGGCCACCCCTTCGGGCACATCTCGGTCAAAATCGAAGATCCTGCCCACCCGCTCAACGCGATGTTTGAGGGCAAGAGCTTCGAGATCAAGGACGAGATCTACACCTTCAAGAAGCCCTACTCTCGCGACAACCTCCGCATCCTGCTGAGCATGGACTGGGATAAGAGCGGGTATGCCAAGGGCAACCGCGACGACAACGACTACGCCCTGGCCTGGATCCGGGAGTTCGGCAAGGGACGCGTGTTCTACACCGCCTTCGGGCACCAGGACCACATCTACTGGCACCCGGAGATCATGAAGCAGCTCCTGGCCGGCACGCAGTATGCCCTGGGCGACCTGAAGGCCGACGCCACGCCGTCGTCCAAGGCTGAGGTCAAGGTCGTGCCCGGCCCGCAGCTTCCGGCCAAGCCCGCCCCCAAGCCCCGCAATAAGTAGCTTGAACCGGAATCCACCTGAAGCAAAGCCCACGGGCTTCCCCTGGGGGGAGGTCTCGCGTGGGCTGTTGCTTGCGCGGAGGACGGGCCTACCGCCTCTGAACGCTTGCCTGGCCTTGGACCCGGGGGACCCGCACGATGGTGTCCTCTTCGCCCAGCGTCACAGTGACGACCACCGCATCGGCGGACTCCTCGCGCCGGGCGGACCAGTTCGGCGCGTTCCGGCCCCTGTACGGCAGGAGCACCGTCACCATCCGCAGGTCTTTGGACTTGTCCTTCGTGGACGATTCGACGTGCCACTGGTTGGGGAACTCCTTGCGCGGAGGCGGGTCGAAGCCGTCCCACTGGCGCATCGCGAGCGGACCGGGCGACAGATAGCGGACCTCCAGGCCCGCATCTTTGCGCTGGGTGGCAAGCCGGGCGGCCTTCTCGTCCAGCTCGAACGGCTGGAGGGCGTGCAGCATGAACTGGAACGTCGCGGGGGCCTTGGCCTCCAGATCGTCGCACAACACCACGAAGGGCTGGGCGCCTTTGACCAGCACGGCGTGGCGGCGAAACCGCGTCAGCCGGCCCTGATAGGCGTCGGCGGCCTCGCCCATCACCCAGTCGAAGTCCTGGCCCAACCGGAAGGCCGCGATCCGCCCGTGCGGTGCGGAGGTGTGCTTGGTCTGTCCCTGGCCGTCGACCAGGACGGCGTTGTGAGCGACGGTGCTGTGGGCGTACTGGTAGTGGAATCTGCTGCCGTGGAGGTCGCGGTAGACGCACGTGACCAGCAGGGGCTCGCCGCAGGCGTTGAGCTGGAACGAATTGTGCGGGTTGTGCCCGTGGCTCTGCGTGCCGAACGGGCTGGACTTCAGCAGCACGTGGACGTCGCGGCGGGCGTCGGACAGATCGGTGTGGAGGCTGGCCACGCCGATCCCGCGGAAGATCTTCGACTGGGGCAGGTCGCGCACCGGCTTGGCCGGCGGGGCCTCCCCCAGCATCGCGCGGTACAGGAAGCCCGTCACGCCGCCAGGTTCGTCCATCTTCCACTGGTCGAACCACCATCGCCAGTATGGCGCGTGCGAGCCCGCCCGCCCCGCCTGGGCTCGCATGTGATAGTCCAGGTACGACCCGATCGACGACGGGGCCGGACGGCACGACAGGTCGCCGAACCCGCTGTTGGGGGAGTGCGGCGGGCAGACGTACAGCGGGTAGTCGCCCACCTGGGCGAAGAAGGGCTTCTTGTGCACGTCGATGCCCAGCGACTTGCGGGCCGTCTCCAGCCAGAACGGCGCCTTGGCCATGTAGCCGGCCAGGTAGCTCACGCCCTCGTGCCACCCGCCGTCGTCGTCGGACCAGACCGGGTAGCAGGCGAAAAACTTGTTCACCGAGTAGTCCACCCAGGTGGCGGCTTCGTCGATCTCGCCCAGGAAGGCGATGCCCGTCTCGCCGATCTTGTGCCAGGTGCGGTTGCCGTGGCTGCTGTAGGGCGAGTTCAGGTGTCCGGTTCCCTGGCGGACCTCGCCGCTCTTCCAGGCGTCGGCGATCCGCCGGCGCGTGATCGCGGCGATCTTCTCGCGATCGGCCTGGCTGAACGCGTCGTAGGCCCAGTCGTATGCCCGGGCCGGGCGGTACAGCATCACCTTGCCCGCCTCGCAGTTGAGGGCGAAGTTGGTGGGCCCGTCCGGGTCCCACGAGGCCAGGTGCAGCACCCACTTGCGGGCGGCCTGACCGTACTTCGCCTCGCCCGTCACCAGGTAGACCAGGGCAAGCGTCTCGGCCTCGCCACAGGCCTTCTCGGCCTGCTGACGGTTGGGCCACCAGTACTTGATGGCCTCCAGGTCGTCCTTGTTGCGGGCCGAGCCGCGGTGCGTAGGCTCGGGCGTGGGCTCGCTGCGCAGCAGGCGATCGGCCTGGCTGCGCAGCTTCTGGAACTCCCCGGCGAGCGGGCCGGCAGCCGCCTCGCGCAGGCGGGGCAGGTCGTCCTTGCGGACGAACAGGCGCGGGTGGGCGTTGCCCACGCGCTGACGCTGCTGGGCCCGCGTGGGCATGGGCAGCGCGGGCGCGTCGCCCGGCACGACCACCGCCCGGACCGCGCTCCACGACGATCGCGCGCCCTTGGCCGTCGTGAAGCGGTACCGCCAGTAATACGTGCCCGCATCCAGAGGGGCGTGATGGGTGTAGGTGTTCCAGGGGACGTCCTCGACCGGCGTCGCGTCGCGGAAGTCGCGGTGGCGCGACCACTGCACGGCGTAGCGGTCGGCCTCCTTTTCGTGAAGCCAGACGAACGACGGCGGGTTCAACGCCGTCTCCCCGCCGTCGGCTGGGCGGTAGCCGATCTCGTCGCTCCTGGGCGGACGATTGGAGACGACAGGATCGGCAGCGGGCGAGCACAGGGGCACAAGGCTTATGACAAGAGCGAGGATAGTGGCTCGGGTACTCATGCGTCGCATTGTAACGCGAGAGGTCCCTTCTGTCCTTTGGGTCCTTTGGAGTGTATGATCCCGTCCATGGGTGAGATCGACAAAGCGGTTGTCCTGGCCGCCGGTCTGGGAACGCGCATGCGCCGCGCGGGGGCGGAAACGGACCTGAGCCCCCAGCAGCGCGAAGCCGCCGACCGGGGCCACAAGGCCCTCATGCCTGTCGCGGCGGACCGCCCGTTCCTGGACTACGCCCTGACCGCCCTGGCCGACGCCGGCTACACCCGAGTCTGCCTGGTGGTCGGGCCGGACCACGACGCCGTCCGACTTCGCTATCAGCACCTGTGCCGCCCTCGCCGGCTGGCCCTGGAGTTCGCCGTCCAGGCCCATCCGCTGGGTACCGCCGACGCCGTCCGCAGCGCCGAGACCTTCGCCGCCGGCGACCAGTTCCTCGTCGTCAATTCCGACAACCTCTACCCGGTCGAGGCCCTGGAGGCCCTGCGGCGGCTGAACGGCCCCGGCCTGGCTGCCTTCGAACGCCAGGCCCTGGTGGAGCAAGGGAACATCCCGCCCGAGCGGATCGCCCGGTTCGCCGTGCTCCAGATCGACCCGGACGGCTGCCTCCGGCAGATCGTGGAGAAGCCCGACCCGCATACCCTCGACGCTACGGAGGAGATCTACATCAGCATGAATTGCTGGCGGTTCGACCCCTCGTTCTTCGAGTCCTGCCGCTCCATCCAGCCCTCGTCGCGGGGCGAGTTCGAGATCGCCTCAGCCGTCGAACACTCGATCCGCTGCCTGGCTCGACGCTACCAGGCCCTGCGCTTCCGCCTGGGCGTGCTGGACCTGTCCAGCCGCCAGGACGTCCCCGCGGTGGCCCACCGCCTGACCCGCCTGGAGGTGGACCTGTGAGCCTGCCCCTGGGCCGATTGGCCGACGTCGATTTCGCCCGCCGCGCCCTGGCGGGCGGCGGACTCAGCGCCGCCGCCTGCGATGCCAAGGCGGGTCGTCTGGCCTCGCTGGCCCGCCGCCTGATGCGGGATCGCGCCGATGCGGATGCCCACGCCTTCTTCGTGCCCGGGCGCATCGAGGTCCTCGGCAAGCACACCGACTACGCCGGGGGCAGCAGCGTCCTGGCCGCCGCCGAGAACGGCTTCTGCGCCGTCGCCTGCGGACGAAGCGACCGCCTCGTGCACGTCTACGACGCAACCTTCGACCAGAGCGAACGGTTCGAGATCGCACCCGACCTGGCGCCCCCGCCCGGACGGTGGGTCAACTACCCGATGACCGTGGCCCGCCGCCTGGCCCGCAACTTCCCGCCCCGCCTCAACGGCGCCGACATCGCCCTGGCCAGCGACCTGCCCCCCGCCGCCGGCATGAGCAGCTCGTCGGCGTTCATGGTGGCCACGTTCCTGGCCCTGTCAGCCGTCAACGATCTGCCCGCCCGCGACGAGTACCGCCGCGAAATCCGCGACGCCCTTTCGCTGGCCCAGTACCTGGGCTGCGTGGAGAACGGGCAGAGCTTCGGCTCGCTCGAGGGCGACCGCGGCGTGGGCACCTTCGGCGGCAGCGAAGACCACACCTGCATGCTCTGTGCCCGCCCGGGCCGGCTGGTCCAGTACGCCTACTGCCCGGCCCGGTTCGAATTGCAGTTTGACCTGCCGGGCGGACTCGTCTTCGCCATTGCCTCCAGCGGCGTGACGGCCGCCAAGACGGGCAACGCCATGGAGAGCTACAACCGCGCGTCACGGCTAGCCGGCGCGGCGGCGGCGGCGTGGCGAGCGGCTACGGACGGCGCCGAACCGCACCTGGCGGCGATCCTCGCCGGCGCCGACGACGCGATGAGCCGCCTGCGGAGCGTCCTGCGGGCTGGGTCGCCGCCTTCGCCCGGCCAGGCCGCGGGCAGCGACGGCTTGGCAGCGCCCGACCTGCTGCGACGGGCGGAGCACTTCTTCGCGGAGAACTGCGAGATCATCCCGGCCGCCGGCGAGGCACTCCGGCGCGGCGACCTGGAGGCGTTCGGCCGGGCCGTGGACCGCTCGCAGCAACTCAGCGAGTCGCTGCTGGGCAACCAGGTGGTCGAGACGGTGTTCCTGGCCCGCCAGGCCCGCGAACTGGGGGCGGTGGCGGCGTCGGCGTTCGGGGCGGGTTTCGGCGGGAGCGTGTGGGCCCTGGTCGACGGCGAGCGGGCGGACGCGCTGCTGGCAGGGTGGAAGCATGCCTATGAGTCGGCCTGCCCCGCGCGGAGCAAGGGGGCGCGATTCTTCACCACCGGCGCCGGCCCGGCGGCGTTCGAGCTTGGCTGACGCTCAGAACTCTTCGGGGTCGATCAGGCGGAGCAACTCGGGGCTGTCGCGGCGGACGGATTCGAAGAGCGTGCGGACGTTGCGCCCGTAGTGGAATCGCGTCAGCAGGACGGACTGCGCGTATCCGGCCAACGGCACGCGCCAGAGGATGGGTTTCAGGCCGGCGGGAGAGTCCGTGAAAGCCTTGCCGCGGCGGCAGAGTTCTTCCGCTCGACCCGGCGGGGAGACGGTGTCGTCAAGCCCCTGGATGATCAGCACAGGCCGGTCGTGCAGGCGGGCCATCATGTCGCCCGCGTCGAAGGACGTCACGTCGCAGCCGAGCGCAGCGGACGCGACGGCCAGGCTGGCCCGGCGGAAGGCCCCGTCCAGGGGTCCGGGCAGGAGCCCGGCCAGTTGGTCCACGGCGGCGTCCGCCCCGCCGCAGGGCGAGTCCAGCACGACGGCCTCGATGCGTTTGTCGCGGCTGGCGGCGGCCAGGGCGGCTGTCGCCCCCTCGCCGATGCCCATGACGAACACGTGCCGGCTTTGGGAGGGACGGACGGCCTTGAGGTATCGCAGGGCGCCCAGCACGTCGCGCCCTTCGAGGCTGCCGAAGGAACGGGTGTGCCCCTGGCTGCGCCCGCTGCCGCGGAGGTCGGGCATGAGCACGTGATAGCCTGCTTCGCCCAGCACCTGGGCGTGGACCAGGAAGTTCGCCTTGGACTGGCACCGCCCGCCGACCAGGATCACCGTCGAGTCCGAGGCGGCCTTGCGCCGCGGGATCCACCACCCCGTGATCGACAAGGCGTCGCTGGAGTCGAACCGCACGGGCTCGTACTCCATGCCGGCCAGCTCGCGCGGATCGGTCACGTCGGCGAACTTGACCCAGTGCACCAGGAAGGTCGCCGTCAGATACGGCGCCGACAGGGCCGCCACCAGTACGATCCGCACCGCCGCCAGGCCCGCCGGAACGAGTCGGCCTCGAGAGCCCGCCTCGCGGGCGACCAGCTTCAGCAAGGCCACCACCGCCCGGTCGATCAGGTACACCACCAGGTGCAGGGCCAGCAGGAAGTACAGGGCCAGGGGAATCTCCGTCCACGAGACGGGGGCTTGGCTGGTCAGGCGGGCGAACGACAGCAGATAGCCCCCCACCGCCACGGCCAGCACGGTGAAGTAGACGAGGTGGCGCGGCGCGATCTGCCTGAACAACGACGGGCGAAACAGCAGCGCCCAGCACGCCAGCACGGGCACGACGGCCAGGTGGAACGCCTCGGACGGTGAAGTGCCGATCACCGCGCCCCAGGCCAGCGAGCCGGCCGCCGCGGCCGCGAACACGCCCGCGCGAATCGCTACCGGGACAGTCGATATTTCTTTACGTACGTTCTCCATGGACACGCTTCCCTCCTCCGCTCCATGGAGTCGATTGTAAGGCGCATCGGAGGATTTGAACAGGGAAGAATCCGCTGGAGGACTGCGGAAAGCCAAATTCACCGGATCGAAAAGCAGCCGCCCGCGGGTCGAGCGTTGCCCGACGGTCGAGGGTCGACGCCCGCCGCCTTCACATCTTGCGGCTTCTCTGGAGGATGTCCTTGAGCGCGTGGCAGGTGCGGGTGACTTCGGCGTCCTTGAGTTCCAGGATGTCGCGCAGGGCCTCGCCGATGGCCGGGATGTACTTCTCGATGTAGCTGCGCTTCTTGAGTTCCTGGCGGATGCGGACGTTCTTGCGGATGTGGGTGCCCAGGCGGCGGCCGCACTCCTGGAGGGCCAGCCGGATCTCCTTGAGGATCTCCGGGTAGGAGGCGATGGCCTCCTTCGACTCGCTGGTGAAGGGCACCCACACGCTGGCCATGTGCACGACGACCGTGAGGTCGCCCACCGGCAGGGCGCCCCGCCCCTGCTGCAAGCCGTATGCCCGCCAGTTCATGGCCGCCACCGACTTGTAGATCGCGCAGGCCGACTGCTGGTAGAGCAGCGGCACGCGGTTGGCGAAGCGGACCAGCTTGGCCAGTTCCTGATCGCCCTCGTCCTCTTCGTCATCTGCGCCCGGGGCGGCCTGTTCGCCGGCTGGGGCGGCCTTGGGCGCGGCGTCCTCGGCCTGTTCCGGCTTGCCGTACGCCAGGGCCGTCTCGATGATGAACGGGTTGCCGCGGTAAACAGCCGGGCTCCGCGTGACGGCGGTGTAGAACTGCGCCTTGACCACCTGCTGGAGCCCGGCGACGAGCTTGTCCTCGCCGATGGGCACGACGCAGTTGGTGGCCGGCGCCATAAGCCGGGTCTGCTGGATGGCCTGGTAGACGGCCTTGACCTGGTCACCGTTGAGGCGCCCCGGGCGGGTCTGCGGGGGCAGGTTGGCCTTCTCGAGGATCTCCTTGGCCGAGCGGGGCGATACGCGGGAGAACTCGGTGCAGAGGAACTTCTGGCAGGTGCGGGCCTTGGTCTCGGTGAACATCTTGAGCAGCACGCCCAGTTCGATGCCGTAAGGATGGGGTCGGATGGCCTTGGGGATCTCGGGCAGGTGGCGGGTCTGGGCGTCGTAGCGGCTCTCGCGCCCGTCGGGGGACCGGTAGACCAGCGTGACGTGCGGGTTGGCGATGGCGGTCTGCTGGAGGTAGTCGTCGACGCTCTGCCGGCCTCGCTGGTAGCGGGCCTCCAACTCGATCTCCACCCGCGTGCCGTGGCGGGGCTCCCAGTCGATGGTGGTGTCTCGGATGATGTCGGGGCGGTTCTTGCGGGTGTCGATCTGGAGTTCGTAGTAGTGGGCCTGGTCGCGCCCCTTGGTGCGACTGGTGATGCGGACGGGCTGGCCGGTGGTCAGCAGACCGTACATGCCCGCCGCCGAGATGCCGATGCCCTGCTGCCCACGGCTCATCCGCAGCCGGTGGAACTTGCTGCCGTAGAGGAGCTGCCCGAAGACGTTGGGGATCTGCTTGCGGACGATGCCCGGACCGTTGTCCTGGACGGCCACGCGGAAGTGCGTCTCGCCGAGTTGCTCGATGGCGATCTCGACGACGGGGAGGATGCCGGCCTCCTCGCAGGCGTCCAGGGCGTTGTCGACGGCCTCCTTGACGGTGGTCAGGAGGGCCTTGCGGGGGTTGTCGAAGCCCAGCAGGTGGCGGTTCTTGGCGAAGAACTCGCTGACGGAGATGGACCGCTGGGCCTTGGCCATGGTCTCGGCGGTGGCGTACTCGCGGGCGGGCGTGGGCGAAGCGGACGAGGGCGACGGGTCGATGGGCGGGGGCG